>Ga0207687_10001588_pt1 | contig 15637 bp, 12 predicted proteins | sample KBSM54metaG_FD_184399 | JGI IMG/M metagenome (GOLD analysis project Ga0207687, IMG submission 184399) | Miscanthus rhizosphere microbial communities from Kellogg Biological Station, Michigan, USA - KBS M5-4 metaG (SPAdes) (version 2) | ecosystem: Host-associated > Plants > Roots > Rhizosphere >...
CGGACGCTATTTCCTCAAGAGCCGGTGAGCAGACTGTTGCATGGCGCTTTTTTACGCGTATCGCTTTCCGCTTCGTCTTTTCCTACCTGATCTTGTACAACATCTCCACGTTCATTGATCTTTTTCCTTTCACAGATACCATCGCAGAAAAATATGAGCAGCTTTGGCAGCGGCTTGTTCCCTGGATCGGCAGTCACGTTCTGCACCTCGCCCGCCCCATCACTATTTTCTCCAACGGCAGTGGTGACACCACATATGACTACGTAAAACTTATTCCCATGCTCGTGATGGCGGTTGTTGCCACTCTGTCCTGGTCACTCATGGACCGCCGCAGAACAAATTACCGTGTCCTCCACCTATGGTTCATGCTTCTTATGCGAATTGCGCTGGGGATAACCATGGTTTCCTACGGTGCAGTCAAGGTGATCAAGTCTCAGTTCCCTGACCCCTCCCTGGCGCGGCTGATGCAGACCTACGGCGACTCGTCGCCCATGGGGCTTCTCTGGACTTTCATGGGTGCGTCAAAAACCTACACCGTATTTGCCGGCGGAGTAGAAGTCCTGGGCGGGTTCCTTCTCTTCATCCCGCGCCTTACCACGCTGGGCGCGCTGGTCAGCATGGGAGCTCTCGCCAATATCTTCATGCTCAACATGAGTTATGACGTTCCGGTAAAGCTCTATTCCTTTCACCTGCTTCTGATGGCAGTTATCTTGGCAGCTCCGGATCTGCGCCGTCTGGCCGACTTCTTTCTGTTTCACCGCAGCGTGCAGCTTCCTCTCTATTCCCCCATGCTTCGGCGGAAATGGGCCAGGTGGACATTGCGGGGAGCTCAGGTTCTGCTCATTGGCTACTATTCTGTTATTTCTTTTGTGCATGCATATCAGGCCTTCACCAGCTACAACATCAAACCGCCGCTGTACGGCCTCTGGAGCGTCGAGGAGTTCTCCATCGATCACCAGGTGGTTCCTATAAGCGCAATGGATCCCGCTCGCTGGTACAGGTTCATCATCGATAACCCCTTTGAGATTTCTCTTCAATCGATTGACGGTGCACGCGACCGCTTTCGCTCGAAAATCGACATGGCTGGAAAAAAGATCACGCTCACCAAACGCGACAATCCTGTGCAGGCATCAGTTTTTTCTTTCACCCAGCAGCAAAATGACGCTATGTCGCTGGAAGGAACCATGGATGGCAAGCAGATTAATGTCAATCTGCATCGCGTTCAGGAGCCGGCATTCCTGCTGAACACGCGCGGCTTTCACTGGATTAACGAATATCCTTACAATCACTGACCTCTTCTGGGCTCACACAAAAGGGAGCGCCCGCGCGCTCCCTTTCAGTTTCCATTTGTCACATCTCTAGAACAGATCGTATTTCGGCCAGGATGGCGTAGTGCTGATAATCTTCTGCACCACTCCTGACAAATTGAACGCGCCTGTGTCGTTGGCTGGCCGCGTGTTCGCCAGGACCGAGTAGGTATATCCGCCCGGCAACACCTGCAGGAAGGCGATGGAACCTTCAATGTCCCCGTTATGCCATTGCGGAAGCCCCCAGCCAAAGCCATAATTCGGATCGTTGCCGTTGACATCTTTAATTCCTGAATCCGTCGTTACGGCGGTGTGTGATGCCGCGCTGAAAATATCCGACTTGGTTGGCAGGCCGTCAACGCGGACAACGTAACGCACCAGGTCAATGGGTGACGCCACCCATCCGCCATGCGAATCAAAACGCGTTACGTTCAACGTGTATGCACTCGCCGGGTAATACTTCACCTCTCGCGGCTTGTGTGCCGCCTCTGTGTTGGCCCCGATTGCCATCTCCGTCACGCCGCTGGGACCAAGCACGTTTTGTTTTACAAACTGGTCGTAGCTCTGGCCGCTCACCTTTTCTATGATCCTGCCCAGCAGGCAGTAGCCGAAGTTCAGGTATTCAAACTGCGTGTTGGCATCGCGCGTCATCTTGTGTCCGGGATCGTTAATCATCCATGAGATCAGTTGCGTATGGTTCATGCTGGTATTCATGAACATGGGATCGCCATTAGTGTTGCTCAGGCCGGAAACATGTTCCAGCAGGTGCTTCACCTTGATTTGCTCAATCTTCTTGTTATTTGCCGGAGTGGGGAATTGCGCGCCCAGCAGGCTGCCCGGACCAAACACATTGTCGGTAAGGTGCAGACTTCCCTTTTCAACCAGCTTCATAATCGCCGTGGACGTTATGTTTTTAGAAACGCTCGCAATGCGCCACATGTTTGTGGGCGCAGCTTCTTCCCCGGTTTCCTTATTCGCGTAGCCGAATCCTGCGGCATAAACCAGCCGTCCATCTTTGGTGATGGCCAGCGCCAGTCCCGGGACCTGGTTTGCGCTCATGTAAGCTTGAATTTTCTGTGAGATTGCCTGCAGCTCGCCGTAGCTGAAATTCGGATTGTTCCAGATCACGTTCATCTTGCCGGCTCCGCCGCTGGAAAAAGCGGAAATATAAACCGGCTCATTTCCCTGGTAGTAAAAATTGTCATAGACATTCTGGTACCAGGCGTCCGGAACTCCATTGCGGGCAAACCATGTCGATCCGCTGTTCTTTTCCCAGATTGCCGCATACATGTCCTGCCCGCCAACGTTGTATCCGCTCACCTCTTTGAGCCGAAATCCCTGTTTGGAAAAATCGTCGAAGGCTTTTTGAAAATCAGCGCTCGTCATGTGGTGTCTTGCCTGCCAGGCCGGCCCGCCGGCCTTGTCGAAGATCGCGGCAAAGCGCTCCTGTCCCGCAGTTTCATACCCACTGACGTGCACCAATCGATAGCCCTGCTTGGTCAGATCGTCGAAGGTCCTTTGGTAGTCGGCTGCGGTCAAGTTATGCCGCGCCTGCCACGCCGCGCCGGAATTTTTCTCCCAGATGCCTTCAAAACGGGTGTTACCGCCAACATTGTGCGCGCTTACCCACGTAAGCCGAAAACCCTGCTTCGCGTAATCGTCAAAGTACTTCTGGTAATCCGCGGCTGAAACTCCTGTGCGGGCATAAAAAGCCGGGCCGCCATCTTTCACCCATAGTCCGGCATAGCGCTCAGAACCGCCGCTTTCATAGCCACTGATCTGCTTGAGCCTGTAGCCTTGCTTAAAGAGATCGTCAAAAGTGGACTGAAACTGTGCGGGCGTCAGGTTGTGCCGCGCCTGCCATTGCTCGGCATCAAGCCGGTTCGACAACGCAAAGATGACAGCCAGCGCCGAGACAAAGAAGCACTTCCTCTTGAAAAAATTCATCCATTCTCTCTTTTCTTGGTTGGAATGCGAACTTGTCTTTAGTAGTGAGACAAACGCTAAAGGCGTTTCAATCTGAGGTCAACAGAATAAGGGGTAACAATGTTGATCACGGTAACGACGTAACCTTTCTCTTTTGTTCTTCCGGCGGGGCCAGATGCCGAAACGCGCGCCACAGCAAGCCGTCATAAATGATCTTCAATCCCCCGCCGAGCAACAGCGGCGCAGCAAAAGCCACCTGCTGCATGAATACTCCCGCCACGGCTGAAGCTGCTGCCCACGCGCCATTTCGTACAAGGTTGGTCACTCCTGCTGCAAACGTCCGCTCTTCAGGCTTCACCACAGCGGCGACATATGATTGCCTCGTTGGTACATCCATTTCCACCAGCGACTCCCGCAGCAGAAACAGTAAGACTGCCCATCGCGGCGACGGCATGAACGCCGCTGCAATCAGAAACACGCTCGAAGGCAGATGAGTGAAGACCATCGTCTTGATCAGCCCAATTCGTCGCGCCAGCCATGCCGCGCCCAGATGCGATAGCGCATTCAATACGTGAACAGTAAAGAAAAGCAACGCAAGCTGGCTTTCCGCGATGCCGAAACGTCGAAAGAACCAGTACGAGACAAGCGCGTCGGTCAAGAAGCCGCCGCCGAAGGCATCAATGGCAAACAGCGCGGAGAGCCGTTTGACCGTAGACTTTGTTTCCGGCGAAATCGCGATTCGCGGTTGTAGTGGCGAGCCGGCCTTGCGAACTTCCACCTCGGGCGACAAGAATAGATACAACAGCCCGGTCAGCACGCTGATCGCTGCGTATCCTATAAACAACATCCGGTAAGACCGCCCAAGGTCCACGCCCCACCACTTCTGCGCCGCAATTGGAATCCCTGCCGCCAGTGCTCCTACCGCGCCGCTCGCGTCCAGCACCACGCTGTACCAGGCCAGCGCCCATGTGCGCTTTTCATCTGCGACCAACCCAGGGATGGTCGCCTGCTCCACCGCAAATGCTGGACTCCTATCCGAGCCCATGCCGTTGAGCATGCCCAGGAAAGCAATCACGATCATTGCCGCCAGGCCGAAATGAAAGATGAGTGGAAGCGATCCAGCAGCAGTCAACAGCGAAAGCGCGAACAGCGTTTGCCGCCGACCGAGATGATCGGCCTTGAAGGTAATGAAAACCGTGCCAGTGGCCGCTCCAGCCAGACCCGCGGCAATCACCAATCCAATTGCGGTGGAAGAAAAGCCTTCCCGATAAAGAAACACGCCAAGCACAACGCCCAGCAGGCCAATACCAAATGAGCGCAGCCACGCGGCAATGTAAATAATCGCAAGATCGCGAATGGATTTTCTATGGATAGCGGCCACTCACCAGCTTACACTCTGACTGGTTCCACGCTCTTGAAGATTTTCAGCAACAGACTCACGCCGCGATATATCTTGTTTCACTCAAATCCAGTTCTTTCAGAAGCTGGCGCAAAGTTTCATCGTTGATGCGTCCGCTATTGCGCAGGTTTACGGCTGTCTCTCGTTCCACTCGCAAAAGCACAAGGGAAACCGCCAGGAATTTCGCATACGCTTCCGCCCCAGAACCATCCTGATCTTCTCCTGCAAAAGGCAAGGAAGACAATCGCTGTCGATAGTGTTCCTTCAGGTCGTCATACAATGCCGCAGAATCCTGTTCGGCTTCTTCGCTGATCTTGTTCAGTTGGTTCAGCGCTGCTTCAGCCATAATGCGTCGAGCTTCCGTCTCTTCGCAGTTCGGCCCTGTGACGCCAGCCAGACCCAGCGCGCGTATCAATGCAGGCAAAGTCAAGCCTTGCAGCACAAGGGTTACAAGAATCACACTGAACGTCAGGAAAATGATCATGTTGCGCTGCGGAAATGGGCTTCCATCGGCTAACTGTTCCGGCAGTGAAAGCGCCGCAGCCAGAGCGATCACGCCGCGCATTCCGGTCCAGCCCGTCACAAAAATCTGCCGCGCGGGTGGACGCGGTTCATTCTGGTGAAAAACGTGTCGGCGGATCCAGTACGCCAGCGTCGTGCCGGGAAAGACCCAGAGCAATCGCAAGACGATCACCAGCAAACTGAACAATCCGCCGTAAAGCAGTAATGATGCCGAGCTGTAGTTTCTGATTCCTTCCCGCACGAGAGGCAACTGCAGACCAATCAATACAAAAACAAATCCGTTGAGAATAAAAGTGAACACACTCCACACCGCATTGGCCTGGATTCGCACTGCCGCCGAGAAGAAGTGTGCGCTTCCTCGTCCCAGATAAAGGCCGCAGGCCACCACCGCCAGAATTCCAGAAGCGTGGATGAATTCCGCGGCAAGATAAGCAGCATATGGAATCATGAGGCTGATCGTGATCTCAATCGGTCCATCGTCAATATGGTGTTCCAGCCAATGAATGATCGCGCCAATGAGCAGGCCCACGACAATTCCGGCTGCGGTCAGATATGCAAGCCGCAGGAAACCTGAAGTAATCGTTGGCGTCCGTCCGGCTACAACGATGGCCAGACCGAACTCCAGGGCCAGTAACCCCGTTGCATCGTTGAGCAGGCTCTCGCCCTCAAGCACGTCAACCACTCGCTGCGGCAGGCCAACGCGCTTGGCAATCGAGGTTGCAGCGATGGCATCGGTGGTGGCTACTACCGCGCCCAGAACCACTCCCAACCGCCAATCAAAGCCGGGAAAAGCCACATGCGCCGTTCCAGCGACTCCCAGCACAGTGAACCCCACCAGCCCAAAAGCCAGGAACGAAATGCTGGTCAGGTTATGGACAAAGTCACGCCATGAAGTAAGCCATGCAGCAGAAAAAAGCAGCGGCGGCAACACCACTAGAAAAATAAGGTCAGGATTGAGGGTGACCCTTGGGATACCCGGCACCAGGCTCAACGCAAGTCCCGCAAGCACCAGCACAATGGGATAAGGAGTTTGCAGTTTGCGTGCCAGCGCCGTGAAGCCAGCAACAAAAAGCAACAGGAGCAGAAGCACGATCTGGGTGGATTGAATGCCGCTCCCCTGCATGAACCCTCCGCTCTTTGAAGATAACCCCCAACGCGGTAAGGCTCAAGCGGCGGTACTCTTATCGATGTAGGAGGTCTGTCGCTACCGTATTCCGTTTCCCTGCCCTGGTACCAGCCACAGGACCAAGGCCAGCCCAGTCAGGACTGCCACAAAGTAAGCAGCAGTCGCGTTGCTATGTTCCTCCGGAGCATCACGAGTAAAAAGGCGTATCACCATTCCTGCAGCCACCAGGCCAAATACCCATTCACCCAGCGCATAGCCCAGAGCGGCGCTCACGAGCAGGACTACGGCGCGTTCCAGTTTGCTCAGAGCATTGGTGGCGCTGCTGCCATCAAAGATCCACAGTGGAATTAAATTGAGTGCATTGAACCATGCGCCGGTTCTTGCCAAAGCGGCCCACAATCCATAGCCAGTCTGGTGCCACAATAAATAACAAATTCCCCCTGCAAGTGCGCCAGCACATGGTCCTGCCAGGCTGACAGCAGAGCGGGTTTCCAGCGAAACGCCCAGCGCGTTCCACTTTACATAGGCTCCAAATCCAGGCAGGAACATGGGCATATCCGCGGGCAGCCCTCGGCGCTTAATGTCAATGAAGTGCCCCATCTCATGGATCAAGATCAGCACAGCAAAGCCAATGCCGAATTTTGCTCCCCAAACCGTCCAGTAAAAACCGAAAAAAGCCACAAAGCTGAGGAGTGATTTGAATTTCAGCAGCGCCAGCAGGATTGGCCCCAGCGGCCCTAGCTTCCTGGCCCATTGCGGCGTCGGATGTGAAGCTGTGCGATCTATTTGCGATGAAGCGCCGCTCTCCAACTCACGCACATGGTTGCGTATCCACTCAGCCTGTACCGACTGCGAGGGTAGAAGCGGAAGGCACGCCAGCCATTTCTCGCGTGCTTCCTGAAGATCGCCGTGCGCCTCGAGCGACCGTGCATGCGCCGCCAGTTGTTCCATCTGTTCGCCATGGACGAGCGTGCGGCATTGCGGACACTCTAACGCGCCTGAAGGAATTTCCCGCGCACAGCGCGGACACTGTTTTTGCGCCACTTCAGAACTAAACGGGGACACGGATCAGCAAATCCCTCCTGGCTGCATCATCTCACACCCTGGCAGCAGAAGAGTTCTCATAGGGACCGTCGATGTTGGCGCGTCGCGACCCGGCGGTAATCTGCCACGCAATGCGGATGCCGACCATCAGAATGACTAATCCGATGATTCCGTGCAAAGGATCCTGCAGTTCCAGAAATGGCGATGCAAGGCCAATCACCAGCAATTGCAAAATGGCCGCTCCAAAGCTAAGTTTCGGCTTTGGCTGTGTCTGGTCGGGCTGGTTTTTCTCGGCATCGGCGGTAGATTGTTGCTGTTGTGACTGGACTGATTCAGTCTGGGACTTCGCTTTTAGTTGATAGGAGATTGCAATAGGCACAGCCGCTAGTGAGACGGCTGCATAAGTCAGTATTACCGCGGCTATCTGATATCGCCTTCCGCCTATGCCCTTGGAGCCAAGCATGATGGCTTTTCCCACTAACCAGCCCACCGCCAGTGAAACATAGCCGATGTAAAAGCCTGTCAATATGGTGAAGCCGGCGTATCCGGCCATTCCCACGATCGCCGCGCCTATTCCAAAAAGCATTCCACGCACATACCCGGCATGCGAATCGGCTGGTTGACGCCGCTCCAGTTCCTGCACGCAGCCTTCACATGCCATCCTGGTATTTACGCGATAGTAGCGCGCCGTTAATGGCTGGTTGCAGGAAACGCATCGGTCTCCGCCGGAGTTTCCTGAATATTCCGCAGTAGTAAATTGAGGAGTCGCGTCAGACATTCGCCAGAAGATAACACGGAAATCCATTTTTGCGGAAGGAAAACTACACGATGAAATCTGCCCGGGGCATCCACTTGCCTGACGTTGGCTATGCCCTTTAGTTACTCAAGCTCCGCGCTGATGGTGTACTCGTCTGCTGACATGTCCCAGCTTACGTGCAGGATGTTGGGCTTGCAGCATACCCGGCAGTCTTCAACATATTGCTGGCGCATTCCTGCTGAAGAATCCACGCTGGTTTCATTCCACTCGCCACATCCAGCGCATTGAAAGCCTGCGGTCATGATCGTTTATCAGATGGTAACAGCAAGAAGCGGCCAACCTGTTAAGGCCGGCCGCTGCATTGTTTGATCTACCACGAACCAAACAGATTTGATAACCACTAAGTTCTTATGCGTTGGCTCCTGCAGTCGCGCGACTGCTGGTTTCCACTGGCATGTTGGCTGCTTCGCTTGTTACGGTCGCCGCAAAGTAGCGTCTGTACGATAGGAAGATTCCCGCCATGATCGGCAGAACCGCCAACGGTACCTGCCAGCCAATTTCCTGTGTAACTGTAAGCGCCAGTCCTGCAATTCCGGCGCTGGCCACCAGGTACGGAAACGAAAGCTGTAACATCTCCAGCCACGTGCGCAATATGCTTGCGGCCTCAGTCAGCCCAATCACAATTGCCACCGGGACAGTGTTGGCCAGCGCATACCCTGCTGCCGCAATCGCCAGCCGCAGTGAAGGTGAACTGACCGCCGATGCGACCGAAGGCGCCGCATAGACCAACCGCGCTGCCGCTACAGCCAGCGTGATCGTACTGCAGTTAAACGCTGTCTGCACCAGATTGAACTTCTTACCCTTGCCCAGGCATTGAAAGAAGGTGCTGATGAAACCTATGGCCAGCGCTTCAGCCGTATTCATCTGCGCCGCCGCCACAAGGATGAATGGCAAATTTACTGACATTGTTCCGGTCACACCCGGAAGCTTGATCCTGAGTCTGGCTGCCACACATGCGACCAACAAGAACGCTAAAAACTTCGCTGTGGGCACTTGCTTAGCGTTGAGTACGGCATCTCCCAGCAGGAGGAGACCCGAAATTACAATCAACGCCACGAACATTCGCGCTGAGAATGACTTCGGCATGGTTAGTTCTCTCCGTCCTCTCCGTCGCTCAAAGCATTAACTGAATCCGCGCCCCAAACAATTGATTGCCCCCAGATAATACTGTTGGCTGAGAGTGTCGTATCTCCCCAGATAATTGAGTCGCCCCAGATGATGGAGTCGCTGATTACGCAATTTCCGCCCCATACAATCGAGTTGCCCCAGATGATCGAGCTGCCCCAGGTAATGCTGTTGCCCCAGGTAATCGATTGGCTGTTCATCAAACTGTATTTGCCCGTAGCCAGGTTGCGATAAGCAATCGGTGAGGGCGCGCCACCATTGACCACGTCAGTGCTCTTCAACGACGAGTAAATATCCAGATAGCCTGCACCGATCGTAAACGCGTCATATTGTGAAAAGTAGCTTTTCCCCCAATTGTCATAAGCCCAGCTATTTCCCGGATAGCCCTTCCAGGCTGTTTTCATCATGCGGGCCTTGATGGTGTCCGGCGTAAGGGTTGGGTCTTTCTGGAACATGAGCGCGGCTGCTCCAGCTACGATTGGCGTCGCCATGCTCGTGCCGCTCAGTCGCGTGTACTTCCCGCTCAGGCCAGTCGTGCAGTTATTACCCAGGAGACCAAGAATGCAGGTAGTGATCGGCTGAATATTTAAGCTGGTAAGTGAAGTAACCAGAGTGCTCGCCGGCGAAGCCAGTGAGACAATCCGGTTACCGGGCGCTACCAAATCAGGTTTTACGATATGGTCCAGCAGCGTCGGGCCTTTTGAACTGTAACTGGCAATCGTGTCATCCAGGCGGCCTGGCGTGCCATTCGTCTTGGTGGCTCCAACAGTAATGACATTTGGATCATTGCCGGGCGCCTGAATCGTCGCATAGCCCTGTGTTCCGTAACTATTGTCACGGCCTCCGTTGCCTGCGGCTACAACTACTACAATGCCGGCCTTCCAGGCCGCTTCAACCGCCTGGCACACTGGATCAAGAGCGTAAGACTCATAAACAGTGCGCCCCAGTGAAAGATTGATCACGCGAATGTTGTAGGTGCTTTTCAACTGGATGGCCCGCTGAATCGCGGCGATTACCTGGCTGTCAGTGCCCGATCCGTTTGCATCCAGCACGCGCAGGTTAATGATGTTGGCGTTCGGCGCCACGCCAAGATATTGCGTGGGATAGCCGTTCGCCGAATCGCGCCCGTTACCCGCAATGATTCCCGCCACGTGCGTTCCATGTCCGTACGCATCATTGGTAGTCGTGTCGCCGGGAATAAAGCTTTCACTATAGACAATGCGCGATCCTAACCCACTCGACTTTTGCAGATCATCATGGTTGAAAACACCGCTATCGATGATCGCTACTCCGATGCCGGTTCCGTCCAGTCCATATTGTTGGCGCGCAACGTCTCCCTCAACCGCCGGGATATCGTCATCAGAAGCCACTTTGTTCGGACGGTCCGGGCTAACGTAAGCAACGTCCGGATGGTTCTGCAGCCACAACAGCATTTTTACCGGTATCCGATAAGCTGCTCCGTTGATGTGGTCGAAAGAAAATTTTAGCCTTCCGCCCTGCGCCGCCATCTCGGACGCATGCGCCTTGGGCGTTTGCTTGAACTGAACAATCACGCTTACTGTGCCGTCAGAATTCAGCGGAAAATTGGCAAGGTCAGCCGCCAGTTTGCTGTGCGCATTTGGCCCTGAAGCTTTGGGCCCAGCTTGCGCACTCAAAGTCGCAGGCGCAAGTAAGAGGGTCGCTACCACCGCCAATAAGAAGAACCGAAGCCAGGTTGATCTCTGTTCGGTTGCAAAATTGTTATTTTTCGAGCTCATGTTGTTTTTAAACTCCGGAAGAAGTTTCTGGTTAAGCGCTACAAGCTGCTGCTATCCACCCCAAACGGCTGACGCCACGAGTATCGAGGCGTGTTTGAGGCTGGTGAAGGCAAGGCTCAATCCAGCAACTGCTGCGATAGCGCCTAAAGTGAAAACCACAACTTTGTTTCTGAGAGACATAGCTTTAACTCCTGCCTTATCTATTGCACGCGGAAAACCAAAGTCATGCCTTGTAAGTTGTTGATTGCAAGATGCTTTCTGCAACACCTCTGTGTCACAGTGCGACACGGACGGCGGCCAAAGTCACAGCCGAAGGAGGTTCACTAGTGGCTAAGATGCATTGATTCAATGAGTTAGCTGGATTGCGACAACTGCGTCACAAGTGGCCGAGCTGGGTTTCTGATTCCTTGGAAAGGAAACAGCGGATATCAATCAAAAGATTAGATATATTAGTTATTTCTTAGACTTAAAAGGTGTTATAGCGGAGAGCTTGTTCAATTTCTGCTGGGCTCGGAACCGTTGGCAGGGCTGCGATTAGCTTCTGGGTAAACGGCTGCTGAGGGCTGAAAAAGATGGCTTGCGGCGTGTTGCATTCCACGATCTTGCCGGCATGGATCAATGCAATCCGGTGGCACAGTCCATAGGCTGACACCAGATCGTGCGAGATGAAAAGCATGCTCATCCCAAGTTTGCGGTTCAATTCTCCAAACAAGGCCAGGATTTCCGCCTGGGTCACCGCATCAAGCGCGCTGGTCGGTTCGTCGGCAATCAGCAGAGCTGGGCGATGCATGATGGCCATGCCAATTAACACGCGTTGTGCCTGACCAACGCTGATCTCTGAAGGATAGCGCCGCAGAAATTCTTCCGTTGCCGGCAGCCCCACATCTAGCAAAGCCTGAAAAACAGATTCTTCCATGTGGTCGCTGCCGCCCTGCCCGTGCAGCTTCCAGGCTTCATTCATTTGTGTGCCCAGCCGCAGCGCAGGATTCAACGCAGACATGGGGCTTTGCGGCACAAAAGAAATCACTTTGCCCCGCAGTTTTCGCCACTCTTTTTCTTTGAGCGCCAGTAACTCGTGGCCGTCCCACAGAATTGAACCGCTGGCTTTGCCACCCTTCAGGTTGAGCAGACCAAGGATCGCCAGCGCCAGAGAACTCTTCCCACAGCCGCTGTGCCCCACCAGCCCCAACACTTCGCCCGGACGCAGATCGAGACACAGACCATCCAGCACGGGTGCTTTGTCCTTGTAGCGAACCGTCAATCTCACCGAAAGCAGATCCATAAGAGATCCTAGTGCGCGAGTGCCAGTGTCTCCACGTTCCAGAAAGTCTGCGGACGAAACACGCTGGGCTCGGCGTTTTTCACCGCCGGCGCAATTGCCACAAGCGCGTCTTTGTTAATCAGATAGATAAAAGGCTCCTGCTCCCACGCAATCTGCTGGACGCGGTCCCAATATTGCTTACGCTTATGTTCGTCGCCGGATGCGGCCTGCGCGCGCATCAGCTTATCGATCTCCGCTTCCCACGACGTTGCGGGCGATTTCTGGTTTGGATTCCACTGATGGTTGTCGGCCGAGCTGAGCCAGACCGCCATCTGCGAATTGGGATCGAGCTCTACATTCTGAAAACCCAGCAAACAAGCTTCATAGTTAAAGGATTGCGTCATCCGCTCCAGCAGCGAATTGAAGTCAAGCGTGACCACGTTCACCTTGATCCCAATCTTCTTCAGGTCTTGCTGGATCATGGTGGCCATGCTTTCGCGCGCTCGATTGCCGGCGTTTGTGGCGATGGAAAACTCCACGGCATTCCCGGCCTTGTCTTTCAACGTTTCCCCTTGCAGATGAAAGCCTTCCTGTTGCAGCCTGCGCAACGCATCCGATGTGTCATACGCATGCGGCTTAAGATCACTGTTGAACCAGAACTTATTGCTGGGCGAAATGATTCCGATGGCCGGTACCGCGTGTCCGCGATAGACAATTCGCGCCAGGTCATTGCGATTGATCGCTTTAGAAATTGCTCGGCGGAAATTTGTGGAAGCAAACCAGGCTTTCTTATAAGCAGGCAGCGGCGCTCCCGGGACCTGGTTAAACCAGAGTTGTTCCGTATCCGTCGAGGCACCGGCATCGCGGACCGAAGCGTTATCAGCGGAAAGCTTTTCAAAGATTGCCGGAGAGACTGTGTTGATCAACTGCACTTCGCCGCGCTTGTAACGCATGGCTTCAATTTCAGGGTTCTGTTCGATATCGAGCCGGATTGAGTCGAGGTATGGAAGCTGCTTCCCTGCCGCATCTTTCTTCCAGTAATAAGGATTTCGTTTCAGCGATAGATACGATCCCGCTTTGCGCTCTGAAACGTAGAACGGTCCCAGGGCAGCCATTTCTTTTTGCGGTGACTTTGCTGAAAGGATCGCGACGGTATCAAAAAGATTTACCAGGTTCGCCACCGGCGCGGGAAAATCAATCTCAATCTCATTCGCGGAAAGTACATGCGTTGTTAGCTTGCCTTCAGCCGAGCGGAACGCATCGCCGGTGCTGGAGTGCAGCGCAGGATCCATCAATTGCTGCATGGTATAAGCGACGTCTTCGCCCGAGAAAGGAGTGCCGTCAGAATACTTCAAGCCTTCGCGCAACTTGAACCGGATGCGCTTGCCGCCTTCTGAAACCTTCCATGACGTCGCCAGGTCAGGCTCAGCTTTCAGCGTGAGCCGATTCACGCGCACCAGCACGCCCCCGGTGAGATACCGAATGGTTTCAGAAGCTTCATCCTCTACCAGCAACGGATTAAATGTCTTGGGCTCAGAGCGCAGGCAGAAGCGCAGCTCTCCCCCGCTTTGGGCAAACAGGGAAACTGCGCCCAATGTCAAAATGGCAGAGAGTAAGTAGTGTCGCTTCAAATGCGTATCTCCTGTTTCTTCAGCAGTACCTGGAACGAGCTGACGACCACTATAAGTACCGCAAGGGGCAGCAACCGCCAAGGTTCCGGACGTACCATGACCGAATCCTGAAGTTCTCGCAACAGGCTGCCAAGCGATGGCAGCGGCTCGGCCACACCCAGCCCCAAAGCACCCAGATTGGCTTCAGCAATGATGAAGACTGGGATTGAAATCCAGAACTGGGCCAGCAGCGCGCCGCGCAGGTTGGGCATAAGATGTAGCCGGACCAGCTTCAATCCAGAAAAGCCTGAAGCGCGTGCCATCCATACAAATTCTGACTTCATCAAGTCTTTCGCTCCGGCACAAATTACGCGCGCTGAAGCCGCCCATCCCAGAAGCCCCAGCAAGGCAAAAGTCACGGTGACGGACGCTTCCGGTGAAACATTCAACGGCAGGACCGCACGCACTGTAATGAGAAGAAATAGCCATGGCACGGAAAGGAATAGATCGATCAAGAGTTTGCAACAGCGCTCCGTCCATCCGCCAAAGTATCCCGCTATTCCGCCGACCAGCCCGGCAAGCACCGTTGTGAAGAGCGCAGCCAATGGCGCAAGCGTTAGAGAAATGCGCATGCCGTAAAGCAAGCGCGCCCAACGATCGCGTCCTAGCTCGTCCGTACCCAAAAGATGATGTGCAGATGGAGCGGCCTGTGGCGTCTCACGAAATTGCTGCTCGTAACCCGCAGGCGCTAGATAATGTGCTCCAAGGATGATCAATGCTGTGAGCGCCAGTACTGTAATCGCTATCAGCCGGATGGCCTTCATGCGGTGCTCCGCTTGAAGCCACGCTGGACCGCATCTGAAACCAGAGTCGCGCAGACGGTCACAAACGTAACCACCATGGTCAGGTTTACCAGCAACGGCAAATCACGGGCCTGAGCAGCCTGCCACGCGAGCTGTCCAATGCCGGCAACGTCGCTTACAACTTCAATCGGCAGCAGCACGCCAATTCCAATGCTGATGGAAACGCCAACCAACGCGATGATCTGCGGGAATGCAATCGGAGCAACGTGCCACGCCAGAACACGCCATGGCCCTGCGCCTTTTGCGCGCGCCGTGAGCACGTGAGGCATCTCGCTGCTCTGTTGCAGTAGATTTTGCGCATAGCGATAAATCTTTGGGAACACCAGCAGCGCAGCCGCAAAGGTCGGCGGCCATCGCAACAGCAAGAAAACCAATGCAAGTGCAGCCGCGGGAGTGGAAATAAACGTTCCACTCAGTCCATTGGCAAGAAAATTCAGCGCTGGTATGTCCCATGTTTGTGTGCCGATTGCCAAAGCCAGTCCCAGCAGCCAGCCCACCGCGAGTGCGAATGCCAGGTTCATCAGCGTGATTGGCAGCCTCTCACGCAGAAGTTCCTTCACCGGTTGATTCAGTGACCGTGAAGTTCCAAGATCACCCCGCATCAGCGCGCCAAGATACTGCGCATAAAAATGTGGGATGTTTGCATCCGCAAGGTGCGCTCGACGGATGGCTTGAATACTTTGTGCGGAAAGGCCGGAATTGATTTCTTGATCGTCAGAAGAAAAGCCGGGTGCAATGCGCATGAGCATGGCGCCCGCAAAACTCGCCATAAGCATGACGGCCACAAGCCGAAGAACGGCCCCGCTCCAGAAGCGCAGCATTTTATCCAGCCACCGCGTCACGGACAGCGGGCTTTCTTGCGTCCGTCAATGCGCTGAAG
>Ga0207687_10001591_pt1 | contig 15625 bp, 19 predicted proteins | sample KBSM54metaG_FD_184399 | JGI IMG/M metagenome (GOLD analysis project Ga0207687, IMG submission 184399) | Miscanthus rhizosphere microbial communities from Kellogg Biological Station, Michigan, USA - KBS M5-4 metaG (SPAdes) (version 2) | ecosystem: Host-associated > Plants > Roots > Rhizosphere >...
CGCTGAAGAGGCGGTCGGCAGAACCGACTTCGAGGTCTCGGGCGACAACGGTCTCGCCTTCATGGAAGACGACCGCACCATACTGCGCTCGGGCGAGAGCCGGGAGATCGAGGAGACCGCAGAGTCGTTCGCTCCGGTCGATGAACGGAAACGGGAGGTTTCGGTTCGGGCCGGAAGGTGGGCCGGCGTGGGCCACCACCGCCGCAAACTCGTCGGCGATCCAGCCGATCTCGTTGGACAACAGGCCCGGCAGGTGGAGGTACCCGAAGGCGTGGAAGAAGGCCGCTCGCGCCGGTCCCAGCGGCGTTTCCGCACGTCGGCGGCCGCTGACGTCGGAGACACGCCCGGCCTCGGTGACCGGGCCGATCGTACGGTCCACGTCTCAGCCCTCCTGATCGCCCCCGATTCTGACAGCACCTGGACGCCACGCCAGCGGAGTCTCGGGACCTGCGAGCTTCGGGTCGATAGCGTACAGTCGCCGCATGAGCGACAAGGTGCGGGCTGTGGCGGGCATGGAGAGCGCGCCGCTCCACGATGGCGCGGTGCTGTTCAACCCGGCGAGCGGCAAGTTCATCATGCTGAACGGGACCGCCGCCTTCATCTGGGAGGCGCTCGCAACACCGGCATCCGAGGAGGAGTTGGCGGGCAGGCTCTGTGAGAAATTCGAGGACGTCGACCCGCCGACTGCGTTGAAGGATGCGCAGGATGCAATCGCCCAGCTGCGCGAGCTCGAGCTGCTCACGTCCGACGACTGACCGGGCACCCGCCAGAGCCACGGCCCCCGTGCCTTCGAAGGAGCCGACGCCGAACGCCGAGCAGTTCGCCGCCATCGGCCTGCTTCTCGAGTTGGCCCGCAAGGCACGGATCGACATCTGGACCGCCGAGGTGGTCACGGCACTTCGAGCGCATGGAGTCCGCCCGATCCTCCTCAAGGGGCCGGCGGTCAGCCGTTGGCTCTATCCGTTGGATCCCGAAGCTCGGACGTACGTCGACGTGGACCTGATGGTGAGTCCGTCCCAGCTCGTCCGGACTGAAACCGTCCTTCGAGAAATGGGATTCGAGAAGTGGAGTCACCCATTCGACGACGGGTCGCTCCACGCGGCGACGATGAAGCGAGCCGATGGCGCGGGCGTGGACCTGCACTGGACACTTCACAACGCCGATGAAGTGCCGCGCCTTCAGATGTGGGAGGAAGTCTCGACTGACACGGAGACGATCGAGGTCGGAGGGGTGGATGTCGAGATCCCGGGCGTGGGGTTGCGGGTCATGCACCTGGTCTTCCAGCTTCCCTTCGGCTCGGCCCTCGTGGGCAAACCGACCAACGACCTCCTTCGTGCGCTCGACGTAGTGCCGATCGCCGATTGGCGGCGGGGGGCCGAAGTCGCCACCAGGCTTGGTCTCGACGACGTGATGGGCGCGAAGCTGCGCATGCTGCCCGCGGCGGTGGCCTTGGCCGACGAGCTCGGGTTGCCGAAGGCCGTCCGCCCTGCCCTCAAGATCGAGGCCCGGCGTGAGGTGTGGTGCATCGCCTCGTTCCGGGCGCTCCCGACCTGGCGGGCCAAGGCTCGCTGCATCGGCCTCATGATCGTGCCTCCGCCCGATGAGATCAGGAAATATCGTCCCCGCGCTCGCTCCGGACCGGTCGGGCTGGTCATCGCCTACCTGTCCCGGGCCGTGTCCGTCGCGGTCCGCCTTCCGGGGGCCGTGCTCGGCTGGCGGCGCATCGTCCGCCCGGGGCCGTAGGCGGACGTCCGGTCGTCGGCGCAGGACTCCTCGACTGCTCCCTCTCGTTCGTCGCGCGCTGCCGGTGGTCGCGCTCTCGTTGGCCGCCGCCTGCGCCGGTGGCTCCACCCCCGGTGCCGGTGGGCCGGTGACGTGGACCGGCGCCCGGGCCCTCACTGCCACGGAGGACGCACCGAGCGGGGTGGCGACCGACGGCGCCCGTGTCCTCTTCACGACCGGCCGTACCCAGGTGGGCGAGAACGCGCTCCGGGTGGCGGAGGTCGACGGCGGAGCGGCCTCGACCGTCGTGGCCGTCGATCCGGGCGGGCTGATCCCCAACGGCCGCGTCGCCCTCGACGGCGAGGTCGCCTACGTCGCCGCCGGCAACGGCATCGTGCGCCAGCCCCTCGCCGGTGGCGTCGGAACCATCGTGGTCGATGGGCGGCCGGCGCTCGTCGACGAGGTCGTGGTCGCCGGCGACCACCTGTGGTGGACGACGTACCAGTACGGCGAGCCGGACCGGATCGAGGTCGCCCGCATGCCGAAGGCCGGGGGCGCGGTCGAGGTGGTGGCGGCGGGCGTCGCCCGCGGGTTCGACAACCTCCACCCCGACGGCGACGCCGCCCTGGTGGCCAGCCCCCAGGGCGTCCTGCGGGTGCGGGCCGGCCAGCCACCCGAGACGGTGGTGAGCGGGGAGGCCGTGGGCGGCGTGGTCACCCGCCTGGCGGTCGACGATCGGCGGATCTACGTCCTCACCACCGGTGCCCACTATCGGCTGATGGCCGTCCCCCGGGAGGGTGGCGCGGCCGTCGTGCTGGCGGACGACGTCGACTCGGACGCCGACCTGGCGGTCGTCGGCGACCAGGTGGTGTTCTTCCGGCTGGTCGGCGGGGTGGGTTCGGGCGGCCGGGCCGAGCTGCAGGCCGTTCCCGGAGGGGGAGGGCCGGTGCGCAGGGTGGCGTCCGGCGCCTACCCCGACGGCGACCTGGCCCCGGTCGGCGACGGCCGGGTCGTGTTCTCCGCCGACCGCCGGGTCTGGGTGGCCTCGGTCAACGGTTGACGGCGCCCAGGTCGGCGTCGCGAACGTCGTGAGCGCCGGTCATCGGTTCCTGCGCCAGGACGCGCCCTCGCCGGGACAGGGTCCGACGGCCGTCAACCGTCGTCGATGACGTTGGGGAGGTCGACCTCGCCGGCCTCGCGTGTCCCCGGTCCGGCGCTGGCGGCCAGGTGGTCGAGGCCGGCAATCACGCCCGGGGCCAGCTGACCGCGCTCGAACGAGGCGGTCATCGCCGTCACCGCGGCGGTGGCGTCGGCGTCGGATATCCGTCCTCTCGCACGGGCGCCGACGACGACCTCGACCCGTCGCTGCCTGGGTGCCACCACCAGGAGGATGGCCGGCCGTTCCTGCATCCCCGCCTCCACGAACATGGACTCGGCATGGTCACGAGGACGATCGCCGTCGACGGATCCGAGGAAGACGCAGAACTCGAGTCCGGTGGTGGCCTCGGCTCGGGCGACCGCCGCCTCGACGGCTTTGTGCTCGCGCTTCCCCAGCCGCTCGAGGTCACCAGCTGCCACTGGCGCCTCCTCCTCCGAAACCGCCGCCCCCGCCCCCGCTGAACCCGCCCGAGCCGCCCCCGCCCCTCGAGCCGCCGCCCCAGCCGCCACCGAACCCACCCAGGCCTCCGCCGAAGAAGATGGGCGAGCCCCATCCGAAGCGTCGCCGGCGCCGGCCAAAACCGCCGAGGATGGAGAGCAGCGGGAAGAGCAAGAAGACGATCGCAGTCCACGGGAAACCACCGCCGCCACCTCCCGCCGGTTGGGCCACCGGGGCGGGGGCGACCGCGAGCTGGTCCCCCAGGGCGACGCGGATGGCGCTGGTGCCGGCTTCGATGGCTCCGCCGACATCGCCGGCTTTGAGTCGTGGGGTCATCTGCTCGCGGATGATGCGGCCCGCCTCGAGGTCGGTCAGCTCACCCTCGTTGCCCCGTCCCACCTCGATGCGCAGCTTGTGGTCGTCGTAGGCGATCAGAACGAGCACGCCGTTGTCCTTGCCCTTCTCGCCCACACCCCAGGCCCGGGCCAGGTCGATCGAATAGTCCTCGATCGACGTGCCGCCGGTGGTCTTGACCACGGCCACCGCGATCTGGTTGCCGCTGCGCGCCTGGAAGTCGTTGAGCTCGTCGTCGATCGTGCGCTCGACGTCGTCGGGCACGACGTGGGCGTCATCGACGACCGGTGCACCGAAGGCCGGCAGGGAGGCGGCCGCGCCCGCCGGGATCGACCAGCCGAGCGACACGGCCAATCCCACGGCCGCGGCCACGGCCGCCAAGGGGTGCCGATGGAGCCGAGCCCTCACCTGGCAATCGTCGTCGTGTTGCCGAGGTCGACGGTCGGCGGCGCGGATGCGCCCGGCGTCGCCTGGAACAACGGCTTGGCGTCGAAACCGAACAGACCGGCGACGACGCTTCGCGGAAAGCGGCGGATGCTGGCGTTGTAGCTGGTGACGACCCCGTTGTAGTCCCGACGGGCCTGGGCGATGCGGTTCTCGGTGCCCTCCAGCTGCGTCTGCAGGTCCTGGATGTTGGCGCTGCTGTGCAGATCTGGGTAGTTCTCGACGATGACGAGCAGGCGGCTGAGGCCGGACTCGATCTGGTTCGACGCGTCGAACTTCTGGCTCGGCGTCGAGGCGCCCGAGTAGGCCGCCCGGGCCTGGGCGAGCTCGCCGAACACGGCCTGCTCCTGGTTCAGTGCCCCCCGCACCGCGGCGACGAGGTTGGGGATCAGATCGTTGCGCCGTTGGAGCTGCGCATCGAGGTCCGCGAAGGACTGATCGACCGAGGCCTGCTTGTTCACCATGCCGTTGTAGGAAACGATCAGCGGCAGGATGACCAACACCGCAACCGCGCCGGCGGCGATCGCGGGAACCATCCAGCGCGGTCGCGTACCCGGTCCAGACGTCAGTGGGGACACGACTCCAACCGTAGCGCTGGCTGCGACAACGCGGTCGGCGTCACGATTCGGTCATCCAACCGGCGTTCGCCTTGGCAGGAGCGAGCGTCCGTGGCCGCCGTTGATCGATCTCGCTGTCGAACGGTCCACCTCATGGACCTCACCCAGGGCGGCCCGCACGGGCAGTCCCCCGCGCGCGCCGAAGGTGGACACCACGTCGGCCGCGGCCTGGTCGACGGGCAGACAGTCGTGCTCGGGCATGTAGCCGATGCGGCTGCGGACGCCGATGGGGTCGTCGGCCACCGGGATGTCACAGACGTCGTGGCGCGTCGGGCCGGCCGAGACCGTCGTCCTGCCCGCCCCGTTGCCGCCGACCAGTACGACCCGCCCGGCGGGAACGTCGAGGTCGACGCCGTCCAAGGCGGTGACGCCTCCGGGTAGCGCTTGGTCAGCCCCCGGGCCTGGACGATGCCCGCTCTTGGCTCCCGACGCTACCGACCCCGTGAAGGGGCCGGACGCAGGAGGTCAGATCACGAGGGGACGTGGCTGTCGACTGCCTTCAACTTCGGTCGGATGGCGAGGAGGTAGACCAACGTCCCCAACGCGCCGAGAAAGACTTGCACCAGAATCCAAGCAATCTGCTTCTGGCCAGTCGCTGTCCAGGAAGCTTGTGGACGCCGGGCGGCATCAATAATTCCGAAGATCGGAAGCCCGATGGCGATCACCATCAGAAGAAATAGACCTACCACTCAGTCCACCAATCTCAATGTCGGGAGGTTCGTCAGTCAACGGCCAGCGAAAGGGCGACGGGAGCACCAGTATCGGCCGTTCCGGAAAGGGTGAACGTGACCGGACCGACTAGACCCACGAGGCCCAGGGTGCCTCCGCCGTTCGTGCCATCGGCGGCAACCCGGAAGGTCATGGGCGCGCCCGGGTCCGATTCTGCGGGCTGGGTGCCGACGTCGGGCTCGCCGAGACGGGGGTTCGCAGGGCCGCTCCGGGTGATCGTCACATCTGATGCCGGTTCGAAGCCGGTGACCTCGATATGAGTCTGTCCCGACTCGTGGACGACACAGGCTTCAGCGCCCGAATCGGCAGCGCACGTCGCCGTCCTATCTCCACTGCTGCAACCGCCGAGCAACAGCACACCGGCGAGGATGAGGAGCCAACCGCCATGCTTCTTGGCCACTGGGGGCCTCCGTCTTCATTAGGTAAAACCTGGAACCTAGTCATGACTATAGCGGCCATTTCAGCCGTCTCGAACCCCTCTCACTTCGCGATCGACGGGAGCGCCATGGCCGGACGGCCGCGGTTGGCGTTCCCAAGATCGTTGAGTCCCGGATGAACGGGGCGGGTGGCGGCTGACCGGCGGCCGCGTCGGTGGGTCACGATTCGATGAGAAGCTTGGAAGGAATTGCCGTGGCGCCCCGCCAAAGCGGCGGAATGGACCTCCTGCTCCTGCCACGCAGGGTGCCGAGACCGGTGCGGAGGGGATGAACCCGCCAGCGGCGGGCGTCGTGTCGGTGGCCTACCGCCGGGTGTTCGACCGGATCGTGGTTTCGACCCGGGTGACGGGCGAGGAGCTCCGCCGCATGGCCGAGTCCTTCGCAAGGATCTGATGATCGACTCCGTCCAACGCTCTGAACCCTCGGCACCGAGACGAAAGGGAGACCTCAATGAGCCCTCAGACACCTCTGAACAATGCTCGTCCGTACTGGGCCCGCCACTACGGCGTCGTCGGTGGACCGACCGACCAGCGGGCCTGGGTGCGCCTGGGACTCGCGTTCGTCGTTGCGCTGGTCCTGTTGTTGCTCCTTGTCGTCGTCGGCGCACTGCTCACGTCCTGACGCGACGAGCGCCGTTCCGTGCGGCGCCTTGCCCATCACCGCACCCCAATCACAACAGGAGAGCCTCAGCATGATCGAGACGCCCATCACCGACACCCGGCCACCCCCCGGGGCAGTGCAGATCGACGGCATGGGCCGCGACGAGCTTCGAGGCCGCGCCACAGGGGTCATCGTCGGCGCCGTCATGGGCTTGACGTGGACCGGCTCGGCCCTCGGTGGGCTCGACTCCGTCGCCGTCGCTCCCGTACTCATTGCCGCTGTCGCGATCTTCGCGGCGTTGATGACCGGGGCGCTTCGCCTGCGCCGTGCCGCCGTCGCGGCGTCTGCGCCGACGCCGTCCGAAGCCGGTCCGGAGGGGGTGCGACGCCGCTTCATGCTGGTGACCGTCGGCGAAGGCGCGGCCATCGCCGCCGCCGTGGGCATCCTCGGCCGCTCCGGCCGTTCGGAGTGGATGCCCGCAGTGATCTGCGCGGTGGTGGGCCTGCACTTCATTCCCCTGGCCCGACTGTTCGACGTCCCGCTCTATTACGCCACGGCCGTGGCGTTGTGGCTGGTGGGCGCCACCACCATGATCCTCGGAGCCACCGGAGCTGCCGCACTCTGGCAACCCCTGCCCGGGCTCGGCGCGGCGGTGGCGCTGTGGGCGACCAGCCTGGGCCTGCTGGTCACCACGCACACGGGCTCGACGGTGCAACGGTGACCCGCTCGTCCCGTTCCCAGCCCTGGACGGGTGTGGTCGTAGGCCTCGGTGTGCTGGCATTTGTGGCGGTGCCCGCGACCGTGACGGCATTCTTCGCCTTGGCCAGCTTCAGGTGGGCGGAACCACCAGAACCGTCGGTTGGGTTGCTCTGGGCCGGGATCAGCCTGCTTCTGCTCATCCTTCCAGTGGCGGCCGGCGTGCTCACCGCACGGAAAGTGTCACCACTCGGATCGTTGCCACCATCCCGTCGCTGGTTCGCCACCGGTCTTGCCGCCGTGGTGCTGATCGCTGGCTGGGGACTCCTCCAAAGGGTCGTCTGACGTGGCGGGCGAGTTGGGAGGACGTGAGTGATCGTGCCTGCGGCTGGGGCGCGTGGACCGGGTCAGGTGAACGACCAGGTCCAGTCACGGACCTCGACCATGTCCTCGTGGTGCTCCCGGACGTAGTCGAAGTGGCGGGAGAGCATCGATCGGCAGAGCTCCTCGAGCTCCTGTGACCCCTCGGCCACCCGTGCCGAGCGGGCCAACGCCTCGAGGACCAGGTGGTAGCGACTCATCCGGTTGAGCACGACCATGTCGAACGGGGTCGTCGTCGTTCCCTGTTCGACGTACCCCCGGACGTGGAACCGGCCGGGGTCGGGTCGCCCGTGCAGGACCTGGTGGAGGGCCCGGGCGTAGCCATGGAAGGCGAAGACGACGTGGGCGTTGCCGAAGAGCACGTCGAACGCAGCCTCGCTCAGACCGTGGGGATGTTGATCGGCCGGGGCCAGCACCATCAGGTCGACCACGTTCACGAACCGCACCCGCAGGTGGGGGACGTGGCGGCGGAGGAGCCAGGCCGCGGCCAGGGCTTCGAGGGTCGGGATGTCCCCCGCGCAGGCCAGCACCACGTCGGGCTCCAGCCCCCCGTCGGTGCCCGCCCAGTCCCAGGCCGAGGCGCCGGCCGCGCAGTGGAGCCGAGCGGTGGCGAGGTCGAGGTACTGCAACTGGGGTTGCTTGTCGATGACGATGAGGTTCACGTAGTCACGGCTGCGGAAGCAGTGGTCAGCTACCGCCAGCAGGCAGTTGGCGTCCGGCGGCAGGTAGATCCGGGCCACGGTGCCACTCATCGAGAGCATCGTGTCGATGAGGCCCGGACCCTGGTGGCTGAACCCGTTGTTGTCGTTCCGCCAGCAGGTCGACGTGAGCAGCAGGTTCAGGGAGGCGATCGGCGCCCGCCACTCCAGCGCCGACGCCGCCTCGAGCCACTTGGTGTGCTGGATCGTCATCGACGCCGACACCATGGCGAACGCCTCGTAGGTCGCGAACAGGCCGTGTCGCCCGGTGAGCAGGTAGCCCTCGAGCCAGCCCTCGCAGTTGTGCTCGGACAGAACCTCCATCACCCGACCGTCGGGGCGTACGAACTCATCGTCGGGCCGGGCGTCCATCAGGCAGCGGTTCTCCACCTCGAACACCGCTCCCAACCGGTTGGAGTTGGTCTCGTCGGGACAGAAGAGCCGGAAGTTGGCGGCCGCCGCGTTGCGCGTGAAGGTGTCCCGTAGCAACGCACCCAGCCGTCTTGTCGACTCCGCCTGGGTGGCTCCCGGAGCGGGGACGTCGACCGCGTACGGGCCCAGGTCCGGTAGGTCGAGCGGGACGAGCAGTCGTCCCCCGTTGGCGTGGCGGCTCGCGCCCATCCTCTTGTCGCCGCGGGGCGCCAGCGCCGCCAGGTTCGCCACGAGCCGGCCGTGCTCGTCGAAGCACTCCCCCGGCCGGTAGCTGTGCAGCCAGGCCTCGAGCATGGCCAGGTGGGCCGGGACCTCCCGCACGCCGGCGAGGGGGACCTGGTGCGAGCGGAAGGTGCCCTCGACCTGTCGGCCGTCGACGACGGCCGGGCCGGTCCACCCCTTCGGGGTCCGCAAAACGATTGCGGGCCACCGGGGCCTTGTGCAAACGCCCCCCACCCGGGCCGCGGCCTGGATGGCGGTGATGGAGGCGTAGCAGTGGTCGAGGACGGCGGCGAAATCGCGGTGGACCTGGCGGGGATCGTCACCACCGACGAACCAGGCCTCGTAGCCGTGACCGGCGAGGAGCTGGCCCACCTCCTCCTCGCGGGCCCGGCCGAGGACGGTCGGCCCGGCGATCTTGTACTCGTTGAGGTGGAGGATCGGCAGTACCGCACCGTCACGTCCAGGATGCAGGAAGCGGACGCCCTTCCACGACCCTTCGAGGGGACACGTCTCCGCCTCGCCGTCGCCGATGACACAGGCGACCAGGAGGTCGGGGTTGTCGAAGGCGGCGCCGAAGGCGTGCACGAGGGCGTAGCCCAACTCACCCCCTTCGTGGATCGAACCGGGGGTCGGCACGCTGACATGGCTGGGGATCCCACCGGGCGTGGAGAACTGGCGCACGAGCGTGCGCAGACCCTCCTCGTCGGTGGACACCTCCGGGTAGATCTCCGAGTAGGTGCCCTCGAGGTAGACGTTGGCCACCACCGCCGGGCCTCCGTGACCCGGCCCGGCGATGAAGATGGCGTCGACGTCCGTCCGTCGGATGAGCCGGTTCAACTGGACGTACACCAGGTTGAGCCCAGGCGACGTCCCCCAGTGGCCGAGCAGCCGCGGCTTGACGTGCTCCGCCCGCAGAGGCTTCTTCACCAGCGCGTTCTCACGCAGGTAGATCTGAGCGACCGTCAGGTAGTTGGCGGCGTTCCAATAGGCGACGAGCCCGTCAAGCTCGTCCTCGCTGAGGTCGGCTCCGCCCGGTCGGTCGGCGATGGCGGCCGATACGGTCAACCTCGAGTTCCGTTCCGTTGGCTGAGGACCTCCCGCACCTGACGGGCGATCTCGAGGTCCTCGCGGGCCGCGACCACGACGACCGGGGTCGCGGCGCCGGCGGGGGAAACGATGCGGTCTCCGGACGCCTGCTCGTTCAGTCCGTCGTCGACGTCCACCCCGAGGAACCGCAGCCGGCCACAGGCGTCGCGGCGCAGTCGGCTCGAGTTCTCCCCGACCCCGCCGGTGAACACGATGCCGTCGAGTCCGCCCATCGCCGCGGCCATGGCCGCCACCCCGGCCCGCAGCCGGTGCAGGTAGACGGCGTAGGCCAGTTCGGCCCGGGCATCGCCGGCATCGGCGGCAGCCAGGACGAGGCGCAGGTCGCCCGAGCGCCCCGAGAGGCCGAGGAGGCCCGACCCGTTCTCCAGGGCATCCTCGACCTCCTCGGCCGACAGCCCTCCGGATCGTACGAGCCAGAGCACCAGACCGGGGTCGACGTCCCCCGCCCTGGTTGCCATGACCAGGCCCTCCAGGGGGGTGAACCCCATCGTCGTGTCGACCGATCGGCCGCCGGCTACGGCGGCGAGCGACGCCCCCGAGCCGAGATGGGCGGTGACGAGCCGAAGTTCAACCAGGGGCCGGCCCAGGAGCTCTGCCGCCCGCTCGCTCGCAGAAGCGTGGCTGAGACCGTGGAACCCGTACCGGCGGAGGCTCCATTGGGTGTTCCAGACGTGGGGCAGCGCATAGGTGGCGGCGGCCGGCGGCAGGCCGGCGTGGAACGCGGTGTCGAAGCAGGCGACCTGCGGCAGCTCCGGTCGTAGCTGTCGGAGCGCCCTCACCGCATCGATGGCAGGCGGGTTATGGAGGGGAGCGAGTTCGGCCAGAGAATCGAGCGCGTGTTCCACCGACTCGTCGAGGACGACGGGAGCCTGAAAGTCGGCGCCCCCATGGACGACCCGATGACCGATGGCGTCGAGCCGCGGGGTCGTGGCGAGGAAGTGGGAGAGGGTGTCGGCAATCGAGGCACGGGACCGCCGGGGCAGGTCGGCCGTCGCCACGATCCCGTCGTCGCGGTCGACGACGCGCAACCGCAAGCTGCTCGAGCCGGCGTTCACCGTGAGGATCGACATGTCGTCTGTCTCAACCAAATTCGTCCGGTTCTGTCCGGGCGCATGAGGCAATTAGCAACCGAAATCGGGAGGTTGTGTTTCGACCCATGTTGGCAATCCCATTTGGTGCGCTTCGTGTCCGGTCGTTCCACGGCGAAGAGGTCGCCGACGCCCAGCCGTGAACGCCAGGCTGGGGATCGGCGACACCGCGTCTGCCGGGGGGGTTGGCAGCACGGGATCTTGGTGGCATCGCCTCAAGGGGCGCCGACCGGGCCCTGGCTGTGAGCCATGCCCGGCGCAGTCTCCGCCGCTCGACCTCGCGGGTGCCGCCCCATGGGAGAACCGACTGGGTGTGCGACGGTCACTAGCCCATCCCCCCGATCGGCATCGTCAACTGCATTTGACGGTGCCGGGGTCTAGGGCAGGCCGGCACGAATGCGCCGGACCGGAGGATCGCCCAAAAAGGAGGGCGTTCGTCCCGCGCCGTGAGGATATCCCTGCATCCTGGTGAGGTCAAAGGAACTGCGTATTTGCTTCCGATGAACTGCACCTGTCAGGGGGACGAAGGGGGTCCACCGCCCCCGACGCTCAGGCCACGTCCCGTCGCATGACGAACCGGCCACCGGCGGTGGCAAACCCCAGCCCGCAGGTGGCGAACACGAGACCGCCGTCCCACATCGGCAACAGTCCGTGGTGGACGGGGCGAGGAGCGGTTCACCCAACCCTCTCTCACCCGATGGTGACAGGTTCATTGAACTGCGCTTCCATCGCGTGGAGGTGCCTCCGGGGATTGCTAGACCGCGGCCAGACCGCGGCCTAGCGTGACAAGATGTAGACCCAAACGGGCCGCCAAGAGCTGGGTATATGCCCTCTGACCAGCGGGTTTACGGATCGGGCCCTCGTAGCTCAGGGGATAGAGCATCGGTTTCCTAAACCGTGTGTCGCAGGTTCGAATCCTGCCGGGGGCACCAGCAAAAGTCCAGGTCAGAGCGTTGTGAGGAGTTCTCGGAACTTGGAAGCACCTTACATAACTGGGTTGGGCCATCCAAATGGGCCATCTAGACGCTAGAATGGTTCCGTGAGCAGGCGAAGTGGGCCATCGGTGGGCGTTCCGTCGAACGATCCCCGCAGGTCAGCGGTCACGCCTGGCCACACGCTTTGGGCCATCCACGCAGCGGACCGGACGCGTCGGGTGGAGCCTCCTTGTGCCACCTACGAGGGCCATCTGTGGGCCATTCAGCCGAGCGCCCCGGTGGGTCCGTCCACACCGCTCGTGGGCGCGCTACCCGTGATGAACGCTCCTGAGAGACGGTTCGAAAGGGAAGGATCCCGATGAAGGGATCGATGCGAGAGAAGCGGCCGGGCTACTGGCAGCTGCGGGTGTTCGAGGGAACCGACGCCGTCACGGGCCGGAAGACCTACCGGACGCAGGGTTTCAAGGGGACCAAGCGGCAGGCGCAGAACGCCTTGGCCGTGCTCGTCACCGAGGTCAACGGCGGCGTCGTCCGCCCGAGGAGTGTGACCGTCGCCGGGCTGCTCGACGTCTGGCTGGAGCACATCGAGCACCTTGGCCGATCCCCGTCGACCCTCCACGGCTACCGCCGCCTCGTCCATCAAATGCCCGAAGGGTTCAAGTCGCAGCAGCTCGCGAAGGTGACGCCCAAAATCGCCGACGACCTCTACCGGTTCCTCTCGCTGGAGACGAACCGTAAGCCGGCCACCGTCCTTCGGTTCCACGCCATGCTCCGCGCCGCCTTCGCCCAAGCGGTGCGCTGGGGATGGCTCGAGCGCAACCCGATCGAGCGCGCCACCCCGCCACGAGTCCACCACGTCGAGACCGTCCCCCCAGTCGTCGCAGACGTCATTCGGGTGCTTGACGCCGCGGCCGCATCCAGAAACCCGGAGAACGCGATCGTCTTTCGTCTGGTTGCCGCCACCGGCTGCCGGCGGGGCGAGGTCTGTGGCCTCAAGTGGTCCGACCTCGACATCGATGGCGACGTCCCCCGGGTGGTGATCCGGCGGGCCGTGCTCGATATTCAGCACCAGAGGATCGTCCAGGACACGAAGACCCACGCCCTGCGGTGGATCGGCCTTGACGGAGAAACCGCCGAGTTGCTCCGCCGGCATCGTGACCGGGCCATCGACCTCGCGGAGGCATCGGCGTCTGCGTTCACGACCGACGACTTCGTGTTTCCCCGCTCGCCGGGGAGCTCCGAGCCGCTGCCGCCGAACCGCATCGGCCAAGCCTGGCGGCGTCTGTGCGACGAGCTCGGCGTCAAGGCGCGCCTCCACGACCTCCGACACCTCCAAGCTTCGCTCCTCCTCGACGCCGGGGAGGCGATTACCACCGTGTCCGCCCGCCTAGGCCACCGGGACACATCGACAACCCTTCGGATCTACAGCCATCTCATGCCCGGCGCCGATCAGCGAGCGGCCGTGATCGTCGGGAACGCGTTCGCTCGACCTGACGCCGCGCCGGGGCCTTCCTGAGCGAAGGTACAGAGCCCTTCAATGCGTGGCCGTCGGCAAGAGCGGCAGAATCCGGCGTTAGGGGACGTGCACGGGCTGATTCGACGCCTCCGTCACGTCTTCGACCATCGTCGCCTTCCTCGTTCCCTTTCGCCCACCTTGGACTGCGAGTGACACGAGGCCAGCTCCAGCGGACGCCGCGGCCGTGGCAAGAGCGACCCGAGGGGCCCACAGAGAAATCAGAAGATTCGTGGGAACAGATGCAACCGAGAGCGCGAACGTGATGCGGCGCATGAGAAGCGTGTCCCACAGCCACTGGATCTGAACGGCGCGCAGGTCCGGGTCGCTGGCAAGCTTGTCGGGCCCCTGCGGAAGCCACCCTTGATCCACCCGGTTGTTGTACCATAAGTGGAACGAAAGTGGAACTGGACAGGAATCAAGTCGGTACAGTTGAGGATCTGGTACGCCCAATCCGTCGACTCCTCCGTCGTGGTCTTCACCCGACGGCGCTGATGCGCGCTCCAAGCGCCGAGATCGCTGCACTTGGGGCCGGCCTTGGCCTCACGGCTGATGACCTCCCGTCGACAGCGAGGCAGATCAGCGCAGCGCTCGACGAAGCCCTCGAGGACATGTCGATGCCCGACGCGGCTCCGCTTCGCATTTTGCTTGACCTGGATCGCACCAATGCCCCGCTTCTCGATCGACGGTACCGAGCATCACAGCTGCTCTCCCTGACGCCCGAATCGTTCCGGAAGAGCCGCGAGGTGGCCCTGGTGGAGCAGCTGGCGAGCAACCTGCTCCTCCAAAGGACTCTCGACGACCGACCTCACACCGTTGGTGCCGGGGCCGCAGTTGACACAGAGCTGTCGAACGAGGACGTGGAGGGCTTTCTCCTCCGCTACTTTTCAGCCCTAAGCTTCGAAACACGGGCCATTGGTTTCGCCCAGTCCGAAAGCCGTCTTAATATGGACGCCTTGTATGTTGATCAGTGGGTGGTGCGTGGAACCTCGGAGGCATACGAGAGCGCTGAACTTCACAGTTCCGAGCTCTTGGACCACTCTAAGCGTCTGGTTATCATCGGTCACCCAGGGGCGGGCAAGACAACCCTATTTATGCGCATCGCTAGGGACGCTGCCGCTGAAAGAGATCCGTCTCGTATCCCTCTCATGGTCCGGCTCAGTGACTTTGCGATTAGTGGTCTCCCGCTGGCAGAGTATCTTGACCTACAGTGCCGATTGATTTACCAGCTGCAGGCACCGCCACGCTTTTTTGAAAACGTTCTGAAGCTTGGACACGCCATTCTCCTTCTCGACGGTCTCGATGAGGTCGCACACCTGCCACTCAGAGTTCAGGTCAAAAGCATGGTTGAGCACTCGGCGAATCAATACCCTGGATCGGCGATCCTTGTCAGTTCTCGGCCAGCCAGCTACCGCGAGGCTGCACTGGATGAGTCGCTGTTCGCTCGATTTGAACTAGCTGGCCTCGACCCCACACAGAAGAGTCGTCTGCTCCATGCATGGCTCTCGCTTGATCCAGGCTCCGCCGAGGAGTCAACCTCTCTCGGAGCCGGACGCCTTGAGGGCCTCAAGGACCTTGAAGCAATGGTCCATCAGGACGCGGCACTTCAATCTCTTTCGAAGGTTCCTCTCTTCCTTGTCCTCCTGTGCCAAGTGTTCACTCGGACACGCAGTCTTCCATTGACTGAAGCGGCCACGCTGGAGCATTTCACTCGACTCCTAAGAGTCGGTCTGGACAGGGAACGGGGAATTGATCGGCCACCAATGCTTTCGGGCGACTCGATCGAGGTGTGCACGCGGATAGTTGCAAAGATGTTGCGTAGACAGCACAGCAAGACCCTTGCGGAACGTTCGGTACTTGAGGGTCTAATCACAGAGCTAGCTTCCAGGGGCTCTGAAATCGACACGGTGCCGGTGACCGCCGAAAAGTTCGTCGAGTTCTGTCGTGCACGTAGTTGGGTGTTCACGGAGCTGGGGGTGGACGAGACGGGTGAGGGCCAGTTCGGATTCAGCCACCTTGCGTTCGAGGAATTCTACGCTGACGGCACGTAGAG
>Ga0207687_10001600_pt1 | contig 15590 bp, 10 predicted proteins | sample KBSM54metaG_FD_184399 | JGI IMG/M metagenome (GOLD analysis project Ga0207687, IMG submission 184399) | Miscanthus rhizosphere microbial communities from Kellogg Biological Station, Michigan, USA - KBS M5-4 metaG (SPAdes) (version 2) | ecosystem: Host-associated > Plants > Roots > Rhizosphere >...
TCTCCGCGGGGGCGAGGAGCTTCTTCTCCACCGGGAACGTCCGCGTCCACTGCGGCGGGACGCCCTCCACCTGGAAGTACACCAGCTTCGGCTGGGCCCCGCCGTTCGTGACCTGGAAGTTGAAGGGAACCTCGGTGTACGGGCTGGAACGGCGGCTCTCCTCGACGTGCAGGTTCTGCTGGGCGTGATTGTTCGCCAGGTTGGTATCGCTCACCAGCCGGCGGATCTCCACGCGCACGCAGGTGTGTGGATCGTCGATTCCCGCCGGAGTCCAGTTGAAGAAGACGTCGCGGTGCTCTCCGGGCGGAATCATCGGAATGATGCGCAAGGCGCGGAAGTCGAAGTCGCCCTCGTCGCCCACGGTGTGATACGGCTCGGACATCGTGAAGACCACTTCGATATCGAATGCCGGCGCCGGTCCGGTGTTGTTGATGCGCGCGAAGATGCGGTTCTCTTCCGCCGCGATGGGGTTCTCTTCGACGCGGCCGGGCGAGGTGTGATCCATGGCGTTGTAGGCCTGGTAGCCGCCACCGTCGCGCTGGTTGTCGATCCATATGTCAGGGCTGGTCCAGGACGGATCACCGACGCGGATATTCACGTCGTAGTCGGTGGCCGGCGGTGCGTAGTCGACGGTGACCATGAACCCGCCGTCGGAAGCGACTTCCGATTCGTTGCGGATGGTGATGCCGGTCCCGCCGGGCTGAATCTGCTGCCCGACGCTGAGCGCTGCGTCTTCGCGCGTCGGGGTCGACGGCTCAGCGTCGCGTACGACGACCGGCGCCTCTCCCTGCGGGATGAGTTTGTGCGCGTAATAGACGAGCACCCCGGTTTCGGGAACAGTGTCGGAGCCGAGCGCGGGCTTCCGCGCTTCCACCCAGTAGAAGTGCTGCTCCTCCTCGAACGTCGTCACGCCTTCGGTGAGGCCGACGGCGATCGCACCGTATTCGCCGCTTTGCAGAACGCTCTGGTAATTGACGTGAATGGCAGGCTCGCCGCTCCGCGGCGGCGAGCCGTGAGGCGGACGCCGGATGTAGAGAATTCGCCCGCCGCTGGATGTGACCCAGGTGGCCAACTGCTTCGACCACACCAGCGGATGCGCCCCTTCGAACGGGCGGGCCATGTTGTCCCAACGCGCGGCATTGTCCTGCAGGACCGGATCGGCGTCGACGTTCGGATGGATGTAGAGGTCTTTGAGCCCGAACTGATGCGACAGGCCGTGCGCGAACTGCGGTGTCGTGTTCGACGGTCCCTGCACCGACGTCGACAAGTGCCAGGTGTGGCCGGAGATCTCGTACGGCCAGTGACCGGTGGTCGCCCAATCGGTGTTGAAGGCGGGGTCGTTGACGACGACGATGATCCGGTCGATGTCGTCGGCGGGATCGGCAGTGTCTTTATCGAGAAGGTGTGCGTCGGCAGCCAGGAGTGTGGTGAGGACGTCCCGTGTCATCTCCACGAGCAGATTCCGCGACGCGTCGCCGTAGAACGCCGCATCGTGCGGCAAAGGCACCGGACCGACGAATACGGGACGGAGCGTGGTGAGGCCGTACGAGACGCGCTGTAGCCACTGATTCAGTTCGTCGATGCGCGCGTGGATGGTCGTATCGCTGGCGGGCGTCGTCATTCCGCTGAACGTGGCGCTCACAACCAGCGTGTCCTGATCGCCGACCGGAAACGGTCCGCGGGTGACTGCGGTGTTGCGAAGAGCGACGTTGTTGTTGATGCGGACCTGATCGAGCCCGGGCGCGGGCTCGGACGGATCGTCGAGCTGGATGAGGCGCGCGAAGAGCAGCACCCGCCCGTCCGCCGCCGTCGTCGACTCGGGCGCCGGCGGCCGCCAGATCAACGGACCGACAACGGCAACGCCGTCCACCTCGGTGGTTCCCGAGGTGTGCCTCCCCTCAATGCTGGGGATGTAGAGCGAGTTGCCGGCTTGGTTGAGCGTCGGAGAGACGAAGCTTCGGAAGAAACCGTCCGCATGCCAGTCGGCCGGGAACGCGAGCGGCGACGCCGGATCGGCCCAATAGAGCTTCACCGTCACGCCGGTGATGGCTTGCGTCCCGCGATTGTGCACAGCCACGTAGACGTAGTTGTTCTGTTCGAACCGCGGCTGCTCGAACGCGAAGACCTCCAGGCCGGGGCCGGAGGCGACCGACGGATCGAGGTCGCCGTGATAGCGCAGCAGGATGTCGGGCGATGAGAGGATGAAGGCGGAGTCGGTGAGGTTTTCGCCGGGATCGCCTGCGTAGTCGCGGATGTAGGCGTCGAAGGGAGGGATTGCCGCCGGCCCGAGGTACGCGACGACGGCGTTCTGATTCGAGTCAAGGACGAAGACGTGATCGTGCGTGTCGACGCAGATCTTCTGCAACGTTCCGAAAAGCGGAGCGGCGCCGAGGTTCCGGTAATGCGTTCCGTCCGGCCGCAGGATGACCACGCGATGGTTGTCGGTGTCGGCCACGAACATGCGGCCATTGGAGGGATCGACAGCCACGTCGCGCGGAAAGCGGAACTGCCCGTTTCCCGTCCCGAACGTGCCGAACGTCGTCTCCGTCCCCGCTCCTCCGCCGGTGATCTTCACGATGCGGTGGTTGTCGGTGTCGGCGACGTAGACCGTGCCGTCAGGACCGACGTCGATGCCGTAGGGATCGCGCCATGTCGTGTTTGAGCGCCAGACGTCCCAGCTCGTGTCGGCCGGCCCGTCGGCGACGAGGATGCGGCGATTCCCGGAGTCGAGAAGATAGACCTTGCCATCCGGCCCGACCGCGATGTCGCGCGGGAAGAGGATGTCCGTTCCGGCAACGGTGTGGCGATTCGTGCTGGTGAATGTCGAGTCGTACGTGAATGTGCTCGATGCGGCATTCCAGCGATAGAGCTGGACCTCGCCGGCCAGGGTGTCGACGACGAAGGCATTGCCGGCCGAATCGACAGCGATTCCCTGCGGCTCGCTGAGTGCTTCCGGATCGGTTCGCGCAGCGACGAAGCCCGCTTCGCTCCAGGAAGGCGAAGCCTCGATGCCGGCGACGGCTGTCCAGCGGAAACGATGGTTGCCGCTGTCGGCGACGAAGAGGCGCGTGCCGGTCGGATCGATGCCGAGTCCGGCCGGCGTATGGAAGCCGCCATGAATGACGAACGGCGGGCCGAACTCGAATCCATCGCCTCGCGCGACCGCTGCGAGAGCGATCGCCGCGGCGAAAATCGACAGGCGGGCGGCGCTGGCGCCCTTCATTTCACCTCCGGGCGAAGGCGCGTCTGGAGTTGATCGAGGAAGCGGCGCGTCTCGGGCGCCGCCGTCTGCATCCGCTGCGCGACGCCGCGCCACTGCAGGCGCTTGGGCAGCGGCAGCTCGTCGATTCTCATGACGGCGTACTGCCGCGGGTTCCATTCGCGGTGCGCAGGCGGTTTCCGGGTCTCGATCATGCGCAGCGACTGGCCGATCGCCGCTGCCGACTCGGCGGTGGGAATGCCGGTCAGCCCGCGAAGCGCGATCCTCTGCCGCTCCGAGGAAAGATCGGCGCGCGCTTCGGGCTGCGTGGCGACCCGCATCGCATGCAGCAGCGTCACAATCGACTTCGGATTCCCGATCCGCGCAATCGCCTCGGCGGCGCCGTCTTCGTAGAACGGAGCGGCATCGGACGAGTGAGGCCGGAGCAGCGCGTATTCCCATGCCAGGCGGAATGCCTCCGCCTCATGCGCGCGCTTCGGCGCAGGCGGCCGTCCTGATTGCGATGCCGTGGCGGGCGTGACATACGTTCCAACGATCTCGGCGTAAACGGCCGGCCGCGCCCTGCGGTCGGCGGCGATGGCGGCCAGCTTCGCCTCGATGGAGTCGCTCTCGTGAGCGATCGCCTGGGCGGCGGCGGCCGGAGTCAACGCGAGGGCGACCGCGTCGAGCTGCCGATCGAAGTCGCGCGCGGCGGCGTCGAGCGTCCGAAGGATCTCCGGACCACGACTCTTTTTCGACGCCAGGCGCTCCATCACCACGAACGTATCCGCGGTCGCCGCGCGCAGCGGGTCCCTCGGCTGTGCGGAGCAGAGCGCTCCGGCCGCGAAAAGGAGCGGAACGACAGCGAAACCTCGAATGACAGTCATCGGCTTCATGGGAGAACCGTCCACCAGTCGATCGCCAGCGGAACGCGTACGACCGCCGATCCGCAATGCACTTCACCTTCCCATCGGTGATACAGATTCCAGTCGTCGACGAACTCAGCGGCCGGAAGGCGCATCTTCGTCGTCTTCTCGAACAAATCCTCGTTCGCGGCATTGCGCGGCGAGAACTGGCGTGGGAAGAAGAGCGTGGTCGCCGCCTGCTGCACGTTATTCAGGCCCGGGGTCAGCGCGATCGCGCTCCGCCCGGTGGCGAAGCCCGCGCGCTCGCCGACGTAGATCACAGGGACGCTGACGTACGAGAGCGGCACGCCCGCCGCACCGTCGAGCGCGGTGCGGGTCGCGGTGAGCCGCCCCTGCGCGTCGGTCAGATTGAGGTCGTGCAGGTCGGCGTCCGCGAGGATTTCCTGCACGGTCACGATCGACGGCGTGCCGTCGACACCGACCAACGTCGTGTCCTTCCAGAAGCGCGTCCCTTCCACCAGCACGTACTTGTCGCCGCCGGCGGGCGGCCGCGCCCAGGTCGCGGTCGGGATGGCCGGTGTGAACATCGTGTCCAGGATCGTCGTCACCGCCCCGCCGCCGTGGATGATCTTCGTGCCGGTATCCCAGACCTGATCGACTTCGATGAATCCAATGCCGCGGCTGGAGATGTGCGCTACCTGTCCGGCTGCGCCGCTCGCTCCGCTCTCGTAGATCCGGACGAAGTTCCATGTCGTGCCGGTGAGATCGATCCCGGTCTCCAGCCGGTTCGGCGCGACCGGCGCCGCGCTGACCGTGCCGCTCTGCGGCTGCAGCGCACCGGTCGCGAAGAAGACCGAGCGGCCGCGATCGGCGGCCGGGATGGCAGTCATGATGGCCCAGGCGTCGCTCGGGTCGGCGATGATCGCGCGGGCCGGTGCGGTGTCGAAGGCCACCATCTCGTCGACGTGGCCGACGGAGAGCCACTGCGTCGGAATCTCCACCGGCGGCTGCACTTCCTGCGAGGTCAGGAAATCGAGCAGCTCGTCGGAGCGGGCGTCGCCGATCACGATGCGGCCGAGAGCGTGCGCCGGCGTCGGTGGCATCACCTCGAGGTTCCCGCCGTAGCTTCCGGAGCCGCCGCCCGCCGATCCGTTGTCGGGGCCGACGAACTCGCCGATCTGGAAGATGCCGAAGTCGCCGTGGAGCAGATTGTTGACGGGCCAATCGGGCTGCGGCGGACTGCCTGTGCGGTGGTACGGCAGCCGGAACGTCATCACCGTCTTCGGTCCTCCCGGCCGCTGGTAGTAGCCGGTCTCGATGTGATCCTGGAACCACTGCGTATTCGACGTGCCGCCGGCGACGGCATGCAGCTGCGCGCTGTGATCGAGTCCCTTGTAGCCGGCGCCCGCCGATGCCGTGAGCCGGAACGCGTCGTTCAGGGCGCCCCTGTCCCTGACCCAGATCTCGGTCGAGGCCTGGGTGTGGGGCAGCATCAGCCAGGGGGCGACCTTCAGTCTCACCACATCGGAGAAGAGCACCGTTGCGCCATCGCGGAACTCCAGCGTGATGTCGACGTCACCATCGAAGGGGTTGGTCACGCCGGTGTTGCGGAAGAAGAGCCCTTCCAGGCCGAGCGTCACGTCACCCGACGGCATCACACCGGCGAACGTCGCGCTGGTCGGATCGATCAGATCGGTGATGTCCTTCTCCAGCGGCTGCGGCGGATTCGGCGCGACGCGGCTGCCGACCCCACCCCAGATCACCGCTTCGCCGGCGGCAATCCGTTTGTAGACGTGGATCGACTGGATATCTTCGAGGTCGGGCACCTCGAGGAAGACGTGCACGCCCGCCGGCAGACCGGTACCGAGGCCGCGCAGGACCACCGGCGTGATGTCGAGCGCGTCGGCGGCGTTCTCGATGGCCATGTGCTCGTTGATCGGGACACCGTTGTCGTCGAAGCCGAGGGCGTCGGGGATCGGGACGCCGCCGCTCATGCGCGAGCCATCGGCATCGTAGTTGACGCTGAAGATCGCACCGCGTGCATTCACCCAGGTCTCCTCACCGGTGTCGTCCGCGGTGTCGGCGACGGTGCCGTCGCGGTCGGTGTCGACGTCGATGTCCGTGCGGACAACCATGAAGGGATAACGCACGCTGGTGCTGAGGGCCGCTCCCATGCGCACGGCATCAATCTCCGCTTCGTAGGCGCCGGGCGGCGCGAACATCATCGGGGTCGTGTGCCCATCCCAGGTGATCGTCCCCATCGGCCCGGTGAACGCGTCGGTGCGCGTAAACATCACCGCATGCGACGCGGCGTCGAGAATCCGCAACGTGATCTGGTCGGGATGCGCTCCACCGGTGACCTGGTAGTTGAGGTGCAGCACGGCGGTGCCTGCGGTGAAGGCGTCAACGCTCGCCAACTTGTCGCTGGTCGGGAGGATCGCCGCCTCGGCCGTGGCGATCTGAATGGAGTTCGTCTCCTGCGCGGTCGTGGTCGTGCCGGTGAAGGCGGCGTCGACGAGCGTGATGCGAACCGTGTAGCGGCCGGGCGTCGGGCGCTGGTGCAGGTTGCCGAAGCCGTTCCAGTGGAAAACGGTAAATCCGCCGACCGAGCTCCCCAGCGGGTTCGGGTCGAAGTCGGTGAAGAACGGGGTGCTCTCGCCTTCCTTGATGACCTCGAGCTGCGCGAAGACCCCTCCGATGAAGGCGGCATTCGAGTAAATACCGGCGTCGACGTGGTAGTAGATGAGGACATCCGTGGCGTCGGTGAACTCGATCATCTGCGGGAAGATTGTCGTTGGATAGTCGATGCAGATCGTCTGCGGGCAATTGCCGATGATGAACTGCGAGGTCGTCGTCGCCGTCCTCGCCGTCGGTGCATCATCGTCCGTCACCGTGAGCGCGATCTCCCACAATCCGAGACATGCCGAATCGATGACCGTGCCGCTGCTGAAAACGGTGACCGTCTGAGCCGACGAGCCGGAGGAGAGCGCAGGCGGCGTACAGCCCGGCGGCGCGTGCGACACGCTCCAGGCGTAGTTCGTGATGCCGACGCCCGGCCCGATCGTGCCGGAGGAGAGGAAGTTGTCGAGGTCGAAGCTGGCTCCGCCGGAGACCGTGACGTCGCCGAGGAGCGCGTTGACGCCGTTGACGAGATATCGAGCCGGTCCGCTGGAGAGGGCGAAGGGCGGCCCGTTCTCGTCCACGACCGTCACCTGCCAGGTCGTCGAGTCGCTGTTGTGCTCCGCGTCCGTCACTTCCAGCTCGAAGGTCCACTCGCCGGTCTCGATCAGGCCATGGTCGATGGTCGCGTTCTGCGAGTGTGCGGCGATGCCCAGCGACTCGTCGAGCGGGCCGAGGACGTATTCGGTGAAGTGGTCGAACGGCACGTCGAAGAGACGCCAGGTGTAGGACGTGATTCCGCCGGAGAGCACCGGCATGCCGCCGTCGAGGCGGCTATGGGGAACGGCGGAATCAGGATCCGTCGATCCGCCGCCGTGCATCTCGAGGGGAAACGATAGCGATCCGATTCGATCCGGGCCGGTGATGTTTGCCTGGGGCGGCGCATCGACGAGGACGTCGAAGTCCTGGTGGACCGACGAATTCGCGGCATGGTCGTTGTCGGTGGCGGTGAGCCGGAAGATCCACGAGCCGGCATGCGACGCGTTGGTGGGAATGGTCAGCGTCGCGCCGGCCGCGCCCGAGCCGGTAAAGTAGCCTTCCTGGGGCGGAACACCCGAGGGATTCGGCGACTGGAGCACATCCCAACGGAAGTCGAGGGTGCCGCCGTCGCGGTCGGTGAGGTCGCTCGTGGCGATGGAGATCGTCTCCCCGGGCCGGATCGTGTGCTGTCCGGAGAGATGAATCTCCGGCGGCAGGTTGCGCACTTCGACGTTGCGATTCTCGACGTCAGTCTGCCCTTCGTTGTCCGTAGCCGTCACACGGAACGTCCAATTACCGATATCGGTCTCGACGGTGTCGATGACCGGCGTCGCCGCGGTCGTGGCGAACGCGCTGACGGGACCGTGGGTCGATCCGGAAGGGCTCGTGACGATGTCCCAGGAGAACGTCAGCATTCCACCGTCGATATCGGTCGCCGGACTGACGGTGAGCTGTAGCGGCTGCAGGACGTCGAGCGCCGTCGGGCCGGCGATCGAGACATTGGGCGGGCTGCCGATGATGCGGAACGGCTGCGACACGGAATGCTCGGCGCCGGCGTTGTCACGCACGATCAGCTGCACGCTCCAGTTCTCGCCGTGGGTCAGTTGCGAGTCGTCGAAAGTGACGGTGATCGGATTCCCGGTCTGATCGGAGGTGCTTCCATCGGGACGGGTGAAGTGCCAGCGAAACTGCGCGATGGTTCCGTCGCGGTCCGTGGAGGCGGAGCCGTTGAAGGTGATCTGGAAGCCTTCCGTGCCAAGGTGGAGCTCGCTGTCGGACATCGAGAAGGCGGCGGTAGGACGGAAGTTCGCGCAGGTCCGGTCGACGATCGAGCTGACGATGGAGAGCAGGTCGGTCGTGGCCCGGGCCCGAACGTGCGAGCCGGCGGCGGACGCAATCGAGTGAAGGCCCGCATCTCCCGGATCGCCGGGATTGGCGATCAGAATGAGCTCGGTGAAAACGCCGGGAGGAAGATGACTGGCCGCGCCTGCCGGCGTAACCGAGGATCCACCGTCCTCGCCATCCGTGAGAACGACATAGAGGCGGGTCAGCGACGATGGCTGCGCGTAGATCACCGACGTCCCGGCGACGATGGCGTCATAGACGAACGTGTTCGCCCCTCCGAAGCACGCCAGATCGGTCCTCGCGGTATTGGTAAGCGCGAGATCCGCCCGCATACCGGGGAGGTTCGTATTGGGTGCAGCAGAGGCGAGAATGCAGTCGCTGAAGGCAAAATCGCCGACCGAGTTGAGAAAGCCGGTCGCATTCAACTGATCGAACAGCGCCACGGCAAAATTGCCGGCCGCTTGTTGCCGCGCTCCGGCCATGCTGCCGCTCAGGTCGATGCCGTACTCGACGACGATCGGACGGCGATCGACACACGGCTGCGCAGACGCAGCGCCCGCCGCGGCGAACGTCATGAAGACCACCGCCAACCATCGCATTCTCACGGCCGCAGCCCTTGAAATCCCTGCCCGCGCCCAATTCCCGGCAGAAGGCCGGTCTCGACACGCGGGAGTGGCACGATGAAGGAGTAGCGCGCCGCCAGCTCGTTCTCCACCTTGTGCCCGGCCCGCATCCGCAAATTGAGCTCCGCTTCGGCGCGCGCGCGCCGCTGCGACGTCAATAGCCGGACGACGTCTGCACGTGCGTCGTTGAACAACCGATGCACGGCCGGACGGCGTGCGACCAGCTGCACGACGTGAAAGCCATCCGCGGTCTCGATCACGCCGGAGACGTCACCCGGCGCCAGATCCGCGACGGAGCCGATGATCGCCGGATCCATCGCCGGAACGGCTTCGGGCGCCCGGTTGGCCGCGGAAAACCGCCGCGCCGCCGCCGCGAAGCCGTACTTGCGCGCTTGAGCGAGAACCGTCTCGGCGAACGCGCGTGCCGGCCGGCTTCCCTCCGCCGAGCGCCGCGAGACCACGATCGCGAAGTCGCGCACGATCGTCGACGCAGGACGGTCGTAGAGATCGCGATGGGAGTCGTAATAGTTCCGCACCTCCGCCGGATCGGGCCCGGCGACGTTGCCGAGGAGCTTCTCGCGCAGGAGGTGGATGCGCGCGACTCGACGAGCTTCGTCGATTCCACCGGGAATGCCGGAGACGTAATTGCGCCAGCTCGAATTGCGCAGGCCGTGGTGAAGATCGGCGACCGCTGCGTCGACGTCGGCATCGGCGACGGCAATCCCTCTCCGCCGCGCTTCCGACTCGACGAGAAGTTCGTCGATCAACCGCGACGCGATTGCTCGCTTCAGCTGGAGATGCGACTCGATCGACTGCACGCCGGCCGCACTCTTCGCGACCGCGTGCGCGTAGAGCGCGTTGAAGCGCTCGCGCGAGACTTCTGTGCCGTCAACAGCCGCAATCCGTCCAGACTCAGGCGCCATCCAATTCATGCGCGGTGTCTGCGCGAAGGCGAACGACGCCAACATCGCCACCGCCAGCGCTGGACTCATCTGGCAGAGGCTCGTGCGTTGAACCATTGCTGATAAGGGAGTGCCGCGGAACCGGAACTCACCTACCCCTAATTTTGGAAGAGTCTCACCCGCCCTCTCCCATATCCCCCGACCCCCGCGTCTCCGAGGCTGGAGGCCACAATGTCCCGCCTTTCCATCGCAGCCGTTCTCCTCGCGACATCCGCGATGACGCCACGAAAGCGGACGTCATCGAAACGTATCGCGAGAAGGCGGGCGACGAGCGCGGGCAGAGGATCAGGCAGAAGAAGGAGAACATCCACGCCGCGGAGGATCGCGTGAAGGGGGAGGTTCCGGGTCTCGAGATCACGTTCAGCGAGCACACCGGTGCGAATGACTGCGGCGGAGCTCCGGCGTTGTTCGCCGACTTCGCATCGACATCGATCGCCGCCGGCACCGCGCCGTTCAGCGGCGGTCACGCGTCCATTCGCGCTCTTCATCTCATCCGCAGCCGTGTGTGGCAGCGACGTCGTGGCCACGTTTGCGCTTTCCGACAACGGTCTCGACCACACTGCCGTCGACGCTGACGTCCGGCACATTCCGCCCCACCAACAGCGGAGCGCTCGATTCGTTCCCCGCGCCGGACTACGAAGTCGTCGACGCACATCACGTGCGCCTCCGCGCCGAGCGCTCCGGCACGGGCGGCGGGCGGGTCTACAGCATCGCGATCACCTGCCTGAACGGCGCGGGGATGTCGGTGCAGACGGTGCCGGTGACTGTTCCGTCAGGACGATAGTGCCAATGGATAGCGTCATCAGTGCTGGTTCTCCGCTTTCCAGCGCATCGCCGCGAGGATGCGGGTGCGGCCGCTGGGGTGATCGAAGAAGACCCACTCCTCGACCGGGCCGGGACTCATCTTCCGGTACTCGCCGAGGTGGATGGCGGCCTGCGCGAATCCGTCCGGCTCGCGCGAAGCGTTGATGCCGTACATGTCGGCCTCGAACTCCTGCACGCGCGTGACGGTGTTGAGCACCGGCGTCAGGATGAAGAAGAAGATCGACGTGATGAAGAAGACGAGCGGCAGGACCGCGGTATCGCCGACGCCGTGGATCTGCCACCGCTCGCCCCAGCGCGCCAGGGCCCAGTCCAGCGACCAGCGCAGCGCGGCGAACCAGACCACGATGAGGATCAGGAAGAACATCACCCCTTTGTAGGAGTGATTGAGGACGTAATGGCCCATCTCGTGGCCCATCACCGCCTGGATCTCTTCGGGCGAGCCGCGGCGCAGGAGGTTGTCGTTGAGCGTGATGCGCATGGTGCTGCCGATGCCGGAGACGTTCGCGCTCATGCGCGTCGTCTGCCGCGACGCATCCATCTGATAGACGTCGTGCGCCGGGATGCCGTTGGCCCGCGCGAGGCGGAGGATCGGCGTGGTGATCTTCGGGTCATTGAGCCGCGTGACCTTGTTCAGGAGCGGAATGATGTAGATCGGCGCGATGAGCTGCACGAAGACGAGGAAGGCCGAAGTCACCAGCGCGCCCCAGATCCACCAGGTGCGCGGCAGCTTGCGCACGACGCCGAACAGCAGCGCCGTGATGATCGCGCCGAGGACGATGTTGACGAGGAGGATCACGCCCTGGTCGCGCAGCCAGGGACCGAACGTCTGCGTGGCCATGCCGTACTGGTGCTCGCGGAAGTAGCCTTCGTAGACGGCGAGCGGAAACCCGAGGATGGAGATCAGCAGCATGTACTCCACCCAATAGATCATCGTCCGCAGCGGACCGAATCGCGTCAGCCGCTCGGCCAGGTCGCGCATCGCCGCCGACCACCTGAAGTTCAGGATCAGCAGCGCGATGACCGCGCCGTAGAGCAGGTCCCACAGCAACAGCCAGTAGCCCCCTTCGAAGTAGGCGTCTGACCGCGCCGTCGCCGCCGGCGGGATGAGCGCGAGGTAAGCGTTGGTCGCCGCCTGCGGATCGAAATGATCGGACGGCTGCGCCGCGGCGGGGATGGGGATGACCGCGGGCATCGCGCTCGGCGGAGGAGCCGCGAGGGCCGATAGAGAGGCGAGGCAGAAAAGAAGAGCAGCCGCGGTCCGGACGATTCGCATGGTGTAAGGATTATGGACGAGGTTGCTTCGAGGGAGGCGCTATTCCTTCGTGGCGACAACCAGATCCTGATAACTGAGTGAATTCTCGCGGCCGCACCATGAACCGTACTCGAGGCGCTCAATCGTCAGGCCGACCTGTTGATAGAGCGCTTTCACGAAATCCTCCTCGAAGGCGATTGCACGTTCGGGGACGTCGGGCGAGATCGTGGCGTATCCGTCATTCGTCGTCACGAAATTCAATGCGCTCCTTCCTGCGCCAATGAGACGTTCGGCTTCCTCATTCAGCAGAAAGTACGAGATCAGACAGCGGCCACGTGCCAGCACACGATGCACCTCCGCCAGGTACTGCTTTACATCGTCGGGCAACATATGGGTAAAGACCGAACCGAGCGTCACGAACGTGAATGACTGGTCGGGAAACGGAAACCGGAACGTGGACGGCGATTGTGTTCCCGAGGGGTTATAGAGTCGATTACGAACGTCCACCCTCTGAAAGTGAAAATTGGGAAATCGCGGCGTAATGGTTTGCCGGCACCACTCCACTCCCGACGCGTTGGCGTCAATCCCTTCATATCTCGCCGCGCCGGTCAGGTACTGTGTGAGCGGCACGGTCTTTCTGCCGATCCCGCAGCCGACATCGAGCATCTGTTCAGCAGGCCGCAGGCCGCAGATGTCCCGGTAAATTCGGAGGAACTCGTCGCCGTTGGCCTTGAACTCCTCCAGACCGGCAGGGCCGTCGAACATCGCGTCGACCGGCGGAATGAGCGGCGCCCACGATCCGAACAGCCGGCTCCTCGTACGCTTCTCCCGGTACCGCTTGATGGCCCGCTTGAGCGTGCGGGGGACAAGCTTCCGCACGAGATCGAGCATTCGCCGACTGTAACATGTGAGGCAGACATGGAAGCGACCACCAGAGTCAGCCTGGAAGTTGCCGCGCCGGAGACGATGCCGGTGCTCGGGAACCTTCTCGAGCTCTATCAACATGACTTGAGTGAATGCTTCCGGGTCGATCCGGGACCCGACGGCCGATTTGGCTACGAACGACTGCCGCTCTACTGGTCGGAGCCCGAACGCCGCTTTCCGTTCCTCATCCGATGTGACTCGCGATTAGCCGGTTTCGCCCTCGTTACGCTCGGTTCGCCTGCGTCGGATGATCCCACCGTCTATGACGTCGCGGAGTTCTTCGTCCTTCGCCGGTATCGACGCTCCGGTGTCGGCCGCCAGGCCGCGCGTCTACTGTGGGATCGATTCCCCGGACGTTGGTTTGTTCGTGTATTCAGCCGAAACACAAAGGCGCTCGAGTTCTGGCGGGAAGTCGTCGGTGCGTACTCCGGAAACGAAAACATTTCGAAGGAATGGCACGTGTTCACCTTTCAAAACAGGAGGAACGATGTTCGGGATTCGTAAGCGCGTGGCGAAAAAAGAATCGCGTGGTGACACGGACCGCCCCGAAATTCATTGCTCGTTCTGCAATAAGTCGCAGCGTCAGGTGCAGACGCTCATCGCCGGCCCGAATGTCCACATCTGCGATGAGTGTGTGGATATCTGCCTGGGTATTCTCAATGAGCCCGGAAGGGGCGATCCGACCCCTGACGCGGAAGGTGGCTCACCGGGCTGGATCGCGTTTTGCGCGCTCTGTCAGATGCCGGCGGACACGGAGCAGGGTCTGCATCTCGACGAGCGCGGAATCCTGTGTCCCGCCTGTGTAGCGGCGATCGAGGCCGCCCTCGGGCGCAACGCGACTCGATGACCTTCGGCTGGTCAACTCGAAACTGTCGTGGCCTCGCGTCTTTTCCAAATCGTCGAGATGAGGGCGCCGACAAGCGCGCCCAGGCTGTCGGGGGAGAGATCGCGGATTCGGCAATGACCTTCAAACCGGCCGAGGCGCGCATAAGGCCCTCCATTTGCACTGATCGCTGGCATGATCCGCAAGCTGAAAACCGGCGAATACCGGCTCTATTCGCGCAAGAAGGACCCGAAGACCGGCAAGCGCCGCAACCTTGGCACGTTCGCCAATCGAAGCGCGGCCGAAAAGCACGAACGGGCTGTGCAATTCTTCAAACGGCATTGACGGACCGGTGACTTCGCCGCCCGGCCGGAACGGTCGCCCCCGCGCCTGAAACCTGACCTCCGGGTCAAAGTTCCTCCCTCCGCAAAATCGACCAAGCAATCGCACAACTCACCAACTCTTTGCTGTTGTCGCCGTTCCGCCGCGGCGCAAACATGATCGTCACCTTATTTCCTTAACGTTCGAACGGCGGGAGGGAAGTCATGCCGGAACGAATCGGATACGCCGGCTCGGTCGCAGTTGTCGACGGGCCTACGATCAACTTCAACAGCGAGTTGCAGGTCGGCGAATACGAGAAGCACACCATCACCGTCGCCCCCGCCGGCGGCAAGGGGACGATCAGCCTCGGCAGCACCGCCGACATCCAGCTGATCGCGGCCGTCTCCTCGCTCTACAGCAAAGACCTCACCTTCACCGCCGATCCGGACAAGACCGACCGCCCCTTCAACCAGCCGCTGGTCATGGCCGGCGGGATGTTCGGGATCGTCGACATCGCCAAGGTGACGGCCTTCACCTTCACGAACAACATCCCGGGAACCCCGGCCCCCGACGTCACCATCTCGGTCCTGATCGCCCGCACCGCGTGATCGCGGAGAGGAGCAGCCGATGCCAGTCTCGCCCAAATATCCAGGCGTCTACATCGAAGAAATCCCTAGCGGCGTCCGCACGATCACCGGCGTGAGCACGGCGACGACGGCGTTCGTCGGCCGCGCCCGCAAGGGTCCGGTGAACGAGCCGACCATCATCCACAGCTTCACCGAGTTCGAACGGGTCTTCGGCGGACTGTGGCCCGACAGCACGATGAGCGTGGCGGTGAACCAGTACTTCGCCAACGGCGGCGGCGAAGCGGTGATCGTCCGCGTCTTCGCGCCGCTGCCGCTCGTCGTCGCCAACTTCGTGCAGTGGAACCTCCCGGGACTGCTGGGCAACCTCTCCATCGTGGCCGCCAGTCCCGGCAGCTGGGCGCGCGATCCCGACAACCTGCACATCAAGGTCGACACGAACACGAAGGGACCGAACCTCTACAACATCACCGTGCAGCGCGGCCCCGATCCTCCGGCGCCGGCGCCCCCTCCCCCGCCGCTGGAAGTGATCCGGAACGTCTCGCTCGTCGCGGCCGATCCGTCGTTCATCACCACGGTGCTGGAGCAGCAGTCGCAGTACATCCGCGTCGGCGGCGGCGCGATGCCGACGTCGCTGACGCCGGGCACGACCGGTCCGGTGGCGCTCTCCGGCAACGACGGCGCTGGGTACTCGTCGGCGACGACGGC
>Ga0207687_10001603_pt1 | contig 15582 bp, 15 predicted proteins | sample KBSM54metaG_FD_184399 | JGI IMG/M metagenome (GOLD analysis project Ga0207687, IMG submission 184399) | Miscanthus rhizosphere microbial communities from Kellogg Biological Station, Michigan, USA - KBS M5-4 metaG (SPAdes) (version 2) | ecosystem: Host-associated > Plants > Roots > Rhizosphere >...
GCGGCTCATGGGCTTGAACGGCACCCCGCTCCCCGACCGCCCGCTCGACGACTTCCTCACCCCCGCCCTGTGGGCCGTCGGCCTGGGGCTGCTCGCCTACGCCGGCTGGAGGCTGGTCCGGCCGGTGGTCGCCGGCCGTCACGGCGACCAGGACCTGGCCCGGGCCCGGGAGGTCGTGGCCGCCCACGGCCGGGACACGCTGGCCTACTTCTCCCTGCGGGCCGACAAGCGCCACTTCTTCTGGGGCGACGGCCTCGTCGCCTACGCCCTCTACGGCGGCGTCTGCCTCGTCTCGCCCGACCCCATCGGTCCGGCCACCGAGCGGGAGCAGCTGTGGGAGGAGTTCCGTCGCTTCGCCGACCACCAGTCGTGGACGATCGCCGTCCTCGGCGCCGGCGCCGAGTGGCTGCCGATCTACCGGAGAGCGGCCATGAGCTGCCTCTACGTGGGGGACGAGGCGGTGGTGAACTGCCAGCGCTTCAACCTCGACGGCGGTCGCAGCAAGGGACTGCGCCAGGCGGTGAACCGGGTCGCCCGCAACGGCTACCGGGTCGACTTCCACGATCCCGCAAACCTGCGCCCGGAGCTGCGGGCGTCGCTGCTGGAGGTGATGACCAAGAGCCGCCGGGGCGACGTCGAGAGGGGATTCTCGATGACGCTGGGGCGGGTGTTCGAGCCCGACGACACCGGCCTCCTGTTGGCGGTGTGCTGGGGACCCGGCACCGACGGGTCGAAGCCGGTCGCCTTCTGCCAGTTCGTCCCCGCCCCCGGCATCGACGGGTTCTCGCTCGACCTGATGCGCCGCGACGACGGCGACCACCCCAACGGGATCACCGATTTCGTGGTGGTGGAGACCATCCGCCACCTGCAGGAACGCGGCCTGTCCGGCCTGGGCCTGAACTTCGCCACCATGCGGGCGGTGATCGCGGGCGAGTTCGGCGACGGCCTCGGGCAGAAGGCCCAGCGCTGGATGCTGCGCCAGATGTCCGACTCCATGCAGATCGAGTCGCTGTGGCGCTTCGCGGCCAAGTTCGACCCCGACTGGCAGCCCCGCTACGCCGTCTACGACGGGCCCGAGCACGTCCTGCCCGGCGCCATCGCCGTCGCCCGGGCCGAGTCGTTCTGGGAGCTCCCGGTCATCGGGAGGTTCTTCAAGCCCGCCGCCGACCGGGTGCCGTCCCCCTGACGGCCGCCGACGCGCCTACCCCTCACCGTTGCAGTTCGGCGATGAGCGCCTTGCGGATGTCGCCGTGCTCGCCGACGACGGTGATCTCGGGGTTGTCCCGGGTCAGGAAGTCGAGCTTGATCTCGCGCCCGGAGAGCAGGAAGTCGTTGATCGCCACCGAGTAGCTCCGGCCCACGTCGATCGGCGCGCCGTTGACCAGCCAGCCGTCACCGCCGGTGGCGCGGGTCACGTTGGCCAGTTGCAGGTATCCCCCGGTACCGGCGTTGGCCCGACCCTGGTCGAGGGTGCGCAGCAGCAGGCTGCCGCTCATCTCCGCCGCCACGATCGAGTCGCCGAACGGCAGCGTCCGGATGACGTCGTACTCGGTGACCTCGCCCGGCGGGATGACGTCGTCGATACGGATCGACCCGCTGTTGAACACGGCCAGCTCCGTGCCCGGGGCGGCGTGGAGCATGCCGGCGGCGGTCACGTCGGTCAGGCGGGTGGGCACGTTCCGGACGCTCGACTCCCGCCCGTCGAGGGGCTCCGACGTGGTGGCGACAACCTTCGTCGGCTCGAAACCCTGGGACCGGAACCCCTCGAAGGCGGCGTTCACCCAGCGGTCGACGGCCTGGCCCACCGTGGGGTCGTCGGCCAGCGCAGGTGTCACCCGCTGGAGGGTCGACTCGTGGTCGAGCTGCTTGGTGGCGGTGTCGTAGCGGAACCGGTGGACGTAGACGGACCGGGCGTTGGCGTCGGCCTTGGTGACCGGCGTGAAGTCCTCCCCCCGCTCGACCTCGGTGTTCTCGTGCTCGTGGCCCCCGAGCACGAAGTCGATCTCCGGCACCTTCTGGACGAGGTCGACGTCGCCCTCGATGCTGAGGTGGGTCACCGCGATCAGGACGTCGACGCCGCTGCGCAGGGCCGCCACCTGCTCCCTGGCCACCACCACCGGGTCCCGGTAGGTGACGTAGGGGGCGGGGTTCGAGCTCACGGTCAGGCCGAGGAGCCCGACCCGGACCTCCTTGCCGTCCTCGTTGCGGACGGTGAAGGTGGCGTTGGTGGGCACGTTCGGGAACGGTTGGCCGTCGGCCTGGGCGGTGTTGCTCGAGATCCACGTGAACTTCGACTCGCCCAGCCGCAGGTTCAGGTTCTCCTGCGACAGGTCGAACTCGTGGTTGCCGAAGGTGGCGTAGTCGAGGCCCAGGATGTTCATCACGTCGACCATCTGCCGGCCGGCCAACCGCGTCCCGTCGACGGTGGCGGTGCTCAGGGCCGACGGGTTCAGGAGGTCGCCGGCCAGGACCGTGTAGGTGTTCGGGTTCTCGGCCAGCAGGTTCGCCCGCAGGGTCGCCACCCGGGCCAATCCGCCTTCCGTCCCCCCGCTCACGGGAGTGAGCTCGTAGACGTCGTTCATCTGGAGGATGGTGAAGGCCACCACCGGGCCGCTCCCGGTGGGTTTCGAACCGGCATCGGACGCCTTGTCGTCGTGGCACGCGGTCAGGACGGGAAGCGCCAGGGCGACGGCGAGGAGGAGGCAGCGGGCACGCAAACGCATGGAGGTCCCTCCCTGATGGTCCCAAGCCCCGACGGCGCCGGAGACTACCCGGACCGATGAGGTCGCAGCCGCGGGCCCGTCGTACGACGATCGTCGGACCCGCCCGAGGGCCACACCTCGGCACACTCGGCGGGCGAACGGCCGGCGGCGGGCGTCGGGGGCCGCCACCCATCCGTCGTCGACGGGCGCTACCGTCAGCCGACGGCAAGGGGGTCTTAGTGGACCAGCCTGGACAGTTGCGGCAATCGGCTCGGCTCCTCGTCACCGCGGTGACGTTGGTCGGCCTCCTGGAGATCGCGGCGGTGGGGAGCGCGCCCCCGGCGGGGGCGGCCGGGCGGCGGTTGGTGGCCAACGTGCTGGCCGGCCTCGACCGCCTGCCGAGCACGACCGTCGACCCCGGCGCCCCCATGCAGGTCGGCGTCGCCCTGTCCCGTCCCGACCCGGCCGCCGAGAACGCCCTCTACCAGCGGCTGTACCAACCGGGCACCAGCGACTACCACCGCTTCCCCGGTCCGGCCGAGTTCGGCCGTCGCTTCGGCGTCGCCGCCGCCACCTACGACCGGGCCGTGAGCTGGCTCCGGGGCGGCGGACTCACCGTCACCACCTCGTCGGGATCGCACGACTACCTCCTGGCCAGGGGCACCGTCGCCCAGGTGCAACGCCTCTTCGACACCACCATCCGCAGCTACCGGTACGGGGGCACCGCGTTCCTGGCCAACTCGGTGGCGCCGCTCGTCCCGGGAGACCTGCCCGTGCTCTCCGTCGTGGGCCTGAACACCTACCAGCGGTTCTCGACACCGCCACGGTCGTGGACCAAGCCCCGGGGAACCTCGCTGCTCCCGCCGCTGGGGGCCACTCCCAACCTGTTCACCCAGACGCCGCAGAGCCTGTGGTCGGTCTACGACCAGCCCGGGGCCTACCGGGGGGCGGGACAGAAGATCGCCGTCTTCGGGTCGGGGGCCAGCGCCGGGCCCATCGCCGACCTGGCCCGCTTCGAGGCCGAGAACGGTCTGCCCACGGTGCCGGTGACGGTTCGCAACGTCGGGGCCGGGCCCTTCACCGACACCTCCGGGGGCATCGAGTGGGACATCGACATGCAGGCGGCCACGGGCATGGCGCCCGACGTCAGCGGGCTCACGCTCTACTTCGGGGCCAACCTGGTCGACGCCGAGGTCGAGGAGGCGTTCACCACCTGGGCCAACGACCCCGACGGCCCGGCCCAGGCGAACGCCTCCTTCGGCGAGTGCGAGCGGACCCCGCTCGACCCGGTGTTCCTGCAGCTGCCGGGCAACATCAGCCAGGACCCCAACGGCACGGTCGGGATCGCGCTGGGCAACAACCTCCAGCCCGTCGCCGAGCAGACCCTGCGCCAGGCGGCGATCGAGGGCCGCACGCTGTTCGTGTCCACCGGTGATGGCGGCTCGTCCTGCCCGGTGCTCGTGCTGCCCGGCATCGGGGCGGGCAACGGCGTGCTGAACCAGGTCGTCCCCCTCACCAACTACCCGGCGTCGAGCCGCTACGCCGTCGCCGTCGGCGGGACGGTGCTCTACACCGCGGGCACGACGCCCGACTCCCGCCTGCTGGAGTACGCCTGGACCTTCACCGGTGGCGGTGACACCCTGCTCATCGACGCCCCCGCCTACCAACAGGGCACACCCGGCCTCTTCCTGCCCTGCGTCCTCACCACCGACGGCCAACTGGCCAACCTGGGCCAGCCGTGCCGGGGGATACCCGACGTGGCCGCCCTGTCGGGCGACGTCACGGGCAACGGCTACGCCATTGTCGCCAACGGGGCGGGCAGCCAAGGCGGGGGCACCAGCCTGTCGTCGCCGTTGTGGGCGGGAATGTGGGCCCGGGTGAACCAGAGCGCCGGCGGCGCCGGCTACGGCTTCGCCAACGAGACCCTGTACCGGCTGGGCAGGGACCCGACCACCCGGGCGCGGGACTTCTTCGACGTCGTCGCCGGGTCGAACGGGCTCTACGCCGCCTTGCCGGGGTGGGACTACGTGTCCGGCTTCGGCGCTCCCGACCTGGCCCGGATCATCGCCGACGCCCACTGAGGCCGGCGAGGTCGCTCAGCAGCGGGGTTCGAAGCCGAGCAGGGTCGTGACCTGGCCCTTCGCCGTCCGCTTCTGTGACCGGGGCACTCCCACGGCGACGGCCCCGGCCACGAGCACCCGACCGACCGCCCGTCGCCACGTCGCGTCCCGGGCCTGGCGCCGGGCGGCCCGGGCGCCGGCGTCGGCCTGGGCCAACAGGCGCAGCTCCCGCTGCCGCTCCTCCACCAGCTGCTCGATCACGTAGGGGTGCATGGAACTCATCGTCCGCCGATTCCCCGCGGCCGACAAGTGGCAGGAAAGACATCTTCCGCTAGAATCGTGCCAATGCACCGGGTCGTGACCGTGATCGGGCCGAAGGTGGCCATGTTCGAGCTCTCGGTGGCCTGTGAGGTCTTCGGGCTCGACCGATCGGAGCTGGTCGACCCGTGGTACCGCCACCGGGTGGCGGCCGCGGTGCCCGGGCCCCACTGCAGCCCCGAGGGTGTCCTGATCGACACGCCGTACGGCTTGGACGAGGTGGCGGACGCCGACACCGTGATCATCCCCGCCAACCCCTTCACCGGGCCGCCACCCGACGACCTGCTCGACGCGCTGCGCGCCGCCCGAGACCGCGGCGCCCGACTCCTCTCGGTGTGCACGGGCGCCTTCGTGCTGGCCGCGGCCGGGATCCTCGACGGCAAGCGGGCCACCACCCACTGGATGCACTCGGAGGCGCTGGCCCGGGAGTACCCCAAGGTGTGCGTCGACCCGAAGGTGCTCTACGTCGACGCGGGCGGGGTCATGACCTCCGCCGGCACCGCGGCCGGGATCGACCTCATGCTCTACGTCGTCCGTCTCGATCACGGGGCGGAGGTGGCCAACGCCGTCGCCCGGCGCATGGTCGTGCCGCCCCACCGGGACGGGGGCCAGGCCCAGTTCGTCGACCTGCCGGTGGCCAGCGCCAACGGTCACGAGCCACTGGCCGCGGTGCTGGGCTGGATGCTCGAGCACGTGGGCGACGACCTGAGCGTGGAGCACCTGGCCCGGCGGGCCGGCACCAGCCCCCGCACCTTCGCCCGCCGGTTCCGGGCGGCGACGGGCACGACGCCGCACCAATGGATTCTCAGCCAGCGCATCCTGCTCGCCCAGCGCCTGCTGGAAACCACCGACGATCCCGTCGAACGAGTGGCCCAGCGCTGCGGCTTCGGCTCCGCCGCCGGCCTGCGCCAGCATTTCACCCGCGCCGTGTCGGCGTCACCCCTGGCCTACCGACGCACGTTTCGGGCGTAGGCCCCCGCTCGGCCATTCGAGTGTGCGGATACGTCGGATATAGCCACACTTCTGCACACTCGACAGACCAAACTCGTGGCCGTCGGACTGGCCCGGCGGCTCAGGCCGATCCCACGACCGGGCGCCGGCTCTCGATGCGGGCGAGGACCCCGGCCGCCACGGTGACGCAGGCCAGGCCCACCACGATCATCCACTCGAGCGAACCGGAGCCGCCGTCGGGATCGACACGGAAGACGACCTCGACCCACTCCCGTGAGATCAGGGTGACGACCGCCAGAATCCCCGTCGTGAGGGCCAGGACCGTCTCGACCCAGAAGCGCATCCGGTGCTGACGCTTCATTCCCTCTCCCTCGCTCGCCACCACGCCCAGCCGATCTCACGACATGTTCGCACAGGAGCGAGGACCCGTGCCGTGCCGTTCCACGCCGAAAACGCATGCGTTATTGCTACGAGACGTCGCCCCCGAGGTAGGCATTGCGGATGGACTCGTCGCCCAGCAGGTCGGCGGCCGAGCCCGCCTTGACGATCCGGCCCGTCTCCAGCACGTAGGCCCGGTTGGAACGGGCCAGGGCCTGGGCCGCGTTCTGCTCGACCAGCAGCACGGTGGTGCCCTGCTGGTTGATCTCGCTCACGATGGCGAAGATCTGGGTGACGAGCTTGGGCGCCAGTCCCATCGACGGCTCGTCGAGCAACAGCACCTGGGGCCGAGCCATCAGCGCCCGTCCGATGGCCAGCATCTGCTGCTCACCCCCCGACAGGGTGCCGCCCGACTGGTTCCGCCTCTCGGCCAGACGGGGCAGCAGCCCGAAGACCCGGTCGAGGTCGGGCCCCAGCCCCGCCTGGCGCGGCGATCCCCTCGCGTACGCCCCCATCTCCAGGTTCTCCAGCACCGACATGCCGGGGAAGATGCGGCGGCCCTCGGGCGCCTGCGAGATCCCCAGCCGCACCCGCTGGTGGGCGGGCACGCCCGAGATGTCCCTGCCCTCCAGCAGGATGCGGCCCGACGTCACCGGTCGCACGCCCGAGATGGTCTTGAGGGTGGTGGTCTTGCCCGCCCCGTTGGCCCCGATGAGGGCCACCACCTCGCCCGTCTCGACCGAGAACGACACCCCCTTGAGCGCCTCCACCATCCCGTAGTGGACGTGGAGGTCGTCGAGCTCGAGCAGGGGCGCCACCGGTTCAGCCGGCCTGGGGCTCGGGCTCGCCCAGGTAGGCCTCGATCACCCGCGGGTCGCGCTGGACGTCCGCCGGCCGGCCGTCGGCGATCTTCTCGCCGAAATCGAGCACGCACACCCGGTCCGACACCCCCATGACCAGACCCATGTCGTGGTCGATGAGCACGATGGTGAGGCCGTCGTCCCGCAGGCGGCGGATCAGGGCCATCACCGCCTGCTTCTCGGCCGCCCCCATCCCCGCCGCGGGCTCGTCGAGCAGCAGCACCTGGGGACGGGTGGCCACCGCCCGGGCGATCTCCAGCCGCCGCTGGTCGCCGTAGGGCAGGTTGCGGGCCAGGTCGCCGGCCCTGTGCCCGATCCCCACCAGGCGCAGGAGGTGGCCGGCCTCGTCCCGGCTCTGCCGCTCCTCCCGCCGGTGCCGGGCCGCCCCGAAGAGGGCGCCGGGGACGCTCGTGCGGTGCCGGGAGTCGACCCCGATCATCACGTTCTCCTGCGCCGTCATGTTGGGGAACAGCCGGATGTTCTGGAACGTGCGTGCCACCCCCGCCTGGGTGACCTCGTGGGGACGGTCACCGGCGATGCTCGATCCGCGCAGTCGGATGTCGCCGCCCGTCGGTCGGAACACGCCCGTGATGCAGTTGAACAGGGTCGTCTTGCCCGCCCCGTTGGGGCCGATGAGGCCCAGGATCTCGCCCCCCGTCACTTCGACGTCGACCCCCCGGAGGGCGATCACCCCGCCGAACTCCATCCGCAAACCGTCGAGCTGGAGCACGGTCGAGTGTGCAGGAACGTCGGATAGATCGACATTTCTGCTCATTGGGCCCGATTCCGGGGCGCCGACCGGCACCAGGGCGGGCGCCTCCACCGGATCGGCGACCGGCGCCTCGACCTCCACCGCCGCCACCGGCTCCTCTACCGCGGCCCCCATACCCCCTTCGGGCGGGGCCTCGGCCAGCTCCATGGCCCGCTGCCGGCTGGGGATCAACCCCTGGGGCCGGAAGATCATCATCATCACCAGGGCCAGCCCGAACAGCAGCACCCGGTACTCGGTGATGTCGGTGGCGTGGCCGCCGAGGAGGGTGTTGAGCCACCGGGTGAGGGTCTCGCCCGCGGCCGCGTCCCGGAGGTACTCGGGGAGGAACGCCACCGCGAAGCCGCCCACCACCACGCCCGGGATCGAGCCCATCCCGCCCAGGACCACCGCCGACAGCAGGATCACCGACAGGAAGAACGGGAAGTTGTCGGGGTTGATGAAGCTCACTCGGCTGGCGTAGATCCACCCGCCCAGCCCGCCGGTGGAGGCCCCGATGGCGAAGGCCCACAGCTTCATCTTGAAGGTGGGCACGCCCATGGCCTCGGCCGCGTCCTCGTCCTCCCGGATGGCGGCCCACGCCCGGCCCACGCGCGACCGCTTCAGGCGCACGATCATCGTCACCGCCAGGGCGATGGCGACGAGGGTCAGGTAGTAGTACGGCAGCGGGTCGAGGCCGAACTTCACCTCGAAGAACGGCGTCGGGTGGGGGATGTTCGAGATGCCCCGCGACGCCCCCAGCGACTCCGAGTTCTGGGCCACGATGCGGGCGATCTCGCCGAATCCGAGGGTGACGATGGCCAGGTAGTCGCCCCGCAGGCGAAGGGTGGGAGCGCCCAGCACCACCCCCGCCACCGACGCCAGCAGCACCGCCACCAGCAGCGCCTCCCACGCCGTCCATCCGGCGGACGTGGTCAGCTTCGCCGTCGTGTAGGCCCCCACCGCGTAGAACGCCACGTAGCCGAGGTCGAGGAGCCCGGCCTGGCCGACGACCACGTTGAGGCCGAGGGCGAGCAGCACGAACACGGCCACCGGGTAGAACAGCACGCTCTGCCAGGCGGTGGAGATCCCGAGGGGCGCCACCACCGCGCCCAGGGCGACGCCCGCCAGCACCACCGCCCGCACCGCCCGTCCCTGACGGTCCCACCACCGGGCCACCGGCGCCACCAGCGAGGGCAACCAGCCCCGCCGCCTCACGCCCGGGCCCGCCCCAGGCTCTCGCCCAGCAGCCCGGTGGGCCGGAACAGCAGGACCAGCACCAGCACGGTGAAGGCGAACACGTCCTTCCACTCGCCGCCCAGGACGGTCGACCCCCAGTTCTCCAACAACCCCAGCAGCAGGCCGCCGAGCAGGGCGCCCCGGATGTTGCCGATCCCGCCCAGGACGGCGGCGGTGAAGGCCTTGATCCCGGGGAGGAAGCCGATGTCGAAGCGCGCCGCCTCGAAGAAGATCCCGAACAGGCTGCCCGCGGCGCCGGCCAGGATGCCGCCCAGCAGGAACGTGAGCACCACCACCCGGTTGATGTCGACGCCCATCATCGACGCCGTCTCCGGGTCCTGGGCCGCGGCCCGGATGCCTCGCCCCAGCCGGGACTTGGCCACGAAGCGCTCCAGCGCCACCATCAGCACCACCGCCGACACCAGCACCAGCACCTTGTCGGTGCGGATGTCGGCCCCGCCGAAGGACGCCAGCTGCCGCTTCTCCAGGATCCGGGGGAACCCGAGGATCTCCCGCCCGTAACGGACGGCGAACAGCTCCTGGAGGAACAGGGACATGCCGATGGCGGTGATGAGCGCCGACAGCCGGGGGGCGTTGCGCCGGCGAAGGGGCCGGTAGGCGACGCGCTCCATGGCCACCGCCGTCAGCCCGGACACCGTCATGGCCACGAGCATCACGACGACCACCGTGACCAGGAGGGCCACCCCCGTCTTGGCCGGGTCACCCGTCTCGATGCCGAGCCCGTGCATGGCGAACAGGCTGGCGAAGACCCCGATCATGAAGACCTCGGAGTGGGCGAAGTTGATCAGGCGCAGGACGCCGTAGACGAGGGTGTAGCCGAGGGCGATCAGGGCGTAGATCGCCCCCAGCGTCAGGCCGTCGACCGTCTGCGGCCAGAACTGGTCGCGGAGGCAGTGGAAGCAGGTGTCGATTGCGGGCCTACGGCCGCGAGGTGTCCGGTGCGGCCGGGCTCAGCCGAGCAGCTGCTGGATCGTGCCGAGGACCACTGGCTTCCCCGAACGGAACTCGTAGACGAACACGTCGCCGGCCTTGATGTTCCCGTTGTCGGCGAACTCGATCGTCTTGCCCGCGCCCTCGTAGGAGCCCAGGTTCTCGACGTAGTCGAGCAGGGCTTGACGGGTGGTCTTGCCCGCCTTGATGCCCGAGATCAGGATGTTGGCCGCGTCGTAGCCCTCGGTGGAGTAGGTGGCGGGGGGCGTGTTCCACTTGGCCTGGTAGGCCTTGGCGAACTCGCCGAGCTTGCCCGGGGCGTCCTCGGTGGCCAGCTTGCAGGCACACGTGACCTGGACGCCCTCGGCCGCGGGGGCGCCGGCCGAGGCGACGAAGCCGACGTCGAGCGACCCGTCGCCGCTCAGGAACCGGACGTTGACCTGGCCGTCGGTGAGCTGCTTCTTGAGCCGCCCCGCCTCCGAGTAGTAGCCGCCGTAGAAGATCATGTCGGGCGGCGGCGACAAGGCCCGGACCTGGTTGACGACGGCCGAGAAGTCCTGCGACTTCGGGTCGATGGTCTCGTTGAGGACGGTGGTGACTCCCGCCTTCTCTAGTGCCTCCCGGGTGCCGTCGGCCAGGGCCTTGCCGTAGTCGGCGTTGTCGTTGACGTAGGCCGCGGTCTTGACCGTGAGCTTCTTGGTCACGTAGTCGGTGACGCCCTGGCCCTGGACGTCGTCGCCGGGCACGAGGCGGTGGAACACCGTCTGGGCGGGCACGGTGTCGGGGAGGGCGGTGGCGGTGGCGGACGCGCTGATCATGACCAGGCCCGCGGCTTGCAGGGACTCCATCACCGCCCGGGTCTCACCCGAGAAGGTGGGACCGACGACGCCCCGGATGGACGCGTCGTTGATGAACTTGTCCTTGGCCGTGGAGGCCTGGGCGGGATCGCCCTGGGTGTCGAAGGGGACGAGCTCGAACTTCGCGTCGCCCCCGGCGGAGTTGGCCTGGTCGACCGCGATCTCGGCGCCGTAGCGGATGTTGATGCCGAGGTTGGCGTTGGGCCCGGTGAGGGGTCCGACGAAGGCGAGCTTGTACGTCTGCTGGCCCGACGCCGCCCCGCCGTTCTTGTTGTCGTCGCCGCCGCAGGCGGCCAGCAGAAGGGCCGCCACCGACACTGCTGCGAGAGCCCTCCAGGTCCCAGCCCGGGTCACACGTGGCATGACACACACTCCTTTGGAGGAAGGAAAGGGTGACGGGGACACTAGCCCCGCGACGTCGTTCGCACCCGGGTGCGGTAGATCTGTGGCCGATGGACGACGACCCGATCGACGACGCGGCCGAGAACATCCGCATCCTCGTACGCGAGGAGCTGGAGACGCAGCACCGGCTGGACGGGCATCCGGAGCCGGTCCCCGAGTGCCCCGTGTGCGAGTCGCACCGCGTGCCGCCCGCCCCGCCGGGCCCGCGGTCACGATAGGTAGGCTCGGCCCATGCCCGAGGCACCCGCAGTCGACCCGATGCTCCAGCTGTTCGTCCGACTGATGAACAACCTCGACGTGCAGCTGGGCGTGACGGTGCTGGTGGGCGGGTCGTGGGTGTCGGGCATCCTCATCCCGCCCCGGACCTTCACCGAGGAGGCCGGCGCCGAGCTGGTGGAGAAGGCGGGCGCCGAGGCCGAGGGCCTGCAGGTGTTCTTCCGGGAGCTGGGGCGGCACTGGTTCCCGAGCGAGTCGGAGCTGGAGGAGGAGACCGCGGCCGGCACCGGCCCCCGGCGGGGCGAGGACCGCCCCTTCCACCTCCACCTGCGCAAGGCCCGGATGGTGACGACGAGCGGCGCCATCCCCGTCGACGGCGCCTACATGCGCATCCGCCTGACGGAGGTCTCGGGCTGGGTCATCGGGGACTTCAGCGCCACCCACCCCTTCCGCCCGCCCCTGCCACCGCAGCACACCGACTCGTAGGGTTGCCCGCTCGCCGGGCGGCAAATCGGCCCGGTGGGCGACGGCGGGCGCTTAGCCTGGCCGCCGATGTTGCCGTTGCCCCCCCGATCCGAGCTCTGGCGCCGGCTGTGCCGACTCCTCGGGGGGCTGGTGCTCTTCGGCGTGGCCATCGGCTGCATGGTGGAGGCCGACCTCGGGCTGGCGCCGTGGGACGTCCTCCACCAGGGCATCGCCGAGCGGACGGGCCTGCCGATCGGCACCGCGTCCATCCTCGTCGGCGCCGTGCTCCTCCTGCTCTGGATCCCGCTGCGGGAGCGGGTGGGGATCGGGACGCTCGCCAACACGGTCATCGTGGGCGTCGTCATCGACCTCACCCTCGCGCTGCTGCCCACGCCGACCTCGGTGCCGGCGCAGGTCGCCCTGCTCGTCCTCGGGGTCGTGCTGTTCGGGCCCGGGTCGGGCCTCTACATCGGGGCCGGCCTCGGCCCCGGCCCCCGCGACGGGCTGATGACCGGGATCGCCCGGCGCGGCCATTCGGTGCGGGTGGTGCGCACGTGCATCGAGCTCACCGTCCTGGCCGTCGGCGTCGCCCTCGGCGGCTCGGTCGGGATCGGCACCGTCGTCTTCGCCCTCACCGTCGGGCCCAACGTCCACCTGTTCCTCCACCGGATGACGCTCGCCCCGCCCGCGGTCGACGCGGCCGCGGCCGCGGCCGCGACCGTCGCCGGCGGTTTCGATCCTCCGTAGGTACGTGGAATCGCCGCGATCGGCCTCGATCACGGCTCTCCCGGTGCGTGAAACCGCGGCGCCGCTCCCAGGAACCTCCCAGGTGACGGCCGGGAGGCTCCCAGGTGGGGGCCCGATCATGCTGGCCATGAGCACGCAAACCGACCTCCCCGTCCCGCCCCAGCCCCGCCGGCATCCCCCCCGGACGATCGCCGTGGCCGTCGCCAACGGCGTGACCCGGCCGGTCACCGTCGCCGTCCAACTGCAGAACGGCGTGCTCGTGATCGTCGGCTCCGCCCCGGTGACGTTCTCCGACTTCGGCGTCACCGAGCGGCAGCGGTACCTGGTGCGGTCGTGACCTTCACCTCGAACCGTGAGGAAACTCCCAGGTTGATGGGCTCTCCTGGGACGATGGGCGTCACCCCCAGCGCGAGCAAGGTGCTCGTCGTCGACGACGAGGAGTACATCCGGGACCTGGTCTCCTCCGCCCTGCGCATCGCCGGCTTCGAGTCGCTGGTGGCCACCGATGGATCCCGGGCCCTGGCTTCGGTCGCCGCCCACGACCCCGACCTGGTGATCCTCGACGTCGGCCTGCCCGGCGGCATCGACGGCTTCGAGGTGTGCCGGCGGCTGCGGGCCGACGGGGACGAGACGCCCGTGATCTTCCTCACCGCCCGGGACACCAACGAGGACAAGGTGTCCGGCTTCACCAAGGGCGGCGACGACTACCTCACCAAGCCCTTCAGCCTGGAGGAGCTGGTGGCCCGGGTGCGGGCCGTCCTGCGCCGCAGCCAGTCCGCGGCCGCCGACGCCAACCGCCTCCGCTACGCCGACCTCGACCTCGACGAGGACACCATGCGGGTGACCCGGGCCGGCCGGCCGATCCAACTGTCGCCCACCGAGTTCAAGCTGCTGCGGTTCCTGCTCATCAACCGGGAACGGGTGCTGTCGAAGAGCCAGATCCTCGACCACGTGTGGCAGTACGACTTCGGCGGCAGCGGTGGGGTGGTGGAGAACTACATCTCCTATCTGCGCAAGAAGGTCGACGCCGACAGCCCGCCGCTCATCCACACCGTCCGCGGCTTCGGGTACGTGCTGCGCCGGGAGTCGTGACCGGCCCCCCATGACCGGGCCCGGATGATTCGGCGGCGCCTGGTGGCGTTGATCCTGCTGGTGGTGGCGGCCGTCACGGGCGTCGGTGGTGTCCTCATCGTGACTGGGGTGGAGCGGCGGCTGGTCGACGGCGTCGACCGCGAGCTGGCCAGCCGCAGCAACGTGGTGTCGCCCAAGCCCGGGGGGCCCGACGACCACCAGCCCGGGCCCCGCCCGCGCGACGGCGATCGGGGCGGAAGCGACCACGCACCGTCGCCCTTCGACGTCCGCCGCTACGCCTTCGTCGACCTCGACCGCGACGGCCGGGTCGTCAGCACCGTCACCAGCGGGCCGGACGACAGTCCCGACCCCCTCCCCGACATCTCCGGGCTGACCGCGCCGGCCGGTCCCGTCACGGTGCCCAGCGTGGCCGGTCGCCCCCGGTACCGGGTGGTCATGATCCCCCAGCCCGACGGCGGGGTGGTGGCCGCCGGCATCCCCCTCACCGACGTGGAGGAGGCGGTCGGCGCGGCCCGCGACATCGTGGTGGTGGCGGGGATGCTGGCCGTGGCCCTGGCCGGGTTGATCGTGTGGTTCATGGTCCGGCGCAGCCTGCGGCCCATCGACCAGATGATCGTCAGCGCCGAGCGCATCGCCGCCGGTGAGCTCTCGGAGCGGGCGCCGGTGCCGCAGCCGGCGAGCGAGGTCGGCCACCTCGGCACCGCCCTCAACCTCATGCTCGACCGGATCGAGGAGGCGGTGGACGCCAAGACCGCGTCCGAGGCCCGCACCCGCCGCTTCGCGGCCGACGCGTCCCACGAGCTGCGGACCCCCCTCACCTCGATCCGGGGCTACGCCGAGCTCTACCGCCAGGGCGCCCGCTCGCCCGAGGAGGTGGCTCGGGCCATGAGCCGCATCGAGCACGAGGCGGTGCGCATGGGCGACCTGGTCGGCGACCTGCTCCTCCTCGCCCGCCTCGACCAGGGGCGACCGCTCGAGCGGGAGCAGGTCGACCTCACCGACCTCGTGCTCCACGCTGTCGGGGCGGCCAAGGCGGTGGAGCCGGAGCGGACGGTGAACGTCGACGTCGGCGAGCAGCCGGTGGCCGTCTCCGGCGACCCCCACCGCCTGCGGCAGGTGGTCGACAACCTGTTGGCCAACGTCCGCGACCACACCGGCCCCGGCACCGCGGTGGAGGTGCGGCTGCGCACCACCGGCCGCCTGGCCACCCTGGTCGTGGCCGACGACGGACCCGGGATGACGGCGGAGGAGGCGGCCCGGGCCTTCGACCGCTTCTGGCAGGCGGGCGGCGACGGGTCGGGAGGCGGCAGCGGGTCCGGCGGTGGCCCCGGCGGCGGTGGCAACAGCCGGGGGACGGGCCTCGGGCTGGCGATCGTCTCCGAGATCGTGGCTGCCCACGGGGGCGACATCCGCCTCGACACCGCTCCCGGCGCCGGGGCCACCTTCACCATCACCCTGCCCGTCGCCGGCTGAGCGGCGGTACGCTGGCCCGATGCGCCGACGACGTTGATCCTCACCGCTCCCTCCTGAGGCACGCCGGCTGGGCCGGCTGGCAGTCGGTTGGGCCGCGCTCGCCGACACCGTCCCGCTGTACGC
>Ga0207687_10001606_pt1 | contig 15571 bp, 17 predicted proteins | sample KBSM54metaG_FD_184399 | JGI IMG/M metagenome (GOLD analysis project Ga0207687, IMG submission 184399) | Miscanthus rhizosphere microbial communities from Kellogg Biological Station, Michigan, USA - KBS M5-4 metaG (SPAdes) (version 2) | ecosystem: Host-associated > Plants > Roots > Rhizosphere >...
TGGAAGCGGGCCAGGCCGACGCCGCCGCAGACGCCGATCAGCATGCAGCCGAGACCCATCGCGAGGGCCCGGTTGGGCCGGCGGGCGAGGGCTCTGGACAGGCGCAGCGGGTCCTCGATCAGGTGGTGGGTGACGGCGGTGGGGACCCAGGAGGCGGCCACCACCGCGAGGGCGGCGGGGACCGATAGCGGGCCCCAGACGACGGCGGCGAAGATCAGCGCCGGCCAGTGCCAGAGGTACCACGAGTAGGAGATCCGCCCGACGTAGCGGACGGGGGGAAGCGAGAGCAGCCAGGCGGGGGCGCCCTTCGCCTGGGCGTGGACGGAGGAGCCGGCGAGGATCAGGCAGGCGGCGCCGAGGGTGGGCAGGAGGGCGGCGGTTCCCGGAAACGGGGTGCTCGCGTCGAAGACGACGGCCGCGTAGACGATCGCCGCCAGGCCGGCCCAGCCGATTCCGGCCGCCAGGGCGCGCGGTATCCGCACCGCTCCCAGCACCGCCAGGCCGGCTCCCAGCGCCAGCTCCCAGGCGCGGCCGAAGGTCGAGAAGTAGGCCGCGGCGGGCTGGTCTTCGGTGAGGTGGATGCCGAGCAGGAGCGAGCCCACCAGCGTGACCGCGAGCGTCACCCAGATCGCCGGGCGCAGAGAGCCGCCGCGCTTGCGCCAGAACCAGGTGACCGCGAGCAAGAGGGTCGGCCAGACGAGGTAGAACTGCTCCTCGATCGCCAGCGACCAGAGGTGCAGCACCGGGCTCGGTTCGACTTCCTGGGCGAAGTAGTCGACCGACTGGGCGGCGAAGTGCCAGTTGGCCGTGTAGAGGGCCGAGCTGACGATGTCGCCGGAGACTTCGACCGCCCGCACGGGGGAGAGGAGCAGCAGCGAGAGGACGCCGACCGCGGCGAGGAGCACGGCGCTCAGCGGCAGCAGGCGCTTGGCGCGGCGCGCGTAGAAGCGGCGCAGGGAGATGCCGCCGGTCCGGTCGAGCTCGCCGAGCAGCAGCCGGGTGATGAGGAAGCCGGAGATGACGAAGAAGACGTCGACGCCGACGTAGCCGCCGGCGACGAAGGAGAGCCCCGCATGGCAGAGCAGGACCGCGACGATCGCGACGGCCCGCAGGCCCTCGATGTCCGGCCGAAAGCCACTCTTGGCGGAGATAGGACGTCCTTCAGTGTTGGTGGGCGGTCGCGACGCGGGCGAGCCAATCGAAGGCGCGGCTCAGAAGCTCAGGCCTGAAGCGCTCGGTGTGGTGCCCACCTTGAACTACCCACAGGTACACGCGCTTGAACTTCACAGCGTACTTCCTGTTCATCGCCAGAGGCACAACTTGGTCGCGGCGGCCCTGCAGAATCAGGAGCGGGCGCCTGGCGGGCCGGCGCAGGGGCGAGAGCCTGCTCCGCGCCGCCGGGGCGGACAGCCCGATCCGTTCGAAGTAGTCGGGGCCGTAGGCGCCCAGGGGCCATTCCCAGTCGAGCAGGTCGGACACCGGCGCCTTCGCCACAGCGGCCGAGACCAGGCCGTCGCCGGCGAGCAGCGCGGCGAGGGTGCCGCCGGCCGACGAGCCGTAGGCGTAGACCGAGCTCCCGTACCTGGCCCGCAGGCGGACCGCTTCCGCCCGCGCGGCCTGGAACGCAGCCGGCATGTCGCCGAGCGGGTAGCGCAGATAGTGGGGGGAGAACCCCGCCCTGAGGGCTCGCCGGCGCGTCAGCGATTCGAACGTCGGGTCTTCGTAGAGGAAGGAGCCGCCGTGGATCAGGAGCAGCTGGGGCACGACCGACCCTGCCGGACCGATGGCCGAGCTCGACGTTGCCGCGTCCGCCGGGGGGGCGAGGGCCAGCGCCAGGATTGCCGCCGCCAGAACCGGAAGGCAGAGCCGCGGCGCGCAGAGATCGCGCAGTGGGGAAGTCAGCTCATCGCCCGCTTTGCCGGTCCGGCTCGCTCAACATGGATCCCAGTGTGGCGAAGCGAGCTGACTCATAGGATCGATGGCACTTGACCCCTCGCCTGCACGAGCGCTTTCCGGCCCTGGCCGAGACCCTCCCGCATATCGTGCTGTCCGAGCGGCCGACGCCGGTTCGCGAGCTGGCGGGGCTCGGCGTCTGGGTGAAGGACGACGGTGCCTTCGGCGCGGGAGGCTGGGGCGGCAACAAGGTGCGGAAGCTGGAGTGGCTGATCCCCGATGCCCGGCGGCGCGGCCGCCGCTCGATCCTCACCTTCGGCGGGCTCGGCACGAACTGGGGGCTGGCGACCGCGCTGTATGCCCGCGAACACGGGCTCGAGACCGCGCTCGCGCTCGTCGACCAGCCGATCGACGACCACGTCAGCGCCCAACTCGGCCGGCTCGAAGCCTCGGGAGCGCGCATCTACCGCACCCGCACGAAGCCGCGCACCGTGGCGATGCTGCCGTGGCTGATCGTCCGCAACGCCCGCGGCGGCCGCCCGCCGTACCTGTTGCCGGCCGGCGGCTCCTCGCCGGTCGGGGCGCTCGGCTACGTCGAGGCGGCGCTGGAGATCGCCGCCCAGGTCGAGGACGGCTCGCTGCCCGAGCCGGCGCACGTCGTCGTCCCGGTCGGCACCGGCGGTACCGCGGCCGGCCTCGCGCTCGGTTTCCAGCTCGCCGGCCTGCGCACCCGCGTCGTCGGGGTCGTAGTCAACGACCAGCTCCGCCTCGACGCGCCGGTCCTGGCCCGCCTCGCGCGGCGCAGCGCCAAGTTGCTGGAGCGCCGGGGAGCGCGACTCGGCCGGCTCCGGCTCGAACCCGACGTGCTCGACCTGACGCGCGACCAGATCGGCGCCGGCTACGGCCACCCGACCGAGGCCGCGGCGCGCGCGACGGCGCTCGCTGCCGAGGAGGGGCTGGCGCTCGACCCCGTCTACACCGCGAAGGCGATGGCCGGCCTGCTGGCGCTGCGCGCTGAGGGCCGCCTCGACGGCCCGGTGCTGTTCGTGCACACCGACGGGCCGCGTTAAGACAGCCCGCACCTGCTTGAACCCGCTGAGCAATGGGTATGGCTAGGGGTGTCCGGGGAAGCGGACCAGTCAACGGAGGTATGGGATGAGCACCAGGGTGAAGGCAGTCGTCGTGTCGATCCTCGTCGCGCTAGTCGTGCCCGCGGCGGCGGTCGCGAAGCCCAAGCACGAGTCGCTGCCGCCGATCGACATGTCGCAGGCGAACGAATGCGACTTCATCGCCCAGCCGGGCAGCCCGGTCTGCCTGCTGCCCTTCCCCGACGACTACTACACGCGTCCCGACCCGACCAGCCCGACCGGCCGGCGCGTCGACCTGCAGACGCCGGGGATGCCCGCCAACGTCTTCGGCCAGCACATCGACGCGACCCCCTACAACGCCTCCGACGGCTTCAGTCAGGGCGCGACGATCGTGCTCAAGGTGCCGGGGATCGACACGGCCGCCGACGTCCGTGCCACCGGCGCGACGCCGATCAACCACATCGGCCGCTATCGCAAGGGCAACGCGCCGGTCGTCGTGATCGACACTGCCACCGGCAAGCGCTGGCCGATCTGGGTCGAGATCGACTCCACCGTCTCCGACCCGGCGAAAGCTGCGCTGGAGATCCACCCGGCGGTCAACTTCGCCTCCGGCCATCGCTACATCGTCGCCCTGCGCCACCTGCGCAACGCCGCCGGGGAAGAAATCGAAGCGCCGGCGGCCTTCCGCTACTACCGCGACGAGGTCCCCTCGTCACAGCCCGAGATCAACGCCCGCCGCCAGCACTTCCGCGAGATCTTCCAGCGGCTGCAGCGCTCCGGCATCAACCGCCGCGACCTCTACCTCGCCTGGGACTTCACCGCGGCCAGCGACCGCAACAACTCGGCCCGCGAGCTGGCGATGCGCGACTCCGCCTTCGCCCAGCTCGGCGACACCAACCTCGCCGACGGGGCCCCGCAGGGCAGCGCCCCGGCCTTCCAGGTGACGAGCGTCGAAAACGAACCGAACCCGGGGCAGATCGCCCGCCGGGTGAAAGGGACCTTCACGGTCCCCTGCTACCTCTTCCCGAGCTGCGCGCCCGGCGGCACCTTCCTGCTCGGGCCCGACGGGACGCCGACCCAGACGGGCGTCTGGCAGGCCAACTTCGACTGCATCGTCCCGGCCTCGGTGACGAGCGGGCCGGCGGGCGCGGGGCGTCCCTCGCTCTACGGCCATGGGCTCTTCGGCAGCGCCTCGGAGGTCGCCTCGGCGCCTCAGCGCGAACTTGCCCAAGCGCACGGGATCGTCACCTGCGCGACCGACGAGATCGGCATGTCGCAGTCCGACATCCCCGTGACGATCCTCGCCCTGCAGGACCTCTCGCGCTTCCCGGCGATCCCCGACCGCCTGCAGCAGGGCCTGCTCGACGAGCTCTACCTCGGCCGCCTGATGATCAGCTCGAGCGGTCTCACGACGAGCCCCGCCTTCCACCAGGACGGCACCCTGGCGAGCGGCTCGGTGATCAATACCTCCGAGCTCTTCTACAACGGCAACAGCCAGGGCGGGATCATGGGCGGCGCGCTGACCGCCGTCGCGCCGGACTTCACCCGTGCCTCGCTCGGGGTGCCGGCGATGAACTACTCGGTGCTGCTGCCCCGCTCGGTCGACTTCGACCAGTTCGCCCAGGTGCTCTACCCGTCCTACCCGGACGAAACGGCGCGGCCGCTGGTCCTCGACCTGCTGCAGATGCTCTGGGACCGGGGCGAGCCGAACGGCTACGCGCACCGGATGACCGACGACCCGCTGCCGAACACGCCGCCCCACCAGCTGCTGATGGACGTCGCCTTCGGCGACCACCAGGTGACCGACTACCAGGCCGACGTCGAGGCACGCACGATCGGCGCCGCCGCCCACCGGCCGGTTCTCTACCCGGGCCGCTGGCCGGACACCGACGTGCTCTGGAACGTGCCGACGATCCGCCGCTACCCCTACACCGGCTCGGCGATCTACTACTGGGACAACGGTCCGGTCCGCGAAGAACCGGCCGGCTCGGGGACGATCCTCGGCACCGAACCGCCGCCCTACGAGAACCTCCCCAACCGCACCGGCGCCGATCCGCACGGCCTGCCCCGCGCGACGCCCGCCGAGCAGCAGCTCGTCTCCGACTTCTTCGACGGAGCGATCGCCGCCGGCGACGACTGCGGCGGCGGCCCCTGCTTCTCGATCGGGTTCTCAGGGCCGTAGGGCTCGGCCTATTGGCGAATTAACCTGGCTATAGGCGGACTAATTCACCAATCGCACTTCGTCGGCAGGTGCGTGCGGAGGTTTCGCCAGTCCTTCCTAGTTCGCGACCCATCTCGTGGGCGATGAAAAATTGAGGTGTCGGCGACTGCTTTGCTCACTCGTCGATCTCTGCACCGCGGACGTCGTCGAGCTCTTCGAGTAGGCGAGGATCGGCGGGCGCCTCGCGCACGATCCGTCGGAGCTCGGAAGAGGGAACCCATGAATCGTGTTGCTCGGTGTTGGGGAGCATATGCATGACTGTAGCCCTAGCTGAAGGCCAGGACCTGATCACAGCAGGCCGCGCTTGGCCGCCGCCGCGACTGCCGCGGCGCGGGTGGGCAGGCCGAGCTTGGTGCGGACGTTGGCGACGTGGCGGTGAACGGTGTGGGGGCTGAGCACGAGACGCTCGGCGATTTCGCGGTCGGAGAGACCGCTGGCGATGAGAGTGAGGATCTCGGTCTCGCGGCTGGTCAGGTCCTGTGCCTCGGTGGGTGCTCGATCGGCTCCGGGGTCGGGCGCCACGGCGGCGGCGCTGTCGATGCCGAGCGCCTTCAGCGTGGCGCGCAGGACCGCGTCGGAATCGCCGAACCAGGGGAAGTGGTCCGCTCCGTCGAGGGCGACGAAGCTCGCCCCCGGCAGCTCGGCGGCCAGCTCGCGGCCGAGCTCGAACGGGATCGACCGGTCCTCGCGGCGGTGCAGGACGACGGCGGCGCTCGCCACATCGCCGAGGCGGGCGACGACGTCGAATCTGTAGACGGCCTCCAGCGAGCGCGCCGCCCCCTCGGCGCTCGACGCCTCGCGTTGGTAGGCGACGAAGGCGTCGCGCTCGCGTCCGTCGGCGCTCGGCATGAAGACGTCGGCCAGCACCCGGGATCCGAGGCCCCAGTGCTCGCGGACCAGATCGACCATCGCCTCGCGGTTGCGTGGATCGGCGATCGAGGCCCCTGAGGCGTAGCCGCCGTAGAGAACCAGCCTCTCCACCCGCTCGGGGTGCGCGGCGGCGAACGCGATTCCGACCGGGGCGCCGGAGGAGGCGGCGAACAGGTCGACCGACGGCGCGCCGTCCGCCTCGACCACGGCGGCGAGCGCGGCCGCTTCCCCGTCGACGGTCGCGGCCGGGGCGGTGCCGTCGGCGGAGACGCCGGTTCCCGGCGCGTCGTAGCGGATCACCGTACGGTGCCGGCCGAGCGTTTCGACGAAGGCGCGGAAGCGTGGATCGCGCCAGTTCAGCTCGAGGTGGCTCATCCACCAGCCGCAGAGCACCAGGGGCGGCCCGTCGCCGCTGCGCGCCCAGGCGATGCGGCGCCCTCCCTCCTCGGCGAAGCGGATCTCCTGCTCTTCCACAGGCCTACCTTAGGAGCCAGGGCATGGCCGGAAAAGGCCATCCGAAGTTGGCCGGAACAGGCGAAGCGGCGACGGCGGCGCGGCGCTTGAATCGAGGGAGAGATGAGCACCGTCGCGAACCCACCCGTCGAGTTTGCCGAAAGCCGTTTCACCGCGGCCCTCTACGACCCGTTCCTCTGGCTCGGCGAGCGGCTCGGGATGGCGGCGCGCCGGCGTGAGCTCCTGGCCGAGGCCCGCGGCGCCGTGCTCGAGATCGGCGCCGGGACCGGCCTCAACCTCCGCCACTACCCGGGCGGGCTGGAGGAGCTCGTCCTGGTCGAGCCCGGTGAGCCGATGGCGGACCGCGTCGACCTCTCGCGGGCTCCCGACGGCGTGCCGACCAGGCTGGTGCGCGCCCCCGCCGAGCAGCTTCCGTTCGCCGACGGGAGCTTCGACACCGTCGTCTCGACCCTCGTCCTCTGCACCGTCTCCGACCCGGCGCGAGCGATCTCCGAGGTGGCTCGGGTCCTCAAACCCGGGGGCCGCCTGTTGTTCTGCGAGCACGTTAGGGCGGAGTCGGGTTGGCGGCGCGCGCTGCAGCGGCGCTCGGTGCGTCCCTGGGCCGCCTTCGCCGACGGCTGCCAGTGCGACCGCCAGACCCTGGCGACGATCGAATCGCAGCTGCAGGTCGAGTCGGCCGAGCACGGCCGCTGGCGCGGGATGCCGGCGATCGTCAAGCCCCTGGTCTGGGGCAGCGCGGCTGCCTGAGCGCGGGCTCGCCTTCTCCTGTTCCTTTTGGTCGTACGGCAGCCAAAAGGAACAGGCAAGTCCGCCCGCTCAGGACGCCGGCAGGTAGGTGAGGAGGACCACGCCGGAGTCGAAGCGCTTTATGTCGTCGAGCTGCATCCGAACGGTTCCCCGATCGCCGAGCACGTGGAGGTTGCCCCCGCCCCAGACGAGCGGGTTGAGGTAGACCTCGTACTCGTCGACCAGGCCCTGCTCGGCGAGGGCGTAGGCGAACTCGCCGCTGCCGTGCATGAAGAGGTCGCCGTCGACCTCGTCCTTCAGCTTCGGGATCGAGTCCTCGAGGTCGCCCTCGAGCAGGGTCGCGTTCCACTCGAGCTCGCCGGACAGGGTGCTGGAGCCGACGTACTTCGGCAGCGCGTTGACCATGTCGGCCCATTTGCCCGACCGGCTCGGCCAGTACCCGGCCAGACCCTCGTAGGTCTTGCGGCCCAGCACCATCCCGCCGGACTTCGCCTGGCGTTCGAACGAGTAGACGCCGTGGTCTCCGTCGGGCTGCACCCACTCGCCGACCGGGTCGATGACCCCGTCGATGGTGGCCTGCGTGGTCGCGATCAGCTTTCCCATCTCGATCTTCTATCGACGCTACCCGTTGAGCCACTCCTCGAACGTGGGGCCGGCGAGCTTGGCCAGCGGGCCGGGGAGGACGGCGCCGGCCGGGTAGAGGCCTTCCGGGTCCTCGAAGAACTCCCCGGCCTCGACGCGCAGGCCGTTGCCCCGCCGGGCGGCGAGGATCTTTGCCGCCTCGAGCAGGTTCTCCTCGCGGGGCCCGGCCACTTCGGCGACCGGGTTGCCGCGGGGCGCGGAATCCGCCCCGTCGACGAGGTCGGCGAGCGCCTCGGCGACGCTGCGGGCGGCGACCAGCTGGGTGCGCATCTCGGGCAGGTAGGCGGTGTCGCCTTTCGTGCTCCATTCGACCAGTTCCGCGACGAACTCGTGGAACTGGGCGGCGCGGAGGATGCGGGCGGGGACGGGCCCGTCGAGATGGGCTCGCTCCTGGACCACCTTGGCGGCGTTGTAGCCGGTGTCGAAGTGGTCGGTGCCGATGATCGAGACGACGAGGATGCCTGCGACGCCGCTCTCGGCGCCGGCCTGCTGCAGGTTGCGCGCAGAGGTCGTGAAGAACTCGGTCGCTTCCGCCTGGTCGGGGGAGGGGCCGGTGGCGGCGTCGACGATCAGGTCGACTCCCTCCAGCGCCGCCGCGAGGCCCTCGCCGGTGATCACGTCGACGCCCTCGCCGCGCGCGATCGGCACCACCTCGTGCCCGCGCTCGCGCAAGATCTCGACGGTGTGGCGGCCGAGGCGGCCGGTCGCGCCGGCGACGGCGATCTTCTTCTCAGTTGCCATGGTTGCTTTCCTTTCGGTCCGGGGGCCGCCTCTGGGTCGGCCGCTTTTCTTCGTCTCATAGGTAGGACGGAACCGAGGGCAGAGATGTGACCGAATCGGCGCAGCAGGATCTGGCAAGGCGGTTTGAGCAGAGCCGCGGCCGCCTCTGGGCGGTCGCCTTCCGCATGCTCGGCGCCAGCGGCGAAGCAGACGAGGCGGTCCAGGAGGCCTGGCTGCGGTTGGCGCGGAGCGACGCGGAGGAGATCGAGAACCTGCCGAGCTGGCTGACGACCGTGGTCGCGCGGATCTGCCTCGACATGCTGCGCGCTCGTCAGGCCCGCCGCGAGGAGCCGCTCGGACCCCACGTGCCCGACCCGATCGTCAGCCCGGCCGAGGGCGGCGACCCCGAGCATGAGGCCCTCGTCGCCGACTCGGTCGGCCTGGCGATGCTCGGCGTGCTCGAGACCCTGAGCCCGGAGGAGCGCGTCGCCTTCGTCCTGCACGACATGTTCTCGGTCCCCTTCGAGCAGGTCGCCGACCTGCTCGACCGCTCGCCGGCGGCGGCGAGAAAGGCCGCCAGCCGCGCCCGCAAGCGGGTCGAGGCCGAACCGACGTCGCCCGACGTCGACCTCGATCGTCAGCGCGAGGTCGTCGACGCCTTCTTCGAGGCCGCCCGCGAGGGCGACTTCGACGCGCTGGTCGCGGTCCTCCATCCCGAAATCGTCCTCCGCTCGGACGGCGGCGAGGCCCGCCCGTCGGCCAACCACGTGATCCGCGGCGCCGCCGAGGTCGCCGGCCGGGCGCTGACCTTTGCCGACCTCTCGCCCTTCGTCCGTCCGGTCCTCGTCAACGGCGTCGCCGGCGTCCTCGTCGCTCCCCAGGGCAAGCCGTTCTCGGTGATGGCCTTCACCGTCGCCGGCGGCAGGGTCGTCGCCATCGACGCTCTCGCCGACCCGGCTCGCCTCGGACGCCTTGAGCTCGCCACTCGGCTCGATTGATCAACAAATACACACCGGTTTGCTGAACGCAGCCTAGTGTGGGTCTCCACCCAATGTATGTCGCTATACGGAGGAGAACACATGGTTCGTAACCGGCGGTTCAGATTGGAGGCTGGTCTCGCGGTGCTCAGCGCGCTGCTGTTCGTCGTCACGGTCGCGTGGCCCGAGTGGATCGAGGCGATCTTCGGCGTCGATCCCGACCACGGCGATGGCTCGCTGGAGTGGTTGATTCTGAGCGTGACCGCGCTGTGCGCCATCGGTGCCGCGCTGCGGGCACGCGCAGATTGGCGCGCGCTGCACGACACCGCCGAGGGGGGCGCGCGATGACCGAGAAGCTCATCGCCGTCGACCCCCTGCGGCCCAGCGAGCACAAGCCCAAACCGCTCCCCCGCGTGCGCCGGCGGCTCGCCGAGCGCGGCCTCGACCGCCGCCATCCCCCGGAGCCGGTTCCGTTCCGCAAGGGGCGGCGCGTCAAGCAGAGCCCGGCTACCGGCACCGGGCCCGCCGGGTCCGGTGAGGAGCACCGGATCGAATTCAGCGAGTACACCCCACTGGGGAGGCCCACCAACGGCGGGTTCGTACCGCCCGACCCGAGCGGCGCGGACAGCTCGGCCGCGGTGGTGCTCTACACGGGCAACTCGTACCTGTTGGCCTCGACCGACGGCGGCGCGACCTTCACCGAGCATGACACGACGAAATTCCTGCCCGCGGCCGTCGGCCGCCCCGTCGACCAGGTGATGATCTACGTGCCGCATCGGCGCCTGTTCGCCTGGATGATGCAGCACGAACAGAGCCCCGGCGGCGGCGACGGGAACTTCCGCCTGGCCGTGGCCGGGGCCGAGGACCTGGCCGGAGACGTCGAGGGGTCGTGGACCGTCTACGACTTCACCTCCAGCGAATTGGGTGCGCCGAAGACGGCGACCGATCGCCAGGATCTCGCCTTCAGCGAGTCGCGCCTCTACATGACGACGAATCTCTCCGGCAAGGGGCGCGTGGTGATGTCGCTGGACCTCAACGACCTGGCCGAACGTCGGACGGTGCATTGGAGTCGGACCGACCCGCTCGAGGAAGAGTTCCAGTTCTCCGACCTCTCTCAGCAGAACAGCAAGGACGTCGTCCACTCGGTGGCGATCGGCAGCACCTCCACGCTGCGGGTGATGACGTTCGACGACGGCGCCGGCACCTACGGGTACCGCGACGTCACGGTCGGGCAGTTCCCGGAAGCCACCGACCTCGCCTCGCTCGACCCCGACGGGGTCGACTGGCTGACGGCCGGCGTTGCGAACGTGTCGGCCTCGGTGGTCCAGGGCTCCAGCCTGTGGACGGCGTGGGACGCCGCTGCGAGCGCCGCGGGCGACAAGCCCTTCTACCCGCACCCGCACGTCCGTCTGGCGCGGATCGACACCGGCACCTGGAAGGTCGCCGAGGAGCACCAGGTCTGGAACCCCGACTACGCCTTTGCCTACGGCTGCCTGGCGATCGGTCCCGACGGCGACGTCGGCTATGGCGTCGGGGTCGGCGGCCCGCACGACTATCCGAACGCGTGCTTCGGCATCCTCGGCGACTTCGTCGTCTACTTCCGCGACAGCTCGACGGCGACGCCGAGCGGGAAGAACGGAGCAGGGGACACCGAATTTCGCTGGGGCGACTACATCACCGTTCGCCCGACCGTGCGCGACCGCAGGCGGTTCTCCGCCTTCGGCTACTTCTCGAAGAAGGTCGGCACCGGCGCGAGCCAGCGCCCGTTCTACCTCGAGTACGGGCGGCCCTGACCAGCAGCCCGGCCACCTCCTTCGGGGCTTAGTCGAACAGCTCGCCGAGGAACCCTCGGCCCTGTCGCTCGTCGCGCTTGCCGCCGGGGTGTCCGCCGGCTTGCCGCCCTTCGTCCGGTGGCCCGCCGAGGTAGGAGCTCTCGGCACTGATCAGGCGCTCCAGCTCACCTCGGTCGAGGAAGATGCCGTGGCAGGAGGTGCATTGGTCGATCGTGATGCCGTTGCGCTTGTAGGTGCGCATCGGGCCGTCGCACTTCGGGCATTTCAGGTCGGTCGTCTTGTCGCTCACGGTCTTCTCCTCAGAGGCTCGACAGCGGCACGCCGATCAGGCGCCGACCAGGCCGGAGAACTTGGTCGTGATTCGCTCCTCGGCGACCATCAGCGAGGAGAGCACCCAGAAGATCAGCCCGCGGCCCTCGCCGCCGAGCTCATGCCACTGCTCCCGGTCCGCGCCGAGGTCGATCGCGAAGGGGGACCACTGCTCGGCCTCCCAGTGGCGGTAGAGGGTCTGGGGGTCGAAGAGGTTAACCTCGGGCACTGCGCGAGCCTATGCCCTGGGGAGCGCGGTCGCCTGGAGCGCCGCGCAAGGCGCCGATCAGCCTCGACTGGGCCAGACAGCGGCCGGATTGCTGATTTTGTACTCCGTAGTCGTCACGAGGTTGTTCCACTGGAGCAGGTTGCCGCATTTTTTGTCGGCCGCTTCGGTTCTGGACATGCCTGCCCAGATTTCCAATTTTGCGCCGGTGTTGCCTTCGAAGCGCAATGACCGCATTTCCTCCTCTTCGAATTCACAGGTGTAGGCGGCGCCGCAGACGATGGCGATTTCAGGGTGGCCTTTGCCGCTGCTGCGGAAGGTCACCCGCCCGGTGCCTTTGAAGTCCTCGCTCGCTTCGATCGCCATCTGGTAGGGCAGGTTGTTGGCTTTGACCGTGCAGTTGTTGGTCCCGTCGCCGCATTTGTCGAAGGTCAGGTCGGTCAGTTCGCCGTAGAGCGGAGTTCCTTCGGCGACGTTGGTTTTTGCTTTCAGGGTGGAGACGGTGCAGGTCACCGTCTTTTTGACCGTGTTGTATTCCAGTTCGAATTTGGGGTTGGTCGAGGCGGTCGCTTCGATCAACCCGAGCGCTCCGTAGGCGTTGTTGCAGGGGTTCACTTTGACTTCTTTGCAGAGTTTGGTGTGGGCGGCTTTCTGGGCGACGAACACCGGGTTCGGTTCGCTGACCGCGTATTCGGCCGAGAAGGTTCCCGAGGTCGGGCAACCGGAGCCGGTGATGGTCATCGACGCTTCTTTGGCGACTATGTGGGCCGGTGAGCCCCCGTTCATCTGCCAGCTCTGTTCTTTTGCGGTCGCGGTGCAGGTCACCGGGAAGCCGAGGATTTTGCAGCTGAGCACGGCGCCGGGGCTTTTGCCCGATTCGCCGGCGGCGATCGTCGCGGTCCCGTCGCCGGAGCCGACCCAGGCCAGCGAGCCCGAGTAGGAGAGGTTGATCACTTCCGAGGAGGTGCATTCGGTGGTGCCGAATTTGCATTTGGCCAGGGTCATGCCGGTCAGGTCGAACGGCAGCGGCGAGGCTTCGGTTTCCCTGGTGTGGCCGGCGAGCGTGGACTGAGAGCAGGTGATCGTGCCGAGGCTCGTTTTGATCGTGGCGGTGGATTCGCCGCTGAGCGAGGCGGCCATCGTCGTTTCTTCGATGTAGGGGTTGAGCCCGGTGCATTCGGTTTCTTCGGCTTCGCAGAGAGCGGTGGCCGAGGCCGACAGGGCAAAGGCGGCGGCGAGCACTGCGAGGGCGAGGGTCGTTGCGAGGATGAGGGCCCTGAGGCCGGTCATGTGCCTGTCCTACCACGTCTATGCTTTTTACGCAAGGTTCTCTAACTAATAGACGCGCATATTTGTCGTGGTGCAGAAGAGCACCGCCCGAATCAGCCGCGCCGCTACCCTCGCAGCGTGACGCCGGAGGAGCTCGCCAACCTCGCGCACCTGCGCCGCGCCCGCGACTTGATCGACCGTGAGTACGCGCAACGGCTCGACGTGGCCGCGTTCGCCCGTGCCGCCCTGATGTCGACCGCGCACTTCTCGCGGCAGTTCAAAGAGGCGTATGGGGAGACGCCCTACGCCTACCTGATGACGCGGCGAATCGAGCGGGCGAAGGCGCTGCTGCGCGGTGGCGACCTCTCGGTCACCGAGGTCTGCATGGCGGTCGGGTGCACTTCGCTCGGTTCCTTCAGCGCCCGCTTCACCGAGCTTGTGGGCCAGACGCCGACTGCCTATCGGGCCCGTGACCACAGCGAGCTTGCGAGCGTGCCGGGCTGCATCGCGAAGGACGTCACCCGTCCGAGCCGCAACCTGAGCAGGATTGGAGAAACGACGGCAGAGCTGGCTGCCTAGCCTTGGGGCATGAACCTCACTCTCTCCCAATGCTTCGTCCTTGTCCACGACCCCGACCTCGCGCTGGACTTCTACCGCGACGCGCTCGGCCTCGAGCTGCGCAACGACGTCGCCAAAGAAGACTTCCGCTGGATCACCGTCGGCGCCGCCTCGCAGCCCGGCGTCGCGATCGTGATCACGAACTACCTGAACGGCAGCCCCGCCGACCAGGACTCGCTCGCCGCCCTCGTCGCCAAGGGCGCGCTCAACGGGGTCCATTTCCACAGCGACGACCTCGACGCCACCTTCGCGAAGCTGCGCGACTCCGGCGCCGAGATCGTCCAGGGGCCGACCGACCAACCGTGGGGCACGCGGGACCTTGCCGTGCGCGACCCGTCCGGCAACCTGGTCCGCATCGACCAACCGCCGGCGTAGAGAAAGGACGACACAGATGAAGGAAGGAACTCCCTCCCAGCTGATCGACGGGAGGATCGAGGAATTGGACGATTGGCGGGGCGAGACGCTCGCCCGGGTCAGGGCCCTGATCAAAGAGGCCGATCCCGAGGTGGTCGAGGAGTGGAAATGGAAAGGGACCCCGGTATGGGAGCACGACGGGATCATCTGCACCGGCGAGACCTACAAGGACAAAGTGAAGATGACCTTCGCCAAGGGCGCCTCGCTGGACGATCCCTCGGGCCTCTTCAACTCCAGCCTTGACGGCAATACCCGGCGGGCGATCGACATCCACGAGGGCGAGGAGATCGATGGGGAAGCGCTGAAGGCGCTGATCCGCGCTGCGGTGGCGCTGAACGAGAAATAAGGGAGGAAGTCCGCTAGCTGCGGCTCGACGCCGGTTGCCCGGACTGCCGCTCCCAGGCGCGGCCGAACTCGCGGATCATCCGGGGATAGACGATGAGGTGGCGGAAAGGGGCGATCGCGGCCATGTAGGCCTGGCCGCGGCGGCCGTTCGGTTTGACCAGGACGGCCATCTGGCCGCGGTAGCCGCCGGCCCCGTCGGGGACCCAGCCGAGGTGGAGGACGCCGTGCATCGTTCCGTTGGCGATCTCGGCGGCGTACTCGTTCTCGGTCAGGTACAGCGGCGAGAAGGTGAGCGTCTCGGGGCCGGGTGGGGTGGGGGCGTCGCGGAGGTCCGGGGGGAGGCGGTCGCGGAGGGTCGGGACCCGGGAGTCGAGGCCGGTGTCGGGATCGTCCCAGCCGAGCAGGCCGCCGACCTTCCAGCGGATCGCGAAGAGGGCGCGGACGGCGGCGGAGGGGCTCTGCGCCGGGTCGAGCGAGGTCGCCAGCCGCATCAAGCGGGGGAAGTCGTCGGGCCCGCCGGGGGTGGGGAGCGCCCAGACGTCCTCGAGGCGGAAGTCGGGCGCCAGCTCGTGGATCCGCCAGGCCTGCGAGGTGTGGGCGCTTTCCGGAAGCCTCATCGGTCCCCTCGCAGCATCGCACGCACATCGCCGACGGGCCCCAGGTGTCGCAGCTTGTCGGGGTTGACGACCGAGTTGATGGCGACGACGCGGTCGTCGGCGATTTCCAGCGACATCGCGCCGACCACGCTGCCGTCGGGGGTGAGGATGACGATGCCGGGCTGGCCGTTGATCTGCCGCCGCTCGGTCTTCGCTTCGCTGCGCAGGCCGGTGCGGAACCAGGCGCCGAGGGTGCGCCCGACGCGGTCGGCGCCGTGGAGCGCCCGCGCCAGCGCCGGGACCTTGCCGCCGCCGTCGCCGCGGAGGACGACGTCGCGGGAGAGCAGCTTCTCCAGCGCCCCGAGGTCG
>Ga0207687_10001609_pt1 | contig 15569 bp, 9 predicted proteins | sample KBSM54metaG_FD_184399 | JGI IMG/M metagenome (GOLD analysis project Ga0207687, IMG submission 184399) | Miscanthus rhizosphere microbial communities from Kellogg Biological Station, Michigan, USA - KBS M5-4 metaG (SPAdes) (version 2) | ecosystem: Host-associated > Plants > Roots > Rhizosphere >...
GGAGTCAGGCTTGCGATCCAGGGGCGCGTCCACTCGTGACACGCCGAGCCGGCGCCGACAGCGAAACGCGGTGCCGAGGTGCGTCGCGATGCGCCGCAGTAAGAGCAACTCTTTGGCCGATGGACGGTACTCACGTTCGCGCACTCCGAACGTCAAATTGCAGCCAATTCCCGAGGGATCGAGGCCATTGACGTTGAAGATGTCACCCCAGCCGGCGCGTTCGCGCTCGGCAAGCACGGGCTCCATGAACGGGCCTGCGCTGCGCCGCGCACTGCCGACGAGCAAACTCCGAAATGTGGCGCGCACGAAATCGGGACCGGTCAAGGTCTGAAAAATCGCGAACGCGGAAGCCAGTTCGGGCGGGGCGCTCGTGATGCACGTATTCCAAAGCTTGAAATTCTCGACGTCCGACGCGTCGTAGAAAAAGCCAAGGTAATGGTGCTCCGCTCCGCAAACCGCGGAAAGCGCCGTGAGCGCCTGCCTGATCCAGGTCTCGTCGTCGAGCTCGAGCGCGTACACCGCTTCGAGGAACGTCACCAACTGCGTTTCGTCCAGCCCTGCCACGATCCCTTTCTACACGAAACCACCACGCCAAGGGAGCCTGCGAAGCTCGCAGTCGCTCGCACCCGATTTCGAGGAAGCGCGAAATGCGCTGTCCGTAACTACGGGGAAGGCTCGATCCGGTTGCGCGGACTTTGCGCTCAGCGCGCGTAGTCGGGCGCGATCAGGTCGTCGTGTTTGGTCACGGGCAGCTTGACGGGCAGCTTGCTGGGCGGCGTTTTGTGCGCCCCCGGCGTGGGAGGCGACGAATGAGCCACGCCGGTGCCACTCCCCGCCTGGCCATCTAGCGAGATGGGTTCGGCGGTCGGGGTTACCGAAACCGCGGGCTGCGCCGGAACAGCCGAGGCGCGCGGCAACGGATGAGCGCTTGCTCTGGGCAGCTCCGCCATGCCCGAACTCGGCGCACTCGCGCTGTGATTCGTGCCCTCTGACTTGCCAAAAATCAACATGGCCAAAGCGACGACACTCGCAAAACCGAGCGCCGCCGCGGGAACGAGCCAGCGCCTGCGCGCAGGCGGCGGTACACGAGGCGCCTCGCGGAACGATTGAAAGGCTGGACTCTGGCTGACCTCGGACACGACCTGCACGGCCTCTGGCTCCTGCCGGTCGATCGAAATGGCGCGTAGCGAGCTGGCACTTTGCGCGCTGCTCAGCGCGGGGGCGACGCCATCTTTGATTTGGGCATCGGCGGCGAGTTCGGCGCGGCGCAAGGCTTCGCGTTTACGAGCAGCGCGCTCACCGACCATGTCGGTCATGAACGTGCGCAGCTGTGACTCGAAGCCGAGCCCGAATGCCTGCGGCACCGCGCGCTGCAGCGCCAGGCGCATTTCCTCGGCGGATGACCAGCGCGCGTCGCGGTCTTTCTCCAGGGCGCGCATGACCACGGCTTCCAAAGTCCTCGAGTAGCCGGATCTCACGAGCGAAGGCCGAGTCGCCGGCTCTTCACTCGTGATGCTGTGGAGCACGCCCGCCGAGTCGTGATTTTTGAACGGGTGCTTACCGGTCGTCAGCAGATACAGCATGATGCCCGCGGCAAACAGATCGGCGCGGTGATCGACCTCGCGGTTCAAGATCTGTTCGGGCGCCATGTAGGCGAACTTGCCCTTGATCTCGCCGGCTTCGGTCGAGTCAGAAATCCGATTCATGGCCTTGGCGATGCCGAAATCGAGCAATTTGGCGACGCCGCCGTAGCTCACCAACACATTGTGCGGCGACACGTCGCGATGCACGACGCCGAGCAACGTGCCGGTCTCGTCGCTGAGTTCGTGAGCGGCTTGCAGACCTCGCAGCGTCTGCGCGACCAAGTTGACCGCGATCGGCAACGGCACGCCTCCAGACGCCTCCGCGCACTTGATCACGTAACTGAGCGGCTCGCCGTCCACCCACTCCATCACCAAATACAGAGTGCCCTCGTGCTCCCCGAGCTCCAGGGTTTGCACGACATTGGAATGCTGAATCAGAGACGCGATGCGCGCCTCCTCGAGCAGCATCCGTTCCATGCGGTCGTCGTCGCTGCCCGCTGGGAGCAGGGTCTTGACGGCGACCAGCTTGTGGAAGCCGCGCGCCCCCCGCAGCCGCCCAGCCCACACCTGCCCCATGCCGCCACGAGCGACTGCTGCGAGCAGCTCGTAACGACCGAGCGTCTGACCAGTGGTGAGTGAAACGGGATCGCTAGCCACGATAAAACCAGTCCCCCGAGAGCCACTGGGTACGGCTGATTTCGCTAAGTGCTTAAGCGAATTGTTGCAACTTCGCGCCTGGCGAGTCCCGTCAGGCGCCATTGTAGTTATGCCGACTGCGACGCAGAGCTCCCCCGAAACTCAGCAGCCACGCGAAAAATCCGCTCCGACTAAGGCAGACACAGACCGAGTTTGCAGGTGCGTCGCCCTTTGCAGGCCTTCCCGCATCCGCCGCAATTCGCGCTATCGGATTTGGTGTCGACGCAACTATTCGAACACAACGAATAGCCGGGAGTGCAGATGGCCGTGCAGCTGCTGTTCTTGCAGACCGGGGTGCCGTTGGCGACGTTGGCGCAGGCGTTACCGCACTTGCCGCAATCGTTCACGTCGGACTTCGTGTCGACGCACGAATCGCCACAGCGGATCGTGGGCAAGACGCACTGAAAGCTGCACGACGATCCGGTGCACACCGGTTTCGCGTTCGGCGGCGCACTGCACACCGTGCCGCATCCGCCACAGTTCGAGGTGTCACTCGCGGTGTCGACGCACGAGCCCTTGCAATCGGTCTTCGTGCCGCAATCGGTCGAGCAGGCGCCCGCTTGGCAAACCTTGCCGGCCGGGCACGCCGTGGCGCAGTCCCCGCAGTGCGCAGCGTTCGAGAGCACGTCGACGCACGCCCCGCCGCATGCTTGGTAACCGGAGTTGCAGTTGAGATCGCAGCCCTTGGCACCGCACACGGGCGAGCCATTGGCCGGCGTTGGGCAAACGGTGCCGCATTTCCCGCAGTTGGTGACGTCGGAATCCAACTTCACGCAGGCCCCGGTACATGGCGAATACCCGCCGCTACACGTGATGTCGCAGCCCTTGGCGCCGCAAGTCGGTGAACCGTTGGCGGGCGTCGGACAGCTCACGCCGCAATCGCCGCAGTTGGACGTATCCATCGTGACGTCGACACACGCGCCAGAGCAGTTTTTGTCCGCGCTCGGGCAGTTCGACACGCACTTGCCCACCGAGCACACTTGACCCGCGTCGCAGGCGAGCCCGCACGAACCGCAGTTACTCGGGTCACTCGTGGCGTCGACGCACGAGTCGCCACACTTGACGAAACCGTCGTTACAACTCGAGCCGCAGGCCCCTTTTACGCAAATCGCCATGCCGTTGGCGGGGGCGTCGCAGACGTTGCTGCAGGCGCCGCAATTTTGCGGATCGCTATCGGTAGCGACGCAACTCGCGCCGCAAGGGACGAAGCCATCGAGGCACGTGAACCCACATTGATTGTCGGCGCAGGTCGCCTTGCCGTGATCGGGCATGGGACACGCGGTATCGCAGTCGCCGCAGTGGGCAGGCGACGAAGCGGTGACCACACACGCACCCGCGCAGTTGCTCATCCCGCTGACGCACGTGTCGGAACAGGCGCCACCCGAGCACACCTTGCCTGCGGGGCAAACGTTGTCGCACGCACCGCAACGCGCTGGATCACTCGAGAGATCGACACACGCGCCGTCGCACTCCTTCAGTGGGGCGGCGCAGGTGACCCCGCAGACGCCCGCGACGCAGGTCGCGGTGGCGCTCGCTTGATCGGGGCATTTGTTACCGCACGCGCCGCAGTTCAGCGGATCGCCCTGAAGGTCGGAGCAGATGGTGCCGCAGGGCGCGTAGCCGTCCGCGCAGGCGAAGTTGCAGCGGCTATCGGAACACACGGGCGCGCCGTGCGGCGGCGCGGTGCACGTAGCGCCGCACCCCCCGCAATTCGCCGCGTCCGTACTGAGCACGACGCATTTGGAGCCACACACCGTCTCGCCGTTGCGGCAAGGCTCGGCCGGGCGCAAACACAAGTTGGACGCTGAATCGCAGGTGTAACCGGGCGCACACTGCCCGTTTGCATCACACTGCTTGCCATCGAGGCTGGTCGAGAGGCTGCTCTGACAACCCGCGCCGAGTAAGAGCGCGAACACCAACCAAACCCACAGCAGCACTCCGCGCCGCAGCACCGAGACCATCAGAATTGCCCTCGGGCAGTAGCGCCGCACGCGCCGGGTAAGCAAAACACGCCCGCGCTCGTGCCGTGACCGGACGGACCCGTGTCGAGCAGCAACATCACACCGCCCGCCACGGCGAGTGCCGCTCCGACGCCCAAAAACACGCGCGCGGTGCTTTGACGACTCTGCTCCGTCGCCAAATGATCGCGATAACCGAGCTGCGTCGGGTCTGCCTTGGCATCGCTCTGGGCGCTACGCCGGAGCAACTCGAAGGTGAGCGCGCCACCGAGCGCGGCAGCGCCAGCGCCCAGCGTGACCCAGGGCACGATCCCGAGCTTCTTGCCGGCAGGGTGATCTTTGGCCGCGACGGTAACGATCACCGGCGCCGCCGGTTTATCGCTCACAGGGGCCGCTGCGGTCTGCTGCTCCAAGCGAACCGTCAGATCCAACGGTTCGGCCGGTGCCAGCTCGAAGTCACTCGCGCCATCTTGATAACCGCGTTCGGTGATGAGCAGGTGGTGCTTACCCGGACTGAGCTCGCCCGTCCACGGAGTGACGCCGAGCGGCTGGTCATCGACGGCGACGGTGGCCCCGGGCGGGCTCGATAGGACGGTGACCTGTTGCACGCCCTTCTTCTGCAGCACGTGCGCGAGGTTCGTGACGAGGGCGTGCACGGCCTCGGCGTTGTTGGCCGCGGGATTGCGTCGCAAATAATCGCGGTACCAGCGCAGCGCGCCGGAATCATCGCCCAGGCGTTCGTAGGCGCGGGCGATGTTGAAGGACAAGGGCGCGCTCGGCGCGAGGCGATCGGCGGCCAAGAAGAAGTCGACCGCATCCTTGAAGCGGCCCGCAGAGTAGGCGTTGGCGCCTTCTTGGTACTTGGAGCGCGCTTCGACACGCCGCTGCTCCATCGCCGCTTCGTCGCTCGGTGAATCCGCAACGGCGGGCACCGAGCTCACACCGATGGCACAGGGGATTGAAATAGCCAAAAGCAGCCGTACGGCTGTAAGTCGAAAAGCTGGCATCAGTAAGGAGCGAGGAGATCGCGTGAGGGGTCGTTGGACTTGGACTTAGCTTTGGCCGGCGCGGGATGGTTCGGCTTGCCGTGCAGAGCCTGCGTCACCACGCGCTTCGAATCTATTGGTGTAACACTAATCCCGCTGTTCGCGGGCGCCGCCGAAGCACTCGCCTCTGGGGCGGCAGTGACGGAAGCCGCCGGCACCGGCGTCGCCGCTTCGACCACTTTCTCCACCTGCACCACCTTTGCGGAAGCGAACGGCGGTTCGATGCGCGGCAGCGGCGCCGGCTGCTTCTTCACGGAAACCCAAAGCCACGTGCCGACAACCAATGCGAGGCTCGCCCCAGCGATCCAAGCCATGCTCGTTTTGCGCCAGCGAGAGGGCTCGGGAGCGGGGACGACGTCATCGGCGCCAACCGTGGGTACGCCGAGCAGCCCTGCGCGGCGGATGCCCGACTCCGGCGGCGTGCTCGTCAAACTCGAGAACGACGCTCGATTCACGCGCGGCGCAAAGGGGTCACTCGTGCGCGTGATCCATTTGGATTCGAGGGAGCTGCCGCAAACGTCTTCGTGGATCCCTTGCGTGATGAGCCAGCCGGCGAGCGCGCGGCCGAGCTCGCTCATCGAGCGAAAACGCTGCTCGGGATCCTTGGAAAGCCCCTGGCGAATGATCTCCCACAAGCGGTCGTCACTCGCCAAATAGCCAACGAGGGACGGCGGTTCGTCTTCGACGATGCTGCGCAGGAGCGCGTTGTAGTTGGCGCCCGCGAACGGCGTAACGCCTGCCACCGCCTCGTACAGCACCACACAGAATGACCAAATGTCGGTGCGATGATCGAGGTCTTCGCGGCCGCGCGCTTGCTCGGGCGACATGTACTCGGGGCTGCCGAGCACGGTGCCCGCTTGAGTCAAATGCTGGTCGAACTCTTTGTCGCCGGCGAGCTTCACGATGCCGAAGTCCACGAGCTTCGGCTGCACCTGTTCGTCCTCGACGGCGATGAACACGTTGTCGGGCTTGAGATCGCGATGAACGATGCCCTTGCCGTGCGCAGCCGACAGCGCGTCAGCCACCGGGAGCAGGAGCTGCACGGCGCGCGCCGCTGCGAGCCGTTGCTCGGTCGCGAGGAGCGCGGCCAAGCTCCGACCCGTGAGCAGCTCCATGACGATGAACGGATCGCCGAGCTCTGACTCGCCGACATCGAACACGCGCACGATCGCGGGATGACCGAGCTTCGCCGCGGCGCGCGCTTCTTGTTTCAGACGAGCGGTCAGCACTTCGCGATCGAGCCCAGTACGGATGAGCTTGATGGCGACGGGCGCTTCGAGCTGCAAGTTGAGCGCGCGCCAGACCGTACCCATGCCGCCTTCGCCGAGTGGACTCTCGAGTCGGTACTTGGCCGCGATCACGTCGCCGACGACGTATTGCGAGGCCTCGATGACCATGGACCCGGACGAAGAAACCATTGCTCCGCGGAACCTTTTCTCAAATCGCGCTGCTTGTCGAAGCGTTTGCTGTGCACTCTGACTGCACTTGCTGAAACCACCTGAATCTAAGCGGTTCACACGACAATTGCGTGCACTTTTTGTCGGCGGCGTCAGTGGGTTCGCGAGGCTTCGCCGCGGGTCGGCGCGTGCGTGCGCGATGGCCCGCGCTGAGACACCCCAAATCGAGCACCAGATGGACCTTTTTCGGCCATCTGGGCGTGGCGGACATTTTGCCCCTTCGACGCGCGTGGGCAGGGCAACAAAGCAGTCGCACTCGTTGGCGGGCGAGCGAGCCCGAACACGCGAGCTCGCCCGCTGTTTGCCGACGGTTCAGCCGTGCTTGCCGTGTTTGTCGGGCGCGAGGAAACGGTGCTCGATCGTGAAGCCGCCGACGGTGACCTGCTCCACCTCGTAACAACGGCCCTTCTTCCACACCGGAAGCATCGCTTGTTGTTGGAGCGAAACGCGAGCGCGCGCCCCCGCCTTGAAGCGCTGCTTGTCGTATTGGATACCAATCGCGAGCGGCAGCACGTGCTCACCGAGATACGGAAGCGTGAAGCGATTCTGACGATTGTCGAGCTCCAAGATCACGTGATCCTGGAAGGGCACGCGGAATTTGTCGCTGCAGTTTTGCCGATGCACCGTGAAGCCTTGGGGCTTGCTCGCGTGAAACCAGCGATCGAACGTGTGGATCGGCACCGCCAGCAGCAACTTCGCGTGTTCGTCCCAATCGGTGTGGAGCGCAAGCTCGTTGATGCCAAGATCGCGATCGCCTGGCTGCAAGTGCGCGAGCAAATTGTTCAGCGGGCCACCCACCGTGAAGTACTTCCAGTTGATGTTCGGGTTGGGGCTCGGCGCTGCCAGATCGACGTCGAACACGACCAGGTTCTTTTGCGCGATCCGGCGCTCCATTTGCGGCGATGCGTCGTATGCCGGCCAACCTTGGTCGTCGCGGCGGACCGCGACTTTCACGCACACGTGCGAGGGCGGAGTCTTCAGCCAGGTCTCGGCGTTCACGCCCATCGGCAAGCTGAACGTGCCCGCGGTGACGGCCGCATTGATGGCCTTCACGAGGCCGTCGAAGACCAGTTGCACCGGCATGCGAAAGCCGACGATGTCGTACTTTGCGGACTTCAACGAATAGAGATCGTAGATCCCCTGCGGCGAGGACGGATCCAAGTTGGAAAGCGCCGGCAATTGGACGGCGGGGCTCGCGCCACCCGTGCCGAAGGTGAGCGCCCAAGCTTGAGCCTGCAATTCCGGGCTTTGAGCGCTGGTCGGGTTCGCCGCGTAGCGCCCACCCGCCGCGTCACCGCGGTTGCCGACGACCGCGGCAACGAAGAATTCGGCTGCCGCGTGCAACGTGGTGGGTGTCGCTTGTGCGCCCGTCGCCGGGTCGACCAAATAGATGAGCGAAGTGTCCCAGAAATCCGCCGGAACGGCGCCCACCGTGCCGTCATCCGCGGCGTAACTGCACACGAATGGTTTCGGTCCGCCCGCGTCGGTGCTGGGCACCGTGCCACCGTTGGGCGCGGCGATGAACGCGGGAAAGTCGTTGGGTTTGCCCGCGGCTATCCAGGCACCGAACGCGTTCACCAGCGGGCTGCCGCCGATGTCCGCCCAAGCCGCCACGGCACCGCCACCCAGCGCTGCGGGCATGGGTTGCCACATGATGCCGCTGGCCGCCGGGTACTCGAAGGCGGCCGTGCCCATCGCTTTCGCGTTCAACACGCCCCAGAGCGGGCTGGTTGCGGTGCTGCCGCCGAGCAAGTTGATGCCGCTGTGTTGCGCAGTGAGGAGCGCGCTCGGATCGGTGAACGAGACACCACCGGGACCCGGCGCCGAACCGTGAAAGCTGCCCTCGGGGACGTGGCCCAGAGTTTGGAACTTCTTGAATAGCGTCCAGTAATAACTCGAGTTCGACATACAGCGGCTCCCTCGCGCACGAGTGCGCATCACAACCGAGCTCCCACGCCCGGCACCGTGAGGACATGAGTACAGAGCGTGCCCTCGGTCAAGCGAACGCCGCGCGCGTCAACGACTCGAAAGGTCAATTGCGCGAGCGACCAACACCCCGCCCTAGCAGCGGCGAAAAGCGCCGCCCGCGTTCAACCTTTGACCATGGACTCGGCCGACAGCAATACATCACGACACAATTCGTCGACCCACTCGTTTGGGACGTCTTCGGGGAGGCGACACGCGGCACGAGCGGCGTTGATTCGGGTCGTCAGCTCGTTCGTCAACGTAGTAAGATCGTCATACGAGAATGCGCCGTTGCGGACGGCGTCGAGTTCCGCGGCGTCAGCACGCCGCACGCGCAACTCGCCTATTTCCAGCACTTCGAGGCCCATCCGCAGCAGGCGAACCAAATGCATCGCATGCTTGGTGTCGTAACCGTGCTGCCGTTCGAGGGCGGCCCGCGCGGGGTTGCGTTCGGCCAGCCAAGTCTCGAACGACTGCCATTCCTTCATGGCGCCCAGATAGCGCTTCTCCGCGTGGAGCGCGGACGCCACCTCCGCAGGAACGTTCAGCGCGTGCGTCGCGACCGCGCGCAACCTCTCATCCAGATCGTCCTCGGAGCAGGCGAGTGTGTCGCACCAAAATTGCGCCAGGCGCTCGGTCAAGGCAAGCCGAGTGGCTTTGGGCATTTCCAGATCGTCTGCACCGTAGCTCCTGAGGCGTTCGTCGACGGCCTGGCTCAGTCGATTCTGGTCGTCGCGCCCCAGGGTGCCGCTCTCTGGTAAACCAAAGGCGGCTCGAGTTGGCTTTTGCCGCGGCGGCTCGAGTAGCCACGAGCGATGGGTGCGAATGCGCTTCAATTGGGAAAGCGCGTAACCGAGGTAAGTGGTGCCCACCTTGCGCGTCAGAAAACGTCCGCGCTCGGCGTGGATCCGACGAAAAAGGGCGGTTTCGAAGACCCAGTCCCGCTCATCGGCGAACAGGATCTCGAGCGCATTCGGGTTCGCGGCGGCGCAAAGTGATAGGAATTTCGCGAGGTCGAACACGACCGATTCGACGCGTGCCGCCTGCGCTCGCGCCGCACTCGGGTGCGCCGCCAAGCGCGACGAAACCACCTGCCAAAGGTCGCCAGTGAGCGGTGCTTCACTCTGCTCGAAGTGTTGAAATAGCGAAACCCGCTGTTCGAAGGGAGCGACACACACGCCGCGCAAATCGATATCGGAGCCCGCGTGCGCCGTACCGTGAGCCTGGCTTCCCGCGAGCGTGACGAAGATCGTGGCCTCACCGATGTCGAACATCGTCAACGGGAGAGATGCAGAGCCAAGCGAATACGAATGACGAAGTCATTGAGGGCGGCGGTGGTGGTGGGCTCGTTCGGGAGCTCACTCGATAGGTAGGCTTCGCCGAGTTCGCCTTCGAGCCGGTCGAAATGGGCCGTGTGGTGCGTCACTTCGTCTTCGTGGAGGAGCATGCCCTCGGCGCCTTCACGCTTGCGTTGGACGAGCTCGTTCACTTCCGGCAGGGCGAACAACTCGTTCAGCACGCTCAAGTTGGCGACGACTTCCCCGGTACGCATCAGGTGAATGCCGGAGAGATAGACGCGATACGCATACAGCAGGTGCTTCACGGTGGCCTCCGGTTCGGCCAAACGCGCGCGGCGTCCGCGAGCGAAGCCTTGATAGTGCCGAACCGTCGGGCGCGTGATGCAACCTTTGCCGAGCTCACGCAGCTCTTCGAATGCCGGAGTGCCGAGCACCACGAGCGGCGAGTAGAGCTGTTCGAGCACGTAACCGTTGTGACTCGTGAGCATGCGCGCGAACTTGCGCACGTCGTGGGCGACCCAATCGAGATCGATGCGACTTTTGTCTTCGATGGTCACGGTCTCTTCCGCGGGGTGTAGTCCGAGTAACTCCCCCGCGGGCAACAGGAATGCGCCCCGCAGATCGACGTCACTATCCGGCGACGCAAAGCCGTACAAGTGTGCCCCACTGATGGTCGCAAACACGGGTTCAGGACCTTGCTTTGCCACTTGGGCGAGGTGTTCACGGTCGAGCATCGACCAGACTTCGGCGATTTGAGCGGGGGTCATTGCGCGCAGCATAGTCCGGCTTGGCGAGCGCGCTGATACCGAGAACGCGCGCGGCGCGGCATTTGCTTACTCCTGGGCATGGGCTCGATCACACACCCCCAATTGCCGCACAATACTCGGCTATTTGCCTGGATTAGCGTGGCCGTTTGCCTCGCGTTCGCGGGCGGGTTGGTCTTGTTTGCACTGCTCAGAAGCCGCCAGCAACCGTTGGCGTCTGAAATTCGCGCGGCGAACGAGGCTCGCGAGAAGCAGAGGCTGGTCGAGGGTTGGTCGGAGCTCGGCGCGCTGGCAGCGCTCGATGAGCGGGCCGCTCACGCGCCGGCAACGAGCCCTCCGCCGAACGGCAACGACGAACCGCTCGCGAATCCGAGCGCGCCCTCGCGCAACGCGGCGCAGCCGGAACCTCCGGCGCCAAGCGACGCCTCGGTACCCGACGCGCGCCCGACCGATCTTGCGGCCATGGCGCCCACAACGCCCACTGCCGTGGCAAACACGACGGGTAACGCCGTACAGACCACCCCCCAAAAATCAACGAGCACCCCATCGCCGCGAGTGGCGGCCTCGGCAGCCCCAGCGAGTGGCGAATCGTGCGGCGCCGTGACTTGCGCGAGTGGTGAGGTGTGTTGCAACGCGAGTTGCGGCACGTGCACGCCGCCCGGGCAAAAGTGCTCCCAAATGGTGTGTGGCATGAGCGCCTGGCCTGCCAGCGTGCAGTGCGGCTCGGCCACTTGCAACGTCGGCGATGTGTGTTGCAACGCGAGTTGCGGGACGTGCGTGCACCCAGGCATGACGTGCGACACGAGCCCTTGCGAAAACGCGATTCAGGATCCGAACAGCCCGACTTGCGGCCTCAAGGCTACCTGCAACGTCGGGAACGTGTGCTGCAATCCAAGCTGCGGGATCTGCGCCCCGCCCGGTGAAGCCTGCTCGCAAACCCCTTGTGACTAAACCGTTCGAACGAGGGCACTACTGTGTCGTCACGGTGAGTGACGACGTAGCCGAGCGTCCCGTCAAACGGACTTGGAGTGTGCGGGTTCCGGCATCGTACGACCAGCTTTCGGCGCCGCTACCGCTCGCGAGCGACGTGCCGTTCACGAGCACGCTCTGCGGGGCATCCAGGTTCGACCAAACGATGCGGTAGTTACGATTGACCGGTGCGTTCGGGTAACTGCCGTTGCGCGCGGAAATGGTGAATTCTCCGCCTTTTAGCGTCATTTGCGTGGTCGCACTTTGACCCTTTTGGTAACCGAAGCCCTCGCCTTCGTCCTCGTACAGCGTGTAGTCGGTGTCGGCGCCGGCATACACGCGCGGTTCGAGCGTGGCGCCGAGATCGGCGGCGCTATCCGTCGCGCTTTGCATCGGCACGATGCTTCCGGCCTTCACAAACACCGGCATGCTGGCCAGCGTGGTCTTGACCGGGAACGTGCCGGGGCCATCGAAGCTCGCCATGCTGAGCCCCGCTTCGGTCATCGCCAGCCAATGGCCGGGCGGGAACCACACTTGGCTCGTGACCGTCGTGCCGGCGGTGAGCACCGGCGCGACCAAGATGTCGTCGCCCCACAAGTATTCGGTGGGGTGCTGGTATGCCTCCGCTTCCTCGGGGTAGTTCAGCCAAAGCGGGCGCGCCATGGTCATCCCCGTGGTGTGCGCCTGAAAGCCGAGCGTGTAGTTGTAGGGCAGCATCGCTTCGCGCAACTGCAAAAATGAAGTCGCGGCCGCTTCGACGGCGGCGCCAAATTCCCAAGGCAAGCGGTCACCGTGGTCCGAGTGCAAACGGAGCATGGGCTGGAAAGTGCCGAATTGCACCCAACGCGTGTAGAGGTCATCAGCGGGGTGGCCCGCGTGAAAACTGCCGATGTCGTGGCTCACGTAGGGCAAGCCAATGCTGGCCTCGGAGGGCGTAAATTCAGCCTCCATTGCGAGCTGCCACCATTCGTTTTGGGTGTCCCCCGTGAAGTGCACCGTCGAGCGGTGATCCGACCACGGACCCGACGTGCTCTGCCCCGCGCCGAGTTTGCCGCCCGCGCGCGACCAGGCAAAGCCGCGCTTGCCGTTGGCCTCGGGCCACACCGCGTACAGGTGATTCACCCAACCATCGGGGCTGAGCCCCGGCACGCCGTTGAACACATCTTCGCAACACCAATCGAGCCACATCACCATTCCGAAATCGATGAATGGTTTGTGCAAGAACGTAAACGCGTCGACTTGACCTTGCTTGCCGAGGTCGAAGAGCTTGGTACCGGCATTGCCGGAGTCGACGAAGCTGCCCGCTTTCGCGAGCGCCGCCGAGTATTGCGCATCGTTGGTCTGAATGCTCGGGTGGATGTTGAGGAGCACGTGCACGTTCTGTGCGTGAGCCCAATCCGAGAAACCTTTCGGATCTGGGAAATATTTCGGGTTCCAATTCCAGCCGTTCCACTGCGCGGGCGCCTTCCAATCGGTATCGACGCCGATCAGATCGAGCGCCACGTGGTGCGAGCGAAACGCAGGGATCACGCTATTTTCCCAGTCCGTATCGTGATACGCAAAATAGCGAGAAAAGCCGATGCCGAAGGCGAAACGCGGCAGCAGCGGCGGCGCGCCGGTGAGCGCCGCGAAGTCGCCCAAAGCGGCGCGGTAATCGTGCCCGTAGGCGAACAGGTAATCGTCTTGGTGGTGGCCATCGTCGCCAGAGCGCGGCGTGGGCAAGCTCGTGCCATCCCACAGCGCGGTGCGGCTGTCGTCCAGCACGTAGAAACCGTCACGCGAGAGAAAGCCGCCATCGAGCAACAGGTCAGAGTTGATGTTGTCCAGGCTGCGCTTCCAACCGCCGAGTGGCGGGCTTTCGGCTGAGCCCTTCGGAAACGCAGCGCCGCTCGCAGTGATCGCGAAGGCGTCGATGTTCATTGGGCACGCGCTGCCGGCTGGGCAGCTCAGCTTGAACGTGAAATTCGGCGCCTGGGGCGTCAGTGGAATGTCCGCCACGCCCCAGGTTTGCCAATCCTTGAGCGCGGGCAACGCAACCGTCCCCGAATCACCGGGCGAAGCGGCCCACGCGACCGTGACCGGTCCACCCGAGGCATTCGCGTAGCGCACGCGCACGGCGACAGTGCCGGTGATGCCTTCTGCACGCAGAGACGCAGAATAGCCGCTGTTCCATTGATCGACGAAGCCGCTGCCGGTGTAGCCAGGGTGGTTGCGATCGCTGCGCAAATTGCCGGTCAGCCGGGCATCTTCGGCCTCACACAATTGGCCCATCGCGCACACGTCAGTGCGAAAATGGAGGCCGTGTGCGGGGCTCGTGCCATCGGGCAACACGAGCACGAGGTTATCGGCATTGAAGCGACCGGAGGCTTGCTTGTAGCGCAGCGTGAACTTTGCGGTCTTGATGGTTCGAAAGCCATCCACCACGTCCGTCGTGAAGCCAGTCGTGGCGGGCATGCGTGCCTGCACGTTGAACGTGCCGGCATCGGTGAATGCCTGATCCTCTGCGTACTCGACGCGGATCAGTGACGGCGAAAGCACCGTGAAGCGCGCGGCGCCATCGACGATCGGATTCGGCACTGGCGTGGTCTCGACCATGCCCCCCTCGCCCGCATCGCCCAACAGCGGGCTACCGGCACTGCCTCCGCCCCCAGCCGGTGTTCCGCTCGACCCACCCGCCGCCGCGTTCGTCCCGCCTGCAGTGGCGCTGCCACCGGTTGCGACAGAGGGCCCGGTGCTGCTCGAACAGGCAAACGTGATGGCGCCACCGGCTGCCGCCAGGCACGCGAGCCGCGCGATGCCGAGCAGCCGGGCAACTCTCGAACGCGCCACGCTGCCCTGCAAAAACTCCAAAGCCATGCGCCTGTAATGCGAAATCCCCCTGCGCGAGGCTCAATTTTTCTAGGCTGCGAAGCCTGGGGAGGCCGAACATCGGCTGCAAAATCTTGAAAAAAACTGGTCTGATAAAACGCGGTGTGACGACGTGCGGGAAGATCGCGTGCCGAACGCGAGGTCCGCGGGCCTTCATCCGGGCGCTGTGTATCGGCGGGGCCTGGCTGGCCAGTGCGTGTAGCCCGGTGCGCACGCCACCTCGAGCCCAAGACGCCGCACCAACGAGCGGACCGGTATGGCTCGAAACCCCGCAGGCGCATCTCGAGCTGAGCGTGGTTTCGCCAGGCATCGTGCGGGTGCTCTTCACGCGCACGCCGGACACGAGGCCGCCGCCATCGTTCGCGATCGCTGGAGCTCGCGCGGCGGGCACGCCGTACACGCTCGTGAAGGGCCCAAACGAGGTCACCGTACGCACGGCCGAGCTCGGTGTCCGCATCACGCGTGAACCCCTGCGCATCGCACTGCGCGATGCCCAGGGCAGGGTCGTCAGTGAAGAAGCCGCGAGCATCGAGTGGCAACGTCCCGGCGCGAAAACGAGCTGGAAATTAGCCGCCGACGCGCACATTTATGGCTTGGGCGACAAAGCACGCGGCGGCCTCGATCGACGGGGGCAACGCTTCGAGATGTGGAATTCCGACGCCTATGGCTGGGCGCCCGATGCCGATCCCCTCTACAAAACGATTCCGTTTCTGGTGTTCCTCGAGCGAGGGCAAGCACACGGCTTGTTCATCGATACGCCGGCCCGCGCCCAGGTCGATGTGGGTGCGAGCGATCCGAGCCGGTTGACGTACCGCGCGGAGGCCGGTGACTCGCTCGACGTGTACCTGCTTGCCGGCCCCGACCCGAAACGAGTGGTGCGAGAATTTGCCACGCTCACTGGCCGCACTCCACTGCCGCCGCGCTGGGCCCTCGGCTACCATCAGAGCCGCTACAGCTACCTGACC
>Ga0207687_10001611_pt1 | contig 15561 bp, 32 predicted proteins | sample KBSM54metaG_FD_184399 | JGI IMG/M metagenome (GOLD analysis project Ga0207687, IMG submission 184399) | Miscanthus rhizosphere microbial communities from Kellogg Biological Station, Michigan, USA - KBS M5-4 metaG (SPAdes) (version 2) | ecosystem: Host-associated > Plants > Roots > Rhizosphere >...
GCACGATCATCGGCTGACCGGGATACATGAGCGCGGAGCACGTGCAAGAAAAGGGCTGCGGGAGCGCGGCGCTCATTTCAGTCCGCAGAGCCTAGCGGTGTTCGGCCATCGGCGCGACCATCCCTCGGTGCGCCAGTAGAAGAACGCCCGGAATATCTGTTCGCGGGGAGTTGCGAGATCAGGACGTGATCGCCCACCCGCGCCCCGCCAGGTCGGTAGATCGAACTGCATCCCGCCGTAGTATCCGTTGCCGGTGTTCGCGTTCCATGCTCCTTCGTGCCGGTGGATGCAGAGGGCTTGCGGGAGCCACCATCGAGGCGCGTGCCATCGTCTTGGGACTTTAGCGCCGCCCACCGCGCTACGACTGCTTCCGGGCTGTGCGTCTGCCAATACTCCCAAGAGCACGGACGCGGCCGTAGCCGCCACAAGAGCTTTCGGACGTTCAACTATGCCGCCGTTCCGATGTTCGGGGACACGAACGGCTGAGACGACGGGACGCTCACACCGAGAAGCTGTGAGACCTGCTGGTAGAGCGTCCCTGCCGTCTCTGCTCCGTAGCTGTACGCCTGCGTATCACGCCACAACTCCGCACGAGTCGGATAGTCCGCACGGCCATACGCCTTCATAAAGCCGACGAAGTACCCAAGGTGCGACTGCTGCGGGAACGCTCCGGCCATCTAAACGATCAGAGCGTCGAACTCCACCGCCGAAACCGTCGATGCGGCTGAGCCGGCCGTGACGGTGAGCGTAAGGACATACACCTGCCCGGTGAGCGCGGCTCCGGTGTCGAACCCGAGGATGGTTTCCGCGACGAGGTTCGCCGCTGCAATGCCTCCGGTGAGAGCTCCGGTGGTCGCCACGGTCGTACCCGACACGTTCGTGCGCCGTATCTTGAGCGTGACCGCGGTGCCGTTCGTGCCGACCGTGAACGCTGCGAACCCGCGAAGCATGATCCCCGAGAGGATCGTTTCGTCGGTGTCGAGCGATAGCTGAGCGATGATCGTTTCCGACGCTGCGGCAGGCGAACCGACGATCGCGGTTGTGGCGGCGGCGCGCGCGGTGAGGTCGAGCCCTTTCGAGTTTTCTCCGAGTGGGACGGGCATTAGATCGCCTCTGCTTCGTCGTCCTCGTCATCCGTGCCGGTGCCTTCGATCTCTTCCGTGGTCTGGAAGTGCGTGCCGGGGTTCCCTTCGCCAGCGTCACCGGGTTCGGTCGGGGCAACGCCGACGCCTTGCTCCGCGTCGGTCAGTTCGTGCTCTGTCTCCTCCTCCGGTTCCGGCTCGGGAGCGTCGGGCGGTGTTTCGACTTCGGTCTGCTCGGTTTCTGTGTCGCTCATGGGTTCTCCTAGACGCCCACCTGGGCGGGGTCAAGTCCGTAGTGTGGATGGCCGAACGGACGGCCGAACCTGTCGGCCACCTGAATCTGATTCGGCGCGCCGCCTTGCGTTCCCCCGTTGCCGGTGAAGTCGTAGACCTGGGTCTGCGTCGGCGCGACGGCAAGTTTGGGCTTCCAGCCGGTTCCGCCGCAGCCGGGGCATGGCTTCGTTTCCTGGCCGGGCTTCTTCGATCCGGTGAGCACTTCGCCGAGCGCGTTGCAGTCCGGGCACGCCTCCGCGTCAGTCGCCGGCCTAAGCTCGATCTGCTCGGGAGCTCGCAGTAGAGCGTGGAGCTCGTGCAGGGCCTCCGGTGCGGGGTGCATCTCGGGGACGTTGAAGATGAAACCGGGAGTCCAATCGGTCGGGTTCGGGACGAGAAAGCCGAAGTCCTCTCCCATGATCTTCGCGACCGCGTTCGAGTGGCGCTTCGCTTCCGCCTTGAGCTTGTCCTGTACCTCATCGATTTCTTTCTGCGAGCGTGGCGCGGGCGCGACTTCGGCCGCTGCCTCAGGTTCGCCGCTCTGCTCGATGATCTCGCCCGTCTCCGGGTCGATGCCGTCCGGGACTCCGGCGTCCTCGCCCATTTCCTCTGCAATCTCTTCCTCTAGTTCACTCACTGTGCCCATCCCTTCACTGTCGGATTATGGAGCGCGCCGGCCGGAGGTTGCAATCCGACGAGCAGACCTACCGGCCGGCGCGGAGAGAGGCCGTCAAGCCCTACCCGCATTGTTACACCCCGGCTCACGGAATGTCCAGATAGTCGTTAGCCTCGTTCGCCGACCAACCGAGCCCAACCAGGAACGCGATCGCCTCATCCCGCGTCCACGGCTGCCCTGTCGCGTTGTTCCGCGACCCCTTCGCAAACGCCTTCTTCACGTTCGCAGGCGACAAGCCCTTACGGATCAGTTCACGCTCGTGATCCCAAATCCCGAGCACCTGTGGGATCGCTGCGGCGGACACACCGGCCTGCGCGAGCTTCTGACGCGCGATCGTCGCCGACGACTCTCGGTTGAGGTAGCTCGAATGGGCGGCCGTCCAAAGCTGAGTCTGCGCCTTCCCGATATGCGTGTCCGCCGTCGTACCAGGAGTAAGCGTTCCCCAGTAGGTGTGGAGAACGTCCACGACTTCCTGAGCCGCACCGCTTTTCTTCAACCAGTCGGCAGCGGTGTCGGCGCTGATCGCGGACGCTTGCACGAGTCTCGATAGCTGGAACAGCGGCGGATAGGTGTCCCTGCCTGCGTATAGCAGGTCGAAGTATTCGGGACGAGTGCGCCCCTGAGCCACCGACTTGCGTATCGCCTCTTGCTCGTTCGCTACCCCCGGCAGTTTCGCGCCGCGTGCGTAGCCGATGTGGATTTGGTGCGGCGTGGCGGGGTTGCCTTGCGTCTCGTACCAAAGATCCATGTCTGCGGGCGTGTAGCCCCACATCGCGCCGCCCGCGTGCATCTCGTCCGCCGTCGCGTGACCCTTCAAATGTGCGGTTACATAGGTGGCCGCCGACAGGATTGAGCGCGCCATCGTTTCGTAAAACCCTGTGTACTTCGTCTTCGTCCGGCCCTCGCGGATCGCCTGATCGAACGTCGCCTTGTCGATGACGTTGCGGTTGAGTGCGCGCTGCAACGTCTCCGGGCCGGGGGGGTTACCGGAGAGCTCGAAGAGAATGTCCGCGCGGTCTTGCGTTACGCCCTGCAACGCCGACTCGGAGTGCTGGCGGTCTACGTCGGCGAAGCCCTGCTGGCGTGCGTTCGCGAGCGTGTCGGGCGACAGGAGAACGTCGTGGAGCCCTTCCAGCGGGGCATCCCACTGACCCTCCAACTTCGCCTTGCGTAGTCCGTGTGTGAAGCCTTTGTTGTCGATCAGGCCGCGCCGCCAGAGCGCGAGCAGTTCGGGCAGCCCGGGAGCGTTCAACGCCTCTCCGAGCATCGCGTCGAAGCGGGTGCCGTTGACTCCGTGCGACTCCGCTTCGCTCGCGCCCCAGTCGCGGAGCTCTACATCTTCCGCCACGATCCCTGCTGCGGTGCCGGCGTCAAGCGCGACAGACGGATAGATCCGGTTCGCTTCGTACTCAATCTCGCGTACGGCCGGATAGAGAACCGGGCCGGTAGCGAGCCCGAGCGCGAACGCTGCACCTTCGGATGCGGTGCGCCCGAAGAACTTGGCGAGCAGCGCCACAGCGGTTACCCGCTAGGCGTTGACGTGGGCGCGGGAAACTCGCGGATCAGGTGATGCAGGATGCCGACCGCCTCGCCCTCGATCGTCCGCAAACCCTTGGCGAACTCCACGACCGACACCGCGCCGAAGATCGCCAACGTGTCGAGCAGCAGGCCGTCAATCAGCGATTCGTCCAGACCGCAGACAGCTTTGCCTACCCGCTTGACACGGTTGCACCTGATCCAGCCGAGCCCCATACGGGCGAGCGCCGCCACGACGAGGGCCGCCACCGCAGCAGGCGCTAGCCGCTTCTCCAGAGCTCGCAGGCGCTTCCAAATGTTCGGGAACGTCGGGAACTGCGGGATCGGCAGGGCGCGCGGGAGAACCGCTGTGAGCGCGTGGAAGTGTGCGCGGATCCATCGAAGTTGCGCGAGGTACGGATGCACGTAGGTAGCTACCGCCGCCGCGATGAGTGCTTTCGCCTGCGCCTTCGTCAACTTGGGCAGCTTGACGATCGTCCGTGTGATTCCGGGCAGAACCTTCGTTACCACCGTGACCGTGCCGTGAACGCCGCGCAGGGCGGCTTGGATAGCGTCCGGGATGGCCTTCGTGAGTAGGAACCATTGGAGTCGGAACAGTTCGATCGGCCACGCGAGAGCCTGCCCGACCGCGAGTGCCGCCCACTGGTACAGACCGGAGAACCACGCGACCGCGAGCCGTTCCGCATCCGCAAACACTTCGCCGACCGAATGCGTGATCCAACGGGTTAGACGGATCGTGAGCTCGGCGGCCGGCCCGCCGAGGTACCGCGCCACCGTTCCCGCATCACGCAACCAGGCGGTGACACCGGCCGAAAGCTGCCGTGAGATCGTCGCCGTCCCGACGACAAAGACGAAGTACATGAGAAGCAGGACGGGGACGAGGGCCAGGACGTACATCTAGCCTCCGGTAGCGTTCGCAACCGCGAGCACGTTGGCGAACACCGCATCGACCTTCGCATAGACCGCCTGCGAGTCGATCTGTTCAAGCGGCCACACAAACGATGCTTCCTGGTCGCCGTCGTCGGTTCCCACGGTGATCACAAGCTGGTCGATCAGGTTCCCGGAAACGCTTGTGTCCTGCGTGTAGCCGATCCCGAGCACGTGCCGGTACGCGGCGAGCGCCTGAATGTTGCCGGCGAAGAACGATGCCGCCGCCTGCACCGCACCGCCCTCCCACGACGAACGAGAACGCGTGAACGAAAACACGATCCCGTATTCGAGCTCTTGCACGGTCGCGGTAACCGCGTCTACCACGTCGGTGAGTCCGCGCTGGAGGATGTCGGGCTTTTGCAGAAGAACCTTGAACGTTCCCGCCGCCGCACCGCCACCACCGTCGAGCTTTTCGAGTGCCACTAGCGGCCCTTCTGCCGTCTGTGGAGCGCGCCGATGATCAGCTTGTTCGCCTGGTACTGCTTGCGGTGATCAGTCCCGAGAACGCGCATGAGCGCACCCCAAATGTGCTCGAACTTCGCGACCGGATCCGGCACGCTACTTCGACCCGTTCACGAGTTGGGGGTTAGCGGCTGCGATCTGCGCGCGTCCATGCCGGATATGCGCGTCCGCCCACGTCAACCCGAACACCGCGACCGTCACGCCGGCAGACAACACGATCTGCGAATAGCGGGTGTCCAGCAATCCGTAGGCCACCAACTGTCCTACGACCCAGCCGACCACCGAAGTGACCTGAGCCGGGGTGATGTCGGGCATCGATCCTGAAACTGTCATTTCTTCCTCCTCGGTTGAGTCTACGCGGTTTCGTCCGTAGGCACCAACAGCGGCGACGGGGTTCCGTCAGTGGCAACCGCCCCCGGCCCGATGTTGACGGGCCGCACCTGAAACGCAACGTCCGTTGCTCGCACGCCGCCAACCGCCGCACCGCTCAAAGCGTCCAAAGCGGTGAACCGGATCACATACCCGGAGGCTAGAACGAGGTCGAGCGGAAGATTAGCGATCAGCGGCTGCGCCATCTACGTGGTTCCCGCGACGAAATGTTGATGTACTTGTGTGGCCGTTAGTTCGGTGCTGTAAAGAGCTACTTCGTCCACCGTTCCGCCTAAGGGACGGGTGAACAATCCGCCTACATCTAGCGCCGCGAGAATGAGTTGCGGAGTGTTGGTCGAATACGAGCTCGGCCCGACAGCCGAACCCGACAGGGCACCGTCCACATACACCTTCGCGGTAAACGATGTGCCACTCCACGTCCCAACTAAATGATGGCGCACCCCATCGTTTACGGTTGCGGCAGATACCGCTTCTGCCGCGACAACCGGGCCGGTTGTGAACGTGATTAGGTCGACCTTTCCGGTTCCTGTCATGAAGAACTGAAAGAGCCTAAACGCCGTGTCGTCCATTGACACGAAAAACGGGTTGGACGCACCCGAGAACGTTCCCTCATACCAACACTCGATAGAAAACGAGTTATCACCCGGCCACACGCCATACCCGACCGACGTTAGCGCGAACATATCCGCCTGTCCAAAACCGTGCGTCGTGCCGGTAAATACTCCTGATTTGCCGGTAAGGATTAGTGGAGGCTGTCCGATCGCCGGGCTGCCTTCCTGGATGAGGTTGTGCGTGGACGGGCCTAGATCAAACCACGTTGTTCCTGTCGTTTCGTCAAGCGGCCAGTAACTACGGATTCCCGGTGTCGAGATGATAAGTCCTTGATACGGCGAGGTTGTCGCATCCGTCGTGGCTGAGGGGGTTCTCAGGCGAAACCAAGAGATTTCCGCCGACGCTCCGGCGGCGATGCTTGAGAAACAGGGGCAGCGCGCGACGACAACCCCGCCGTCAGAGATGATCTCGACGGTTGCTAGGAAGGCGCTTGCGGCGTTCGTGCCGTCGATGGTGGCGTTCACGCAGAGCAACGCTGCCTCGATCGCGTTCGGGACGGTGTACGACAACGGCAAGCCCGTCGTCCCTGAAACGAGTATTTGTTGGTCGACCGCCACCGGCCTTCACCCTAACCGGGTTAGTAGCAGGGCGCTAGGACGATATGCACACGCGTCACGGTGTCCGTGGCAACGCCGGCGGCTACCTGCAACGTGATCGCGTCGCCAGGATCGAGAGGCATCGTCGGGGCAGGGCCGGACGCGAACGCGTTGTTCCCTTGATCCCACTCCGCAAGACCTTGCGTGAACCCGTAGTCCGCCGTCGTGTTCGCCGTCGCTCCGAACCCTGCGACCGCAACCCCGATAGCGATTTGATCGCCACCGAGGATCGAAAGCACCGGCACGCGCGTGGCCACCGTGCCATCCGTCGTCAACCGGAACGTGACGGAGACGATCTCCCACACCCCGTACTGCCGCTGCCCTGGCCCCGGGTCGGGCACCTGATACGTGAGGGTGGCGTTTCCGGCGATCCCCGCAGGTGCCGCGACCAAGCGTGGCACCTGCGGGAAATCGACGGTTGACACTCTGTTACCCCGTGAACGGGGTGGACAGCTCGGCCAGGAGCACGTCAACGACCTTCGCCGCCGCCGACGTGTGCGCGGCCTGAATGTTCGTCGCGCCCGCGTTGTTGGAATTGATGACCGGGATGAGCGCCTGACCGTACTTGTCCGACAGGTCGGAGAACAGGTAGGCGTCATGCTCCGGCGCTGCGAGCACCGGCCCGCCGACACGCAGGTTGCCCGTGTCGACACTCGAGAGCCCGATAGCGGCAATCGGTGTCTGCGACGTGAACCCGAGCACCGCGTAATCGGTGTTGGCGTGGAGGAGGTTCGTCACCGAGTTCAGCGCGACGGACGCACCCCAGTTGCCCGCACCCGACGTGGGCGAGACACGAACACCTACAAGGTTCTTCATCGAGCTCCGAACGTACGCCGACGTGGCGTAGCGGCCGTCGATGCCGGGGAGGTTCGGGTAGTAGAGCTGCAACGTCAGATTGACGTTGTCCGCCGCTGTCCCGTTCACCTGGACTGAGAGAACGTCCGAGGGGAAGATCGGCTGGTCGAAACCGGCCGGCGAGAGAAGCGACGGGCGAGTCGTCGGTGCCAGCGCCGCGCCTGACGGGCAGGCGAGACGGATACCGAACGTCTGATCGTGGAACCTTGACGCTGTGAGCGAGAACTCGCACACGGACGCCGAGTCAACACCCCAGATTTCGGCCATGTACGGGCCGGAACCCTGCGGGACGTTGAAGAACGTTGCCGAGTCGTTCGTGCCGGGGGCGAGAGCTTCGAACGCGCCGCCCGTGATGTTCTGCTTGAAGAAGTTGACCGTTTGGAGAGCCTGGCCCATGAGTGGATCAGCCTCCCTTTACGCGGTCGTCTTGTAGTTGGCCGCGTTCTGGATCCAGGCGGTTGCCCTTGCGATCGAGTCCGCGAGGGTGTTCTTCGGCATGGAGTTGATCTGGTTCTGGTAGGGCTGCATGTAGGCGGCGAACGCGCCGTAGCCCTGCTGGTACTTGTTACCCGACGCGTTGATCCCGGTCGAGTAGTTGTTCGCCTTCGCGAGCGTTGCGGACTTCCAGCCGGCCGCGCCGACCTCCGCGAGACGCCGCTGCCACCGGCCGGACGTGATCGCCTGCTGAACGCCCTGGAGCATCTTGGACGCCTGAGCAGCCGCAAGCGCGGTCGGGTCAACCGACGTTGCTTGTACGCCTTCGGTGTAGCGGGTCTGTGCTCCGCTCGCGGACTGCTGCCACCGCTGTGCGGCGGTCGATGCGTCAAGCATCCGAGCCCCTTTCGTAATCGAGTGGTGTCACGCCGACCACGCTAGGCGTCCCATTTACATATCGCAATGCTGCTACCGGGGTATCCCCCCCGGTGGTATTCACAACAGGTAGAAACTTGGCTAGATTTCATGCGAATGGGACGCGGGCACTTTCACCCGGCGCGCTGCAAAGTGTGCGGCGACGGAAACCACAACGGCGTGCACGTCTCCCAGACAGGTCTATGCCCTGTTCATTCAGTCGCAGTTATGGCGGACAACCTGCACCAACTGAGGGCGCATGACGGCCCTAGATTTACCCATTGGCGGTACAAGCTCGCGGCGAGCGTCGGTGCAATTCCGCTAGACGTGCTAACGGGCGACGAGTAGAGTCTTAGCGTGACGCTCGTTTCAACCGCCGCGAAAGCCGCCGCCTCGAGTGGCGCGCTCACGCAGCTATTTACGTCGACCCTTGGCGCGAACACGGCGTCTATCGACACCGGGGCAGGCGGAATCGCGGCAGGCTTCTCAGTCCTTGAAGCGTGGATGGTTCTAAGAACCACCGAGGCGGCCGTCAACTCAAGCGCGCGGATTACCGTGAACAACGATTCGGGCGCGAACTACGACCGCCAGACAATCAGCGGGAGCGGAGTAACAGCCGCAGCGGGGAACGCTCTAGCGGCTGCGTTTTGGCAGGTTCAGGTTGCCGGCGCTACCGCAACAGCGGGAGAGGTCGGAATCGTCGTCCTTACGATTCCCTTTTACGCGGCCACGACGTTCCGTAAGCAAGGCTCGGTCTTGAACATGGAAAACGACGATGCGGCGGCGGCTAACCAGCAGGCGAACGCGCTCGCTGTCCAGTGGCGCAACACCGCCGCGATCACACGGCTTGCGGTTACGGCTGGGTCGGGTGTTTTGCTTGCGGGTTCGTCTCTTGTGATCTACGGCCGCACCTAAAGCCGTGGCTACCGCAGCGCAGCGGAAAGAACTTCTCGCGCTGATGGACTACTGCGTCGCGCATCGTGGACAGATCCACTACCCACCGGGTGACCGCAGAACCGAACGGGTGGGGACGATCAAGTCGTGGGTGGACGTTCACTCCCACATCCTCCGACCGGGCGGCTGGACGATCGACTGCTCGCAAATGGACGAAGCTTTATTGCGCGCGGTCGGGTGTCGTCTGCCGTTCCGTGACGGCTACACCGGGTCGTTCCTCTCCCATCCTGACGTGATCCCCCACTACTACGACGGACGGAAGGCGTATGTCGGTGCGTGCGTGGTGTTCGGCCCTTCTACCGGGCATCACATGGCGATGGTTCACACCCCGGATCCGAAGCACGGCAACCCGTTGCTGTTCTCGCACGGCCAGGAGTCAGACCCCAGGCTGATCCACCTGGCGCAAGAGCAGGCTGGCCAGCCTCACCCGGCCACGTTCTGTTCGATCGCGAAGCTCTAGTGGCCGACGAATAGCAGCACGTACGGTGCGGCGGCGGTGAGTAGCGCGATGATCGTTGCCGCAACCCATTGCCAGGTTTTGAAGCGTGACGCCCGAAGCCGGTTCTGTTCGCGTACGAGCTCGCGGGTTGCGTCAGCGAGCTTGTCGGCCGCTTCGATAGCTGACTGCATGTGGTGAAGCCTACCCCTTACCGACTGCGCCCATTCCACTGTGGTGCCTCCGTGTACGTCGTCGCGGAGTTGGTCGATGCGTTCACGGTTACGTTGTGACAACGCCTCCAAGGTGGCGATCCGCTCCCCCATCGTTGCCATTAGGCAGAAGGATACGTGTTGCAAGTCGGGCTTGACACCATCCGAAGCGTATGCAACACTTGTCCTATGAGTACACCCGTACTGATCCGCGCCAAGATCACCCCGGCCGAGTGGACACGGATCCGCAAGCGCGCACTAGACGCTGGCGTTCCTACCTCTCAGTGGGTTGCTCTGGCGCTTCGCGATGCTCTCCTGAAAGGAGCCAAGCCGTGAGCGATTCACCGCTCGACGCCGTATCCTCCATCTCCGAGATCGCCATCGGGTACGCCCTGCTGACCGTGGGGCAGAACCCGGACGAGTCGAAGATCATGCGTCTCCGCTGCGCCGACGCCGCACGTGAGATCGGGGCAACGATGGTTGCGAACGAGATCGAGAAGTCCATCACTGGCACCGCGACCACGCTGATTGAGGCGGTCGAGGCGTACAGCCTAAAGGCGTCGTGAAGTACCTGGTAACCGTCGTGCAGGGAATCCAGGTCGAGGCCGACACCCCTAAGGACGCGGAAGCGCACGGCCTCGCACTCATGGACGCCGGCTGCGCGGAAACGATCGCTGTTGAGGTTGAGCCACTAACAAGGGAGACAAGAGAGGCATGACCGTCGAAGAACTGCTAGACGAGTTGCGCGACCGCGACCCGTCGATGGAAGTCGTCTGCACGCTGGACATAGGCGAGGACGAGTTCGTAGACGCGCCAGTTTCGAGCGCACACGTGTCACTCGGGCGCGTGTTTCTCAGGTGTGGCGATGAGTGAGCCTACGCGCCGTCTCACGCTCGCTGACGCCTACCGTGACGCCCAACACGTCATCGACCGGCTAACCACCCGCGCACCCTCAGAACCGAGCGCGAGCGTGGAAATCTCGCGCAACGCGAAGGGCGAGCCGCAATTTTCCGTCAAGGTCTATGCGTCGGGCGGCGCAGCGCAAGAGGACGTGGAGCGCGTCACCGGCCTTGCCTACGATCAGGCGATGCAGGCTTTCGAGTCGCTGCGCGTCGAGCTTCCGTTCACCGGAGAACCGCCGAAGGAACGCAGCACGAAGGAAGTAGCGGCCATCGCCGCGAACGTTGCGAAGCGGAGCGCGCCGCGTGCCTGAGGATCGCCTACCTGGTTGGGACGAGCCCGACCGCGAAGAACTGATCCGGCCTCTCTCCCTTGCGGAGTGGGACTACCTTGTCACGAACGAGCAGAACGAGACCGCCGAACCGTACGAGGGACGGCCGTGGCACTAGCCACCAAGAAGCGCCGCTACTGGACGTGCAAGTGTGGGCACCGGAACGAGGTTCGTACGAGCTCGCGCAAGTGCCAAGGGTGCGGCGGACTGACGAAGCCGAAGCGCCGCGTCCCCAAACACGCCGAGACACTGAGGGATGACAGCTATGAGGTTTATGAGGCGCTCAACCAAGCCGTACACGCCGCTGAACGTGATGCGTGTGGCGTATGTGGACGACCACCTTCGGATAATCGACGCCACGATCGAGATCACGATCACCGAACGGGCAAGCCTCGGGGCTTGGCTTGTTTCAGGTGCAACCGGGAACTTCTCCGCAACGGCACACTTGCGGAGGCTCGACTAGTGGTCGCCTACCTGGAACGCGCGGAGGCTTTCAATGCTGAGTGAGCCGAGAGGGCGTCCGGCGCTCGGTTGCGCGGTCGCATCCATGCTCTCCGGGTTCGTGATCCTGGCGTTCATCGGCGGGTGGGTTGTCGCCGCAACGCTGATCGGGTGGTTGACATGAAGGAACTCGAAGCGCCATGGAAGTTCCGCCGTTGGGGCATCCAACTCGGCCCGCTCGCGATCACCTGGAAGAACATGTGGTCAGGCTCTCACGGCCTCGAAGTCATTTGGGGCGACCACCGCTCTCTCGTCCGGCTGGGGTTCCGCGATGCCTGAAGCGCCAGGTGAGTTCGCCCCTCAGGCGTTCATTGCTTGGGCAAGCGCACCTGACGCGCCGAACGAAACGACGTGGCTGATCTCTCGCGCCCAGGCCAAGGTTCTGCTCGCTGATCAGGCGAAGAATCTCACCAAGGAGCGCATCCGTTACCACGCCGCACATCAGGCTATGCAGGACTTTCGCGCCGCGCTAGCGCAGATGGGCCACGCCTGGATCGAAGACATGGTGGCTGATGGTCACGACCCCGCAGACGCCGAAGAAGAGGTGCGCGAGAGCGTCTCGGTCGGACTCTGGGCGGCGGCAACGGGAGTGAACTTCAGTGGCCGATAGCGGAACTGAAATCACGCCCGTGGCGCGTCAAGTGATGCGTCTCCTGAGCGACCTATTCGGCCCCTGGATGGTCCTACTGTACGCCTGGTGGCTCGGGATCAGATGGACGGCGATCGGCCTCGGAGCGATCTACGCGATAGCCGTGCTTCTGGCCACCGGCATCGCGATCGGAGAGAGACGACGTGGGAACTGAAACCACGCTTCCAGTTCGCCCCTACGAGCCTGCCGAGACGTTCCAGCCGACGTGTCCTGTCGCCGCATGCTCCAAGTTGTGCGAGCCCGACGCGCTCTACTGCCCGGAGTGCGGCACTCGTCTATACACCCTTGAATCAGGAAGGTACGGTGAGCGCACGTGACCTGGGATCTACACGCCGACGCCGCGAAGATCAGTTCCGCCAGTCCGGCGATCAAGACGTTTGCTCAGCACGTCGCCGACATCCTCCAACCCGTCACACCGCCACCCGCGAACACGTACTCGGACTTCGTTGGAACGGTGTCTGCCGATCCGGGCCTCGCCGGACAGAAGGGAGTCGGAAACGTGCGTATCGACATCGGCTTTCTGACCAGGACGAAGATCGACGCTGCGCCGAGCGTGAAGGTGGTTCCGATCGCCTGCTACAACCCTTGGACAGACCTTCGCCCGTCCGGTACCGGCGACCATTACGCGCCCGACACAACAGCACGGCGGGTTACGTGGTCGCAGAGGATGATGGACAAGATTCAGGGCGTGTACACGACGCCACCCGCGGCGATCGAGGTTTGGAACGAGCCGTGGCTATCGGGGTTCTGGAACGCCGGCCCGAACGCCTCCGCGTTCCTGGATTTGGTTGTGCAGTTCTCTACTGTGTGCTGGGCGCGTCCCGGCTACGAACACTGCACCGTTCTCGTCTCGTCGGACTCCGGCTGGGGTGGATGGTGCGACAAGCTGATCGCCGCCGACGCTGCGAAGGCGTTGAACGATCCGCGCTTCCAGCCGACCGTCCATCCGTACTGCAACAACCAGCCACCGACGAACACACCGACGAAGGATTACGGGTTCCAGCGGTACACGTTCACCTATGACGCCTGGAAGGCGCACGGCCACCCGTCCCCGCTCGTGTGGCTTACGGAGTTCGGCTGGGTCTCGAACACGCCGGGAAGCTCGCCGGTCGGGTCGGAAGGACCTGCGGTGTCGGAGCAGCAGCAGGCGGATTACACCGTCTCGGCGTACAAGATCGCTCACGACTCGGGCAAGGTGGCGAAAGCGTACGCCTACATGCTGAGCCCGAATCAGTCGTGGTCGTACAACTGGTTGCGACCGGACAACTCAGACAAGCCGGTGGTAGCGGCGGTGCGAGCTCTGACCGCATGAGCGAACTGAAAGCGCCAAACGAGGCCCTACGTCATGCGCTGATCGAGCGGTGGTTCGACACGGACGAAGAAGACCATCACGAGACGGCTACGGACGAGCAGATCCTCGCCCGCATTGAGGATCTCGTTGGCGAGGGCTGGTACCACGCGGGAAAGGAAGCCGAGCGCGCAGAACGGCTCAAAGAGGCGCTTCGGCTGATGTTGCAGTACGGCATCGACGAGGACGATCAGGTGTGGATCGCTTCGAACCCGGCCGGAGTCGGGCGAGCCGCCGACGTACTCGGAATCGACGCGAGGTTCATTCGGAACGAGGTGCAGGCGTGACTGATCTGCGTGATCGAACCACGCTTCCATCACCTACCTCCGACGTGAGCCTGCCGCCATACGCGCGCCGCCTGGACGTTCGGGCGACTAGGGCCGCGTTCGCCGCAGGAACACTCGGCCCGGTAGGCGACGACGGATCTAGCGTTGACGAACAGAGGAGCGTTGAACTTCGTCACGCGGACAGGCACAATGCGGACGTGATGGATCACGGCGTGGCGCTAGCTCAGAACCCGGCACGCGGCGAGCACACCTTCGTGCCGATGACAGGGCCGGGATCGAACGGCGGCGCGCGCTGCGCGGTTTGCTGGCGCGTTCACGATGACAAGTGTGGCTGGACGGAAGCGGAGCGGCAAGCGTTCCTTCGTCGTGTCCAGTACGTAGACCCGAGAGAGCGCAGAGCGTGATCGCCGCGCTGTACGTCGAAACGGACGGCGCGTACTTCGGCCTTCCCGACGTAGACCCGTGGGACGAGAAACGGGACGCTCGAATGTACGACGGCCCGTGGCCCGTCGTCGCCCACCCGCCCTGCGCGCGGTGGTCACGGACGGCGGCTCTCACTGAGGCATGGTTCGGATACAAGCGCGGCGACGACGGAGGATGCTTCGCCGCAGCTCTCTCCGCCGTGCGACGGTTCGGGGGCGTGCTCGAACACCCCGCCTACTCCGCTGCATGGGGGCACTTCGGACTGCCGAGGCCGACTACGCCCTACGCATGGACTTCCTCCCTCTTTGACGCCGGGGCGTCTTGCTACGTCGAGCAAGGCCGCTACGGCCTGCCGACGAAGAAGCCGACGTGGATCTACGCCTACGGCGTCTCCGAGCTGCCTGATCTTCGGTGGGGGTTCTCATCACCCGACCCCGAGGGGGTCATCGACCCGAACGGGCGCGGCGGGATGCACGCTTTCCGGAACGCGGTGAGCAAGACCGCATCGTCTCGAACCCCGCCCGAGTTCCGGGACGCGCTTCTCTCCATCGCTCGCTCCGCGCTCCCTTCCTTCGAGATTCTCCCTTCTCCTGGCGTGAGTGGGGTACCGCTAGGCTCTGCGGACTGAAATGAGCGCCGCGCTCCCGCAGCCCTTTTCTTGCACGTGCTCCGCGCTCATGTATCCCGGTCAGCCGATGATCGTGCTGCGCGACCACTGCCCGCTTCACTCGCCGCGCGCTAAGGCGCTGCGCGATCTCTCACCGATGGGCGGTGGCCCACGTGCTTAACCAACTCTGCTCTCCCCGTTATCTCGACAGGCCGCAGCGCAACAGCTGGAAGGCGGCACCGTATATGGGACGGCCGCGCCTGTAACAGGGGGACAGTAACGCCGGCTCCGCTCTCATAAGAGCTCGGTGACATAGAAACGGGCCGCGTCTACCTGCCGGCAGGAACGCGACCCGTTATCGCACATCTCGGCAGCAGGATACCTGGATCGTAGGACGACACGTCACGTCTGAGCGCCTTACAGCGCCGTCCTCTCCCTCTCGTGCTCTCCCTCTCTAACTACTACAAGCCCTTCTCAGGCCGGGCTTTGACACCACATGCCATGACACCGCCACGACGCCAGCAAGGCGCGTACGGACTTCCCAGTGGCTCACAACCGCACCTGCCACGCAAAACGGTTAGAAGCCCCGTTGACATACCTGCCGTGCGCCTATAGACTAGTCTATAGGCGCACGGCAGGTATGTCAACGGGG
>Ga0207687_10001612_pt1 | contig 15556 bp, 8 predicted proteins | sample KBSM54metaG_FD_184399 | JGI IMG/M metagenome (GOLD analysis project Ga0207687, IMG submission 184399) | Miscanthus rhizosphere microbial communities from Kellogg Biological Station, Michigan, USA - KBS M5-4 metaG (SPAdes) (version 2) | ecosystem: Host-associated > Plants > Roots > Rhizosphere >...
ATTCATCTTCGACGCGGTGCGGGCGCTTACATCTGCGGTGAAGAGTCGTCCATGATCGAATCCATTGAGGGCAAGCGCGGTGAGCCGCGTCTGCGTCCGCCATACGTGGCGCAGGTCGGCTTGTTCGGCCGGCCGACTCTGGAGCACAACATGGAGACGCTGCACTGGGTGCGCGACATTCTCGAAAAAGGTCCGGCCTGGTTCGCGGATCAGGGCCGCAACGGACGCAAGGGTATGCGGTCGTTCTCGGTAAGCGGACGCGTCAAGAGGCCGGGCGTGCATCTGGCGCCGGCGGGCATCACCCTGCGCGAATTGATCGACGAATATTGCGGCGGCATGCTCGACGGGCACAAGTTGTACGGGTATCTTCCCGGCGGAGCATCCGGCGGCATTCTGCCCGCCGACAAGGCCGACATCCCTCTCGATTTCGACACGCTGACGCCCTACGGATGCTTTATCGGATCGGCCGCGATCGTGGTCCTTTCAAATCACGACACCGCCGCCGCCGCCGCGCGCAATTTGATGAAGTTCTTCGCCGATGAATCCTGCGGCCAATGTACGCCCTGCCGCGTGGGCACCATCAAGGCGCTCCAGTTAATGGAGCAGAAGCGCTGGGATGAGCCGTTGTTGCAGGAACTGTCCCAGGCGATGATGGACGCGTCGATCTGCGGGCTGGGGCAGGCAGCGCCCAATCCGGTGCTCACGGTCCTAAAGTATTTTCCAAGAGAAGTGAAGTAATGCATCAGACCAACGCGCTCCTGAAAACTTCTACGGTTTCCTTCGTGTTGAACGGCGAGACGGTGGTTTCCCCCGCCGACCAGACCATTCTTCAAGCCGCCGAACAGCACGGTGTAGAGATTCCACGTCTTTGCTACATGGAAGGCATGCGTCCGGACGGCAACTGCCGCACCTGCATGGTGGAGATCAAGGGCGAGCGTGTTCTTGCCCCATCCTGCTGCCGCTATCCCAAGGAAGGGATGGAGGTCACCAGCAATAGTGCGCGTGCTCTGACCAGCCAGAAGATGTCGATCGAGCTGCTGCTCTCGGACGTTCCCGAGACGTCTTACACGCTGAATTCCGAGCTCGATCAGTGGGCCAAGAAGCTGTCGATCGGGAAGCCTCGCTTTGCCGCGCGCCAGCAGCCGGTCGAGGATCTTTCGCATCCTGCGATGGCGGTGCACCTCGATGCATGTATCCAGTGCAATCGCTGCGTGCGCGCCTGCCGCGAAGAGCAGGTAAACGACGTTATCGGCTATGCGTTCCGCGGCGGACAGTCGAAAATCGTGTTCGATCTGGATGACGCCATGGGCAATTCCACCTGCGTCGCCTGCGGTGAGTGCGTCCAGGCGTGTCCGACGGGAGCGCTGATGCCCGCGCGCGAAGTCGGCAAGATCGTAGCCGATAAGAAGGTGGATTCCGTGTGTCCCTACTGCGGCGTCGGATGCCAGCTCACCTACAACATCAAGGACAACACGATCATTTACGTTGAGGGTAAGGACGGCCCCGCGAATTCGAGCCGCCTGTGCGTGAAGGGCCGCTACGGATTCGATTACGTTCAACACAAACATCGCCTCACCAAGCCGCTGATCCGCAAGCCGGGCGTCCCCAAGACCAAGGACTTCGTGGTGGATCCGGAAAACTGGCGCGAGGTGTTCCGCGAAGCCACCTGGGAAGAAGCCCTGGATGTGGCTGCCAAGGGATTTCGCCAGGCTCGCGATACCTACGGCAAACGGTCCCTGGCTGGTTTCGGGTCAGCCAAATGCACCAACGAGGAAGCGTACATCTTCCAGAAACTGGTACGGACCGGGTTCGGCTCGAACAATGTGGACCACTGCACGCGCCTCTGTCATGCGTCGAGTGTCGCGGCCCTGATGGAAGGCATCAACTCGGGCGCAGTCTCCAACCAGGTGCGCGACGTCGCGAATGCGGAAGTCATTTTCCTGATCGGCGCGAATCCGACGGTGAATCATCCCGTGGCCGCTACGTTCATCAAGAACGCTGCGAAAGCGGGCGTGAAGCTGATTGTCGCCGACCCCCGGCGCGGCGATCTCGCCCGGCACGCCACCTACAATCTCCAGTTCAAGGCGGATACGGATGTGGCGCTTCTGAACGCGATGCTGCACGTCATCGTTGAAGAGGGCTTGGTGGACAAGGCTTTCATCGCCGATCGCACGTCGGGTTACGAAGCTCTCGCCGAGAACGTCAAGAAGTTTTCGCCGGAATTGATGGCGCCGATCTGCGGAATCGACGCGCAGACCATTCGCGAGGTTGCCCGGCTGTACGCGACATCCAAGGCATCCATCATTCTGTGGGGCATGGGTATTTCCCAGCACGTCCACGGCACGGATAATGCGCGCTGTTTGATCGCTCTAGCTCTTTCGACTGGCCAGATCGGCAAGCCCGGCTCGGGACTGCATCCGTTGCGCGGGCAGAACAACGTGCAGGGTGCATCCGACGCGGGGCTGATCCCGATGTTCTATCCCGATTACCAGCGTGTGGGTGCGCCTGCGGCGCGGCAGCGGTTCGAAAAACTGTGGCATGTGGATCTCGATCCCGATCCTGGCCTCACCGTGGTCGAGACGCTGCATGCCGCCAAGAAGCGCGACATTCGCAGCATGTTCGTCATGGGCGAAAATCCCGCCATGTCCGATCCCGACGTGGATCACGCACGCGAAGCGCTGGCCACTCTCGATCACCTGGTTGTGCAGGATATTTTCCTCACGGAGACTGCGTATTTGGCCGACGTGGTATTGGCCGCTACTGCGTGGCCGGAGAAGGTCGGCACCGTCACGAATACCGATCGCATGGTGCAGCTTGGGCGCAAAGCGATCGAGCCTCCCGGTGAAGCCAAGGAAGATTTCTGGATTCTGAACGAGCTGGCCCGCCGCGTCGGCGTGGACTGGTATTACGGGCACCCGAGCGAAGTGTTCAACGAAATGCGGACCTGCATGGACTCGATCGCCGGCATCACATGGGACCGCCTGGAGCGCGAGTCGTCCGTTACTTATCCTTGCGAGAAAGAGGGCGATCCGGGAGATCCGGTGGTGTTCATTGAAAACTTCCCCACCGAATCCGGGCGCGGGAAATTCGTTCCCGCCGACCTCATCTCCGCGGCCGAGCGGCCGGATGCCGAGTACCCCATGGTGCTCATCACCGGTCGTCAGTTGGAACACTGGCACACGGGATCCATGACTCGCCGCGCATCGGCGCTCGACTCGATTGAGCCGGAGCCGGTGGTGTCGGTCCACCCGCTGGATCTGGAGGCGCTAGGCGTTCCGCCCGGCGATACGATGACGATCGAATCCCGGCGTGGACGCATCTCGCTCTACGCGCGCGCCGATGATGGAATGCCGCGCGGAACGGTGTTCGTCCCCTTCTGTTACTACGAGGCGGCGGCGAACATGCTGACCAATCCGGTTCTGGATCCGTTCGGGAAGATTCCCGAGTTCAAGTACTGCGCCGTAAAGATCACCAAGGGCGGTCCTGCACCGGTGCGTATGAGCTTCGGCGGCGGCGTCATGCTGCCCGAGCGGGAACCCGTACCCGCGCGTTAACTTCGAAAAACTTCCTGAACGGTCTTGACGACCCCGGCGTCCTTGCAGCGATAGCCCGGTAATGTTGCGATGGCCGTCTGGAATTCGTCACTGCGCATGATGGCAAGCACACGCTGGATCGACGGCAACTCCAGAATCTGCTTTCGACAAACAAAGAGATAATCTTCCGTGACCAGCCGTACGAAATCGAGATCGAACTGCCGGGCCGCGGCTTCGACCCCGAAGCTCACGTCTGCCATGTCGCTGGCGACATAAGCCGCGACGGCCGCATGCGTAAACTCTACTTGCTCATATCCATTGATGCGCGTGCCGTCCAGCTTGTGCTGGGCGAGAAACTGATCGAAGAGCAGCCGCGTGCCGGAGTCGGGATCGCGATTCACGAAACGGACCTTGGGATCGAGCAGGTGGTCCAGAGAAGTTATGCCGAGCGGATTGCCGCGCTTGACCATCAGGCCCATCTCACGGGTTACAAAGCTGATCACGCGATGAACGCTGGGAGTCAGCCATCCCTTGCTGTCGGCGATGCTGCGCTGACGCAATTCCCCTTGCGGCAGGTGCATGCCGGCGAGTTCGCATCCATCGTGCGCCAGCGATACCAGTGAGGTCTGATTGCCCACGTACCGGAGATCGACGCCAAGATCCGCTTCACGGCTGAGCAGTTCCCGCAGCTTCGAAACGGCGAATCCGTGACTTGCATGTACGCGGATGATCGACGGGCCGTGCGGAAGAAACTGGTTGATCTCGGTTTCCAGTTCCTGCGAGAGATTTTGCAGCTGAGGTCCCAGGCGGGCTTGGAGACGCTGTCCAGCCCACACTAATTTGCCGCCGAAGGGCGTCAGGCTGGTCCCGCGCCCTTGCTTTCTTTCCACCAGCGGCGCCTCGAAGAAGGCCGACCACTTCTCGATTAGATTCCAGGCGTGCCGATAGGATACTCCTGCCCTCTCAGCGGCCCGGCCGATCTTTCCAGTCACTCGGATTTCGTTCAGGAAATCGAGCATGACAAGGATGGACTTGGTCTCGTCATCGCGCTTGAATCGCCAAACCGGTTCGATTTCGATGTGAATCATGTTGTGGAACTAAGTCCTATCTGCGGCAGCGAAATAGGCTATGAACATCATATTCCCATAAGCGCCCTGAGCATCTATCGTGAAAGAAGGGTCTTTGGTAAGTCTACCCTAGATATGAAATGCATTGCATATATAATCTTGAGCTTTTCGCTTGCAGCGTTGGGGCAAAACGTTACGGAAACCGGGCAGATTACCGGAGTGGTGAAGGACCCCGCCCAAGCGGTAGTTTCCAGCTCGCAGATTACGCTTACAAATCAACAAACCAAAGCCAAGATTACGGCCATGAGCGATGGGCAGGGCGTCTACAAGTTTTCCTCTGTTCCGCCAGGCGCTTACGTGGTCGGAGCCGACGTTAAAGGCTTCAGGGCGATCGCTAGTCCCGAGCTCAAGCTGATCGCGGGCCAGACGGTCAACTTCGATTTCGCGTTAACGCTCGCGGGCGCTACGGATACCTTGAATGTCACCGCCGCCAATGTCGAAAATGCCTATCGCGTGGACAAGGTCGAAGCGGGTGGACCGTTGGGAACAACGCCGCTTCTGGATCTTCCTTACTCCGTGAACGTGATTTCGCGCCAACTGATCGATGACACGCAATCGCGAAATTTCAAGGAAGCGGCCAAGTATCTGCCGCTGGTGATGTTCCAGGAGATGCAGGGACCGGAGGTCCTGCGTCCCGAGACTCGCGGCATGCAGGGCAGCAACATGCAGAACGACCGCAAGGACGGAATGGGAATCGCGGTCACCACGCCATCGGCTCTCGAAGAATACGAGCAGCTCGAAGTCGTTAATGGGCTGGCCGGTCCTCTGTATGGTCCGGCGAATCCTTCGGGGATGTTCAACTTTGTCACCAAGCGTCCGACGGAGGAACGGCTAAGTCAAATCGAATTGGGTTACGAGGGCCGGAGCATCGGGACCCTTCATGCCGATCTGGGCGGTCGCGTGGGAAAGAACCGGATGTTCGGTTATCGCACGAATCTGTTGTTGGCGGATGGTGAAGGCTACGTCGCTTCCAGCCAGCTTCGGCGGCAGCTCGCCGCGGGGGCGGGTGACGTGCGGCTGACGCGCAACACCGTGGTCGAGGGGAATTTCAGTTACTACAACCTGTTTCAGCATGGATATCCGGGATGGTTTGCGTATGCCCCCACGACGACACCTCTTTCCGCGTCGGGGTCCAAGAGCATTCTGATTCCTTCAGAGGCGCCGGATCCTACCAGGCGAGGCTATGGGCAATCGTTCTCCGGTGTGGACCTTACGTCTCAGATTGGTGAACTGCGGGTGAAGCACGATTTCAATTCGAACTGGCACCTGGTGGTGGGAGTGTTGAACCAGGTTTCGGATCGCAACATCAATACGGCCGTCAACCAGCTGCTGGACAATCACGGAAACTACCGGTCCTACCTGGCGAACAGTTTTTCCTCCTTGGCGCCGCGCTTCCAAGTGGTCAGCGACCTGGCGTATCTAACAGGCAGCGTCAGGACCGGGACCATCCGCCATGACCTGGCGGTGGGGAGCACGGGCTACAGGTTTGCGTCTTATTCCCCCACCACAAATCCTGCCAAGGCCGCCCTGTGCACGGAGAATACCCCGCAAGGCATCTGTCAGGCGAGCATCTCGAATCCGCTGGTATTCGTCGCCCCCCCAGGCGGCGTTTTTTCGTACACCAAGACCAGCTCATCGACGGGAATCTACGGGTCGAGTATCATCCGCCAACAGGGGTTCAGCTTCGGCGACACCATCGCGCTGAGTCCTCGTTGGCTGGTAAGAGCAGCCGTCAGCCAGGATTGGACGTGGACCGACAGCTATACAGACAGCGCGGCCACCAACTTTCAGAGAAGAAGTATTCCGGGCGGCTATGTGAACGCGGGAGCCAGTCCTTCGGCCAGCGTGATGTATAAGCCCCGCACGAATATGACCGTCTACGCGACCTTTGCCAACAGCATTCAGGCGCCGGATGTCGCGGCCGCCAGCAGCGGGAATATCGTCATCGTGAACGCCAGCCAGGCGCTGCCGCCGTATCGAAGCAAGCAAGTGGAGATCGGCTACAAGTTAAGCGTCCGCAGGATTAACTTTTCCACGGCCTTGTTCCGCGTGGAGCGTCCTTTTGCAAATTTTGTCGTGGGCGTGGTGAATCCCATCTGCGGTGCCCAGTCCGGCACGGCGAACTGCGAAGAGTTCAAGATTACCGGTAAGCAGTTCAACTACGGAGCGGAAACGATGCTCTCCGGCCGGATCCTTCCCAGCTTGATGATTACTGGCGGCCTGTCGGTGCTGAGTCCGAAGCTCACGGACACCGGCATCGCCGCTACTAACAACAAGAACTTCGTAGGGATGCCCGACTACAGGTCGAATATTCTGGCGGAGTATCGTCTGCCTGTCCTCCTTGGCGCCTTCTTGAATTTCGACTGGCAGCATGTCGGACGCCGTCCCATCGACGACCTGAACAGCGCCTATACGCCCCAGTACAACCTGTTCGATTTCGGCGCCCGCTACACCGCGAAAATCATGGGGAAGGTGAGCACCTGGCGCATAACCGCCAACAACGCGACGAACGTGCATTACTGGTCTACGCTGGGTCCTGGGAGCATTACGGGGCAGAGCACTGGAAGCTATCTTGCGCATTTGGGAGAACCTCGGCTGATCACCGCGTCGTTGCGATTCGATTTCTAGATCCTTATGTGGAAGCTGTTTTTCGCAATGTCACTCGCGCCGATCGCATTTGCCCAGAACTGTGTGTCTGCTTCCAGCCAGCAGTTGATCCTCTATCGTGCCGGCAGTCTGACGCGCGCCTTCGCACCCCTGGTGCAAGCATTCACCTGCCGGACCGGCATCCAGGTGAAGGATGTCGCCATGGGAAGCGTGGATGCCGGCCGCCAGATTACAGCCGGCGGCCAGGCCTGCGATCTGTATGCGCCCGCCGATTACCTGGACATCGACCTGTTCATGAAGCCCGCTGGCTATGCGGCATTCAATATCGTGTTCGCTCACGGCAAGATGGTGCTGGCATACTCGGCAAACGGGATGGCCGCGAAGAAACTGCCTCCGGTCGCGCAAACAGGAGGGGCAGAGGCCGTCGCGGATTGGTATGAAATCCTGACGATGCCGGGAGTCGCGATCGGGGGAGGGAATCCGTTTCTCGATCCCGGCGCTTACCGCGGTCTCATGATCTTCCAGTTGGCTGAGGCGCATTACAAGAAACCGAACCTGTACAACAATTTTCTCGGGCACGTTGTGATCGCGGGCTCGGATCCTGCCGCGCCGACCCTCGGCAAGGGATTCGATTTTCAGCTCACTTACGAACACAGCGCGCGTGCGACGGCCGGCACCAATCCGGATTACCGCTATGTGAACCTGCCGGACGAGATCAACTTGTCCGATCCGGCGAAGGATGCGAATTATCGTCAAAACGCAGTGGTGGTTCTGCCTGGGCTTGGGACTCCGCGGAGCGCACGAACCATAGCCGTTCCGGGAACCCACGTCGCCTGGGGCATCACCTTGATGAAAGATGCGCCCAATCCGGCGAATGCCATCAAGTTTCTTCAGTTGTTGTTGAGCGCGGCCGGCAAAGCATCGCTAGACGAAAACGGTCCGGCGCCGATCTCGCCGGCTCAGGTGAGTCCGGCGGATTTTCGCAAGCTTCCTGATTCCCTGCGGAACCTGGTCAGGGTAGAATGAATCCCGATGCTCCGTTTACGATTCACCATCCCCGCGGTCTGTAGCCTGGCTCTCATCTTCTCGGCCGTCTTGCTCCCCCAGGAGAAAGGCGCCGCCACGAAAGGAAAAGCCAAGGGCAATAACCTGATTCGCCCGCTGGCCGAACTCGAGAGGGATCTGAAGGGCAAGCTGGAGCGCATCAAAGTTCACGGCAAGTCGCTTGAAAGCAATCTGGAAGGCGATTCGCCGGATCGCGACGTGTTCGTGTATCTCCCGCCGAGCTATCAACGCGAGCCGAATCGCCGCTATCCGGTGGTCTATACGCTGCATGGATACGGGTTGCACGCCGAGCAGTGGGTCGGTTTCGCGAACTTTGCATCGCTAGAAAAGGACGTGGCCGCGGGAACGGCGAAAGAGATGATTCTGGTAAGCCCGGATGCTTTCTCCCTGCACAACGGCAGTTTTTATTCGAATTCGCAGGCGACCGGCGATTGGGAAGCATTCCTCTCGGTGGAACTGGTCGGATACATCGATAGCCACTACCGGACCGTTGCGAATCGAGCGAGCCGCGGCTTGGTGGGACATTCGATGGGCGGATACGGGACCTTTCGCTTGGGCATGAAGCATCCGGAAGTATTTTCCAGTCTCTATTCCATGTCCGCATGCTGCATGCTCGACACGGCGGAGGTTACTCCGGCCATGATTCAGCTGGAAGCGATCAAGACCAGGGAAGACGCTGCGAAGCTGCCGTTTGGGCAGAAGTCCCCGTTTGCGCGCGCCGCGGCATGGTCGGCGAATCCCAAAAATCCGCCGCTCTTTATCGATTTGCCGGTGAAGGACGGCAAGCCGCAGCCGGTGATTGCCGCCAAGTGGATGGCCAACTCACTGATGGTGATGCTCGAACAGTATGCCCCCAATCTGAAAAAGATGAAAGCGATCCAGATGAACGTGGGTCTCCAGGACGGCCTGCTGCAAACCAATCGCGACATGGATCAAGCGTTGACGCGCGCAGGCGTTGCACATTCGTTCGAAACGTTCGAAGGCGATCACAACGGCCAGGTGGGGCTGAACTTCGAAACCAAAGTGCTGCCGTTCTTTTCCAGCCGGCTCGCCTTCTAAACGGACATGCAATATAAGACTCTAGGCGATACCGGGCTCCTGGTATCCACACTGTGCTTCGGCACCATGACCTTCCACGGCGGCGAGGGCTTTTGGAAAGCGATCGGAACCGTCAACCAGGCGGGGGCCGACGAACTCATCCAGGCCTCTGTCGCTGCGGGGATTAATTTTTTCGATACCGCCGACGTCTACTCCGATGGCGAGAGCGAAAAGATCCTGGGTCAATCGCTCAAGAACCTGAACATCGCGCGCAAGGATGTGGTCATCGCCACCAAAGTGTTCGGCCGCGTCGGTCCGGGACGCAACGATGTAGGCGCCTCCCGCGGACACATCATGGATGCCATCGAGGCCAGCCTCAAACGCCTTCAGACCAGTCACATCGATCTCTATCAGATCCACGGCAATGACACCGTAACTCCCATTGAGGAGACTCTGCGCGCCCTCGATGCGCTGGTGACGCAAGGCAAGGTTCGCTACATCGGTTGCTCGAACTGGCAGGCCTGGAAGATCGCCAAAGCCCTGGGGATTTCTCAGTTCAAGAACCTGGCCCGCTTCGACACTCTGCAGGCCTACTACTCGATCGCCGGCCGCGACCTGGAGCGCGACATCGTTCCTCTGCTCGAAGCCGAAAAGACCGGCCTGTTGGTTTGGAGTCCTCTCGCGGGTGGTCTGCTTTCAGGAAAGTTCAGCCGGGAAAACCAGAAGCCGGAAGGTTCCCGCCGCTCCGAGTTCGATTTTCCTATCGTCGATAAGGAACGGACGTGGAAGATTCTCGACGTGATGCAGCCCATCGCGAAGACGCACGGCTGCAGCCCCGCCCGCGTTTCGCTTGCATGGCTTCTGACCAAGCCGGTTGTGACCTCGGTCATCATCGGCGCCAAGCGCCTGGACCAGCTGCAGGATAATATCGCCGCCGTGGACCTTCGGCTCACGGCAGATGAGATCAAACAGTTGGACGCAGTAAGCGCGCTGCCCCCCGAATATCCAGGCTGGATGCTGCCGTTCCAGAACGCCACTCGCTTGGAACCGGTTCCAATTCCCGCTCGCCGGGTGGAGCAGAAGTAAGATAGCAGCCTATTTCTCTGCCAATAGACGTCCGACCTCGATGTTGAACTCGTCCTTGGCCTGCTGAAAAAGCTCCCCGCTGCCGGCACTCGGGAATCCTGAGTGAATCCCCCGGACCAGGCCCTTGCGATCGATGAATAGCGTGGCCGGCCAGGTATTCCAATTCACTAGCTGCGAGAGCTTCGCGTTCGCCTCGTCGGGGTCGCCGCACAGCAATACCGGAAACTCCAGCCCGTACTTCTTCACAAACGCACGCAGGCGCGCGGGGTCTTTGAGTTGCTCGGTCTCTTCGAACGACAGCGATACAATTTCCAGTCCCTGGCGGCCGAACTTGCGATACATCTCGGCCAGATACGGAGCTTCATCATGACAGTTGGGGCACCAGCTGCCGGTGATCTCTACCACCAGCACTTTCGCGCGAAAGCGCGCATCGGCGTTGGAGACGACGCGTCCGTTGAGGTCCGGGAAGCTGAACCGGAAAGGCTCACTCGGATCCTTCATGGTGGTATGCAGATTGGGGTCGGTCGGTTCAGGAAGGCCCTTGGCGCGAGCGGCCGCGGGACGGTAAGCCGTCAACTTCGTTTTGCCGTCTTGCAGAATATCCAGCGTGCCATCGCTTGCCGGTGTTACTTCCAGGAGATGGGCCCGAGCGCCGTCGAAATGACTGAGCACGAACTTGCCGTTACGGAACGTGCCGCTGATAGTGCCGGTGTCTCCGTCCACGCGCAGAATCGTTGCAGAGACGTTCGCTCCAGACTGCCGCGATCCTTGCTGCACCACGAATCTCCACGCGGCCTCGCCCTTTCCGCTCTTGTTGGGGATTTCCCATAGACCATCGATGGACGGCACCATGACAGAGGCCGCGGCTGGCGTCGCGGCGGCGGCCCGCGTGGCTCGAATCGCAAAAGGACCTTTCATGCGCCGCGTGCCGGCATATTGACCTTCGAGCACGCCATCTTTAAGCGTGGCTTCCAGAGTGGCTGCGTAGTAGTCCCAGGTCAGGATCAGCTTGCCAGTTTCGAACCGGCCCCGCGTCGAAGGATAACGGTCATTGCCGTTGAAGAATGACGCGGTGACGTTCGCGCCTGAGCCCGAAATCTCCAGGGGAAAGGGGGTGGCCACACCATTGATCTGGATGGTCGCGTCCCATCGTCCGGCAATTGTTTGTGGGCTAGTTTGAGCGCAGGCTAGCGAAGCCAGCGCCAGGAGTGCTGCGGCGAAGGTCTTGCCGTTCATGGAGTAACCATATCATGACTTGCCGGATCGCAGGTCGCTCCAGGTCTGCAACCGAGCCAAGCAAACGCGACGGCGGCTCAGCGAGACGAGTGAGCGGCGCGTGCCGTTGAGCCAATCGAACTTCCGGCCCCAGAGCTGACCTTCGAAAGTTGGGTTCGGAGGAGAACCGCTTTTTCGGTTTGCCGGAGGGACGTGGAGAGAGACGCTTGCGAAACCCGGCGGACGATCGGTTCCACCAGCCATCGAAGCGAACCCGGAATGTCGCGGCTCAGGCCAATCGCTTCGAGTTCGACATAAACGCCGCCGTCGCGTTCCACATAGCGGGTGATGCCGAATAACCGCCAGACGAGGCCATGCCCCTCGCCTTCCTGCAGGAGCCGCTCGCCGGGTGTTCCGACTCGATCTATCTCCTGGATACGCGTTGTGCGGGAAACAGTGTACCCTCGTCGATCGTCCACGCGAACGTAGTGGGACTCGTAATCCGCATCCAGGGCGGTCTTCAAAAAGGAAGAGGTGTTCGTCAGCACCAGCGAAAACCGGTCTTCTTCATCGCTGGTCGAAATCGCCTTGGAATGGGTCACAGCCGGGTGGAATATCTCCTTGTAGCTGGCATAATCACTCAGGACTGCCAGCGTATCTTTAAGCGATACGTTAGGGATGAAGACCGCGCCGACCCAATCGTGAATTAACCCAGACGGAACTTTCCTCGGAATCTCCGGACCGATAGGTGAGATGATAACCTCGCCCGCACGGACCCTGGCAAGCCGGTCGGGGGTTTCGTCCACCCACAGGAACGACTTTTCGGGACGCAGCCGCTGCTCGGCCCGTGCGTTGGCCGCCTCGACGTACTCGTCCCACGCCCGCAGAGTTGCTGGTTCAAGACTGGCAGCGCTGGCCAAAGCCGGAAGCAAGATCGCGATGAAGCTTCCTCGCATCACTCGTTTGATTCGGGTGATCGGCGGTTGGATTCAACGAATTTCTTCCGCGGGCGCCGGGGCCGGTACGACGTGCGCACCCCTCCCCGGGGGGAGTGCGGTTCTTGGCGAATGCTAGAACGTGAAGCGGCCAACGAGTGAGCCGGTCCGCTGGCCAGACGTGCCGTTCAGCACGCCGAATGTGCCGAATCCGCCGCTATAGAGACCGGCATTGGGCCCCGCCGTAAACGTCGTGGGGGTCGCCGCAAAGTTACCGGTCGTCGAGGGAGCAGGCAACTGCGTCCGGTTAAACACGTTGTTGAACTCCGCGCGAACATTCAGATTAAAACGCCCTTCCTTTCCGAAACGGAAGTTACGGCTGATGTTGGCGTTCTCGGTCGGAGCGCGAATTCCCCGAAAAAAGCGAAGAGAGCCTTGCTCTGTCGCCCAGGCCCCATTTGGAACGTTTTCCCACGCGTTGGGATTCAGCGCGACGGTCTTGGTCGGATCGAAGCAATGGCAGTTGACGTCGAGGGGATCGGTGTGGTGCTTGCCATCGTAATCAAACCAGTCCACCGACCACGGATTCATATAGCTCCCGTCGGCGTTCTTCTTCAACTGTGCGGTGCCCGGCCCACGCCCAAGGAACTGGCTGATCGGTGTGGTTCCGTTACTGCTCGGACGGGCCACCAGACCGGCGCTCTGATAAGTTACGTACGCGCCTATGCCCCAGTCTGAAAGAATGTAAGAAGTGACCTTGTTGGATACGAAACGCATCCCGGATCTCGTCAGTTCCGGAACTTGATATTGCGCCGTTAACCTCACCTGATGCGGTTGGTCGAAGGCGCCGAGATTCTTACTCAACTGGCGATTGAACACATCGAATTGAACCGGAGCGGTGGCCAAAGTATCCAGTGACTTCGCGAACGTGTAGTTCATGTTGAAGCTCAGCCCGTGGGTGAAGCGCTGGGTCACGCTCAGCTGGAATGAGTCGTACCACGTGTTGCCTAAAGGAGCGCCTGCCAGGCCGGACCCGGTGAACTGAGGATACGCGAGCAGCGATTGTCGCACAGATTGAGTGGTCGGGAAGTTGGCATAAGGCAGGGTGATATTGTGAGCTGCGAGTAAGGCTCTCTGCGTTGGAGATGCGTTCGCGGCCGCGACAGTTGCAGTCAGCAATGCCGCGTCGGTCGTACTGGTGAAATCGTTGAAGCCGTGCGCTCGCAGCGTGTCCACGCTCAAGGCGTTCAGGGTGCCCAAGGCATTTTGGGTCCACCACACGCCACGGTTGCCCACATAGGAGGCCTCCACCACCAGGTTTCGGGTGATCTCGCGCTGGAGCCCGATGTTCCACTGGACCAGCCGGGCGGGACGGCCGGCGTTCACGTCGAGGAGACTGGGCATAGCGATGACCGAGCCCACGCCCTGACCGGAGGCAGGGTCAAATGAGGGCCACACGGCATGGACGCTGGCTGGCATGCCGTCTTTGAACAGGCCAGTAATCTGGCCTGAATTCGTAGGAAATGTGGTGGAAGAGGCAAAGGCGCTCGTAGCGCCGGACGCGGTCGAGGTCGAGTTGTAAACCACGCCCCAACCGGCGCGCAGTACGGTCTTTCTGTCAATCTGGTAAGCTACGCCCAGCCGCGGTCCGATGGCATACGGGTAGTTCCCTGCGAAATTGCACTTGCAGATGGCCTCATACTGGGTTCCCCCCAACCGTCCGGATGCGGAAGGATTGGGGACCGCGAGACCAACCGAGCCGTTACGTCCATACTGCTCCTTGGCGTAGGTCCCATAATCCCAGCGCAGACCGTAGTCCAGCGTCAATTTACGGGTGATTTTCCAGGTGTCCTGGAAGTACAGGCCGGTTTGGGATTTGCTGGTACTCAACCCCGTGACCGCCACCGAGGAGTTCCCGCTCATGCCGCCCAACAGGAAGGAGGCAAACTGAAAGCCCTGGAACCCTTGGTTCGTAGTCACACCCTGAAGCGAGGGCTGTTGGGTCCAATTCGCGTCGAAGTTGTAGGTCCCCGTGGTATTCGTGGAGGTATTGCCGAGACCGGAGGTGCGGACGTAGCTCGGAAATTTCTCTAAACGGTATTCCGCGCCCAGTTTGAAGGTGTGCCCGCCCTTTACGTAGTTGGCGGAGACGGTCCCCGTGGGGCGCCGCTCCAAATTCAAGGTCGGGAAATTCGTACCCAACGAGGACAATCCGCCGATCTGATCGTTTGCATTTACACCGGCTGTAACCCTCGGGAAATAACGGGCCTCGTTCTGTCCGCTCAGACCCAGTACCTTGAAAGCGTCGAAGTTGCTCACCGGCGCCTCGAGCTGGAAGAAGCTGTCGTTCCAACCCACGCCGATGTGGAGCAATAGACGCGATGTCGCAGAGTAATCGTAATTGAGGCGAACAGTTCTACCGGAAGAATCTGAGGTCGCACCGGTGGTGATCAAATCCGGAAATGGATCGGCTCCGGCAGTGGTCCGAGGCGTGGAGGTATTGGTTCTCTGAAAGTAGAACGATACGCGGCCTTTGGCTCCGAGATTCTGGTCGATCTTGATCGATGGGATCTTAGACCTGCGGCTGGTATTGTAGGTGCCGGTGAAGTTATTGCTAACGAGCCCCTTGGCGAAATTCACGCCCTGGGGATTAGGAATTAAAGCCAGGACTTTGGCGGAGATCGGGTCGAAGCGGCTTGTGGGGAACTTATTGCCCACGAACGGATCACGGTTATTCTTGCCGTTGATGACAGTTTGCGTGGCTGGATCGAAGATCGTGCCACTCTGGATCTGGCGGCCGAGCGCGTCCAGCGCCGGACCGGTCGCAGTGGTGACCAGCCGGTTCTCCGCCGTGATCAGGTTACTGAAGTCGCCGGAACGATAGGCTGGAGTGGGGACGCTGGAACTTGCAACAACGGCGCCCTTTTGATCAAACTGCTCGTAGCTCCAG
>Ga0207687_10001614_pt1 | contig 15542 bp, 4 predicted proteins | sample KBSM54metaG_FD_184399 | JGI IMG/M metagenome (GOLD analysis project Ga0207687, IMG submission 184399) | Miscanthus rhizosphere microbial communities from Kellogg Biological Station, Michigan, USA - KBS M5-4 metaG (SPAdes) (version 2) | ecosystem: Host-associated > Plants > Roots > Rhizosphere >...
TTGCGCCGAACTCGAATACTGAATTGTGGCGGCGCCGGTATTGTCCGTAACGCCTGTAAAACTTTTGCCCGCATTCGGACCGTTCAGCACATTCAACTTGACCGGACTATTGGCAAGTGGCTGGTTCCCAGCATCATTGACCTGCACGGTCACCGTGTCCTGCGTACCTACGGCATGCGGAGCGCCGTCGCTGATTAACTGAACGGACCCGGCGGCGCTTTCAATGCCTGACGTTCCCACCGGCCGCCATTCCAGTGACTGGTTGCCGCGGCAGCTTGAATCGAAACCGCCCGTATCAAGGACGTGCGCGCTGTCGGAATAATCTGTGCTGGTTCCCGCGATTGTGACCGTCACCTTGGGAATGCGAGCTTCATTCTGCGCCAGGGTCAGACCGCAGCCCACGATGGGTGACGCGCTGGTAGTAAAGTTTCCATCCTGCGTCTGGGTCAGGATGGCTGAACCGCCGGAAGGAATCACAATGTTCTGCCAGAGCTGAAATACCGGTCCAGGACGCCCAAGGTCTACCTTGACGCTGTCTACTGTGACCGGCGAGTTGCCAGGATTGTCGATGCGAATTGCACCGGCGCGATAAACCGTTCCGCCGCCAACAAAGTTGATTAAGGGATTGGCCTCATTCCATGGCTCAGGGAAATTGGCTGAAGCAGAACTGTTGTCGGCAAAGCCTACTGAAACTTCCAGCGGAGAATCCTGCGCCTGCCAGGGCATAGCAAACAGCCCGCCGCTAAACGCGTTTAAAAAGAGATCAGAGTCCCGGCTGCCAGGAAGAACGGGAGCATGAAGATTCGCAATCGTTGAACTGGTCGCAAGGCGTGGCAATGCAACTGTCTTTGCTATCGTGGAGCGAGTAGCCATTGGCGTGGCTGGTCTGTGCTGCACTGGTTCCGTTGGCGGCTTGGTGATGGAGTTCACGTCCAGCGAATGCACCCATTTTGCGCGAGGCTGGTCCGTCGCATAAACCGGCAGTGAACTCATGACCATGGTCCAGGCCAGAAGCACACTCATCAACTGAGAGAGAAGACCATTGCGATGAAAATAGCCAGCGGGTTTGCGCGTTGAAGCCGGAGCATGGGAGTCCATCATGGAGAAAGTCCTTTCCACAAAACCAAGTCAACTGAATTTGGGGGATATCCTTCTCCATGAAGTGTCTGGGCAGGCACTCCACTAACAGAAAGCAGGAACTCTGAAAAAGTTGATTGTTTGTAACATTCATCCTTGGCTGAGTTCAAGGAGAAACCGGTCTTTTCATGAAATATTTTTACTTAGATAAAAAAAGCCGGAGGTATTTCTCCGCACACATTAAATTTTTTTTACTTGGATAAAAACAGGAAGTATTTCTCCGCACACATTAAATGTGAACGTGAATAGGATCGAATCGCTTAATGCCAATTTGTAGAGGGACACGTCCGTGGTCTTGTTTATCTAGGTTCGATTCTAAAATCGACCGATCTTTGCGACTACCGGCGATATGCGGAGCTACTCTGCCTTTTTGCGGCTTAGTTTCTGTGAGCCAATCGGAGTGGACGTGACGCCCTTCCTATTGCACTTAAGGTGCTGCCGGATTACGAGTTAAAGGCATTTCCATGCTTTTGGAACGGCAGAAGATCGATGGGGATCCGCTCAGGCCGGATTCCACCGTACCAACAGTACCAACTCCTTGTTTCCGGACCCAAACCTTCCTCGTGCCTGCTAAGAAGCTCATTTCAAAAGTGCGATCCCGAGACCGTAGGTTTAGTGAACATAGCATTCACGAGTTGTGCCAGGCAGAAATCTAAAGAAATCAGTGATCCAACTTGATAATCACGGAGCTTGTACTGTCGGGCAGCACTTCATCGCGCCACTTTCCTGTCGCGGAGTGGCTGTTTGCCAGCCCACGAAAGATACCAACGATTTTTCTGTTTTCGCGAAAATCCACAGGGCTGCAGCAAGAAGAAACAAGGTATTTCCAAATTGCTTCGCATACGAAAATTGCGCACCGGATGCGCTCCGAATCTTTTTCGATTGCGATGAAGAAACACATGCTTAGCCGATTGCTGCGGAGTATGAATTGCACTGCCGCGGTCCCGTGCCTAATTCCATTTTCCAAAACAAAATGAAATACGCGTAATGAAAATTACGGTTTCCTCCAGAATCACGCCTTCCAGGAACTCTGGTTCCGGCTCCAGCAGTACGCCTTTGCGTTGCAAATTTTTGGAGGTTCCGCATGCATCCGCTGCCACGGAAACCCGTCCGTTCGGTTTTTGCATTTTTGGCGATGAAAAACAGTGGGTCAGACTGGGGCCGCCAGCATTCGGGACCTGTTACGGTGCGCGGCGCTTTTGCGCAACACCCGAAGCTTGTCCAGAACAGAACGTCAGCCGGTGTTCGGTTCTTCAAGCCTATCTTCTATATGTTGCTATGGCTGCTGCTGCCCATGAGCGTGCGGGCGCAGACTTATATCGAGACCGCCGGCAAGGGCCCCACCTCCAATGCAACCTGCAGCGCGAACGCGCTTACCGACTCCTTCCTGCTGGCCACAACGACCGGAACAGCAACCACGAAATCATTCACGCTAAGCGCAAATGCCTTTTATGCCGTTGGATTTACCACCCCGACAAACTTGCCGGGACTATCTTCCTGGCAGCCCAGTACCTATGCGCTGGCTGTGGAGAACACGACCACAAACGCCAATATACAGATCTCCGCTATCTGTTTTGCGCAGGTGAATTCCGCCGCGTCCGTCCTTAGCTCGCTTTGCAGCGTCAGCTCGATCAACACAGCGTTGTCCACTACAGGCGTAAGAACCAATAACTGTCGCGTAACCTCGACACTGACCACGAACACCACAGACCGGCTGATCGGAATCCTGCTGCTCAAGAACACGGTAGGCAGCCGGCAGAGCGTCACCCTCAAGTTCAACACCTCCACAGACGCGCTGACGGTCACGCCGTTGCCGGTTCCGGCCATCAACTCCGTGGCGCCGGTTTCAGGGCCGGCGGGAACGGCCGTCATTATCAGCGGGAGCAATTTCGGCACAACCCAGGGAACCGGATCGGTCACATTCAACGGAACGGCTGCCAGCATTACGAGTTGGAGCGATACGTCGATTGTTGCCCCCGCCCCGGCGCTGACAAACAGTGGCAATATCGTGGTGACTTCGGGTAATGGAACCGTCAGCAATGGCGTGAGCTTCACCGTCCCCGCACCCAGCATCAGCAATATTTCTCCGGACTCGGCGCGCATTGGCTCTTCGGTTACGGTTGCGGGAGCGAATTTTGGCACAGTCGCGGGGCGAATCAGCTTCAACGGCACGAACGCTACGCCTTCGAGCTGGAACAACACGCAGATTGTGGTTCCAGTGCCCTCCGGGGCCACGACGGGACCTGTGATCGTGACGCAGGGATTGGCATCCAACTCGACGGGCTTCACCGTGATTCCGCCGCCTTCGATCAGCAGCGTCTTGCCGGCAAGCGGCGTGGTAAATACGCAGATCACAATCAGCGGTTCAGGTTTCGGCATACCGCAGGGCAGCGGAAGCGTGACCTTCAACGGGACTACGGCAACGCCGTTCAGCTGGAGTGACGGCAGCATTGTTGTGCCTGTTCCCGCCGGAGCCACAACCGGCCCGCTGGTAGTCCAGGCCGGTGGAATCAACAGCAACAGCGTTACTTTTACGGTGAGTCCGGGCCCGAGCATCACCAGCATTGTTCCTTCGACAGGAGCTGCGGGCGCCGCGGTCACTATTTCCGGCCAGAACTTTGGCGCAAGCCAGGGGACCACCGGCGTGGTCCGCTTCAATGGACTGCCGGCAACGGTGTCCAGTTGGAGCACGACTTCCATCAGCACCATGGTCCCGGCCAACGTCAGCACGGGGCCGGTGACGGTAAGCGTCGGCCAGTTGACGAGCAATGGAGTGACGTTCACCGCGGTCACTACTGGCACGCTTTCAGGAACGGTTACCAGCAGCGCGGACGGCAGCGCTATCAGCGGCGCAACCGTACAGGCGCTGCAGAATGGAGGTGTCAAAACTTCCACCACGACGGCGGCGAATGGAACGTATTCGCTTGCGGGGCTGGCCGCGGGCAAGTATGACCTGAAGGCCTCGGCTTCGAGCTTTGGCACGGCTCTCCAGAATTCCGTTGCGGTCACCGCTGGACAGACTGCGACAGCCAACTTCAGCCTTACGGCCCCAGCCACCATTTCAGGCACGGTGACGCAGGCCGATGGAACGACGCCTCTCTCTGGCGCCACCGTGCAGGTTTATGTGGGAAGCGCCGCCGGCAGCTCCGCTACCACCAACAGCACGGGCAGCTATTCGATTGCCGGGCTCAGCACCGGTGCCTATACAGTGCAGGGTTCCGCCTCAGGGTACGTGACGCAGAGTCAGAGCGTGACTCTTTCCGGCAGCGGCGCCACCAGCAACTTCGCGCTGCAGGGCTCGGGCACGAACCCGATCAATTATGTGTATGACGAATTGGGAAGGCTGATTGGCGTGGTCGACTCCGCGGGCGACTCAGCCGCATACAAGTATGACGCGGTCGGGAACCTGCTGAGCATCACGCGGCAGAGCTCGTCACAACTCTCGGTTATCTCTTTTACGCCGCAAAGTGGCGTGGTAGGCGCAACGGTCACCATCAACGGCACCGCGTTCAGCTCTACGCCTTCACAGAACACAGTCAAATTCAACGGTACTACGGCCAGCGTGACCTCCGCTTCGGCCGCGCGCCTGGCAGTCACGGTCCCGGTCGGCGCCACAACCGGCCCCATCAGCGTGACCACGGGCGCAGGCTCGGTCTCCACCAGCACGAACTTCACGGTTTCCGCGGGTTCGGGAGTTCCTGCCATCACCAGCTTTACCCCGAACATGGGGACGCCGGGCACGGCAGTCTCCATTACCGGAACAAACTTTGACATTCTCGCCAATGACAAGGTCACGTTCAACACCGCGCACGCCGCTGTTACCAGCGCCACCAGCACGCAGATCGGGACCACGGTCCCGTCCAACGCAACTTCAGGAAAGATTGTTGTCGCCACACCGGGCGGACAGGGCGCCAGCTCCCAGGACTTCTACGTGCCGTTTGGAACGCACGTGGTTGGCGATATCGGATTTACCGGAAGAGTTTCCCCGGGCGGCAACCAGACGGTGGCGCTGGCGGCCAACCAGATCGGTCTGCTGCTGTTTGACGGTACAGCAGGACAAGGTATCAGCCTGCAGTTGAGCGGATCCACTTATGCCGGCTGTACGCTGTATATCTTCGCGCCGGGCGGCGCGCAGCTCACCTCGTCAAGCTGCACCAGCGGCACAACCTTTATCAACTCCGTGACAGAGCCGGTAACGGGGACGTACACCATCGGCATCGATCCGGGTGCAAATGCCGGGAGCATCAACATCGCTCTCACAACAGACGTTTCCGGAGTGATCACCGCGGGAACGCCTCTCACGGTCACCACCACGGCCACGGGCCAGAGCGCGCGCTACACCTTCACCGGCACGGCCGGGCAGCAGGCGAGCATCACTATGAGCGGCTCAACTTATACCGGCTGCAGTGCTGTGATAGTGAGCATTCTGAAGCCGGACGGAAGCTCGCTGGGCTCGCAGGGAATCTGCAACAGCTCGAGCGGATTCCTGGATTCCCAGACCTTGCCTTCCACTGGTACATACACGGTGGTGGTCGATCCACAGGGGACCGCCACAGGCAGCATCACGCTCCTGCTGAGTACCTTCGCCGACGTCGCTGGAAGCATCACGGCGGGAACAAGTTTGACGGCGACTACGACCGCTGCTGGCCAGAATGCGCGTTACACCTTCAGCGGAACAGCAGGGCAGCAGGTGAGCATCACCATGACCGGCTCAACCTATACCGGATGCAATGCCGTGGTGGTGAGCATCGTGAAGCCCGACGGCACCACGCTGGGCTCGGCAGGGATTTGCAACGGCACGAGCGGCTTCCTGGATTCCCAGACCTTGCCTACCACCGGCACATATACAGTTCTGGTGAATCCGCAGGGAACAACCACGGGGAGCATCACGCTTCTGCTGAATACCTTTGCTGACGTCGCCGGAAGCATCACGGCGGGAACAAATCTGACGGCGACAACGACCACCGCTGGCCAGAACGCACTCTACACCTTCAGCGGAACAACAGGACAGCAGGTAAGCATCACCATGACCAGCTCGACCTATACCGGATGCAATGCCGTGGTTGTGAGCATCGTGAAGCCCGACGGCACCACGCTGGGTTCGGCAGGAATTTGCAACGGCACGAGCGGCCTGCTGGATTCCCAAACCCTGCCTTCGACCGGTACGTACACGGTGAAGGTGGATCCGCAAGGGACAACCACGGGCAGCATCACGCTTCTGCTGAATAGCTTCAGCGACATCACCGGAACCATCACGCCGGGAACTCCGCTTTCCGTCACTACTACGACCACCGGCCAGAATGCGCGTTACACCTTCAGCGGAACAGCAGGGCAGCAGGTGAGCATCACCATGACCGGCTCAACCTATACCGGATGCAATGCCGTGGTGGTGAGCATCGTGAAGCCCGACGGCACCACGCTGGGCTCGGCAGGAATTTGCAACGGCACGAGCGGCTTCCTGGATTCCCAGACCTTGCCTACCACCGGCACATATACGGTGCTGGTGAATCCGCAGGGAACAACCACGGGGAGCATCACTCTTCTGCTGAACACCTTTGCCGACATTAGTGGAAGCATCACGGCGGGAACAAACCTGACAGCAACGACGACCACCGCTGGCCAGAATGCGCTCTACACCTTCAGCGGGACGACAGGGCAGCAGGTAAGCATCACCATGACCAACTCGACTTATACCGGCTGCAATGCCGTGGTGGTGAGCATCCTCAAGCCCGACGGAACCCAGCTGGGCGCGGCGGGAATCTGCAATGGCACGAGCGGCTTCCTGGATTCGCAGACCTTGCCTTCCACCGGAACTTACACGGTGAAAGTTGATCCGCAAGGGACGACTACAGGCAGCGTTACGCTTCTGCTGAATAGTTTCGTGGATGTTACAGGCACGATCACGGCAGGCACACCGCTTTCCACGAGCACCACCACAGCCGGACAGAATGCCCGCTATACATTTAGCGGCACAACAGGGCAGCAGGTGAGCATCAACATGAGCGGCTCAAGTTACACCGGCTGCAATGCGGTGGTGGTGAGCATCCTGAAGCCCGACGGAACTCAGCTGAGCGCGGCGGGAATCTGCAATGGCACAAGCGGCTTCCTGGATTCACAGACGTTGCCTTCCACTGGCACTTACACGGTGTTGGTGAATCCGCAGGGAACGACCACGGGCGGCATCACGGTCCTGCTGAACACTTTTGCTGACGTCACCGGGACGATCACGTCAGGGACGCCTGTTTCCGTGTCTACGTCCACCGCCGGCCAGAACGCTTTTTACAGCTTCAGCGGCGTTACCGGGCAGTCGGCAAGCGTGAGCACCACCGGCTCGATCTATACCGGCTGCAACGCCGTTGTCATCAGCATTCTAAAACCGGACGGAACCAATCTGGGTTTAAGCGGCATTTGCAACAGCAGCAGCGGATTGTTAGGTCCGCTTTCTCTGCCGTCCTCCGGCACGTATACGGTCAAGGTTGATCCGCAAGGCTCGACCACCGGCAGCGCGACTGTGACTTTAACGGTAACGGGCCCGTGATCGCGGCCCGGGGCCAATCGTGGGAGAGCACATGTTGAAATTTCATTGGGAGTGCAGCAAATGATGACTCGAAGGCTGGTTCGCATTCTGGTTGTGGTCCTCGCTTTTTGCGCAACCGTACCGCAGCTTTCCGCCGCGCAGGCGTCAAGCGCGGCGCCGGTAAACGGACAAACAGCCACCCTTTTGCCCAATGGGTGTGTTTTGCTGGCCGGAGGGCAGGATGCGAGCGGCCATGCCAGCGCGGTCTTGCGGCTGCGCGATCTTCAAGGCACTGAGAGGCAACTGCAGGCTGCATTGCAGCTTGGCCGCACCGGCCACACCGCCACCGTGCTGCCGGACGGCACGGTGCTGATTCTTGGCGGCATCGGCACGGACGGCCAACTGGTTACGTCGGCGGAAATCTTCGATCCTCAGAGCGAAAGCTCACAACTGATCGGCTCGGGCGCTCCTTCGGCCCGCGCTTTTCATTCCGCCACTGTGCTTACTGATGGCCGCGTGCTGATCTCAGGCGGCGTGGGCGCCAATGGTGAAGCACTGGCAAGCGCAGAGCTGTGGGACGCACGCCGGCAAACGGTCGCGCCTGTTTCCAGCCCGCCTTCCACGCGCCGCAATCATGCGGCAACCCTGCTGCCCGATGGCCGCGTGCTGCTGACGGGCGGCAAGAATGCGAGCGGAAAACCGGTAGCACCGGCGGAGGCTTTTGATCCGCAGTCGCAAACGTTCTCCATCGTAGACGCCGCATCCCTGCTGCCCCTGAAGAGGCAGGCCGGGCAGGCTCAGGCTTTTTCTCCGCAAGATGGCGCCGCGAATGTTCCTGTCGACGCGTTGATCGCTCTCCGCTTCTCCCGCGCACTGCGCATGGAGAGCATTACCGATCAAACGATCATCCTCAACGGCCCCTCCGGCATGGTGGAGGCAAAGATCGTGGGCGCGGAAGCGGGCATGCTGGCTTTCATTACGCCGCAATCCCCGCTGCTGCCCGGAATAACCTACCTGGTCAGGCTCTCCGGAGCGGCGGATGCCGATGGAACCAGCGTTGTTTTCAAGGAATTCACCTTCACCACCGCCGGTGATGCGCCGCAGAGCGACGTATGGAATCCGACGCTCGACTGGATGACGCACAATTCGCCTTCCACGTGGCAGAACCTGCCTCCCTTGCGGGCGCGCGCCGGGGTAACGGCGTTTGCCGGGCAGGTGCTCAAGCTGGATGGCACGCCGCTGGCGCATGTGAAGCTGCAGATCGGCGCTCAAGCTGTCTTCAGTGACGGCACGGGGCGCTTCCTTCTGGAAAACCTGGCGGCCGGCCACAACGTCATGATGATCTTTGGCGATTCGGCCAATACCCCGCTGCGTAAATATGGCGTGTATGAAGTTGGCGTTGACGTAAAAGGAGGCATTACCAACGTTCTCTCCTACGTGATCTGGATGACTCCGCTCGATACCGCGCACACGGTGAAAATCCCGTCGCCGACCATGGCGGAAACCGTAGTGACATCGCCTCTGCTGCCCGGGCTCGAGCTGCACCTGCCGGCGAAAACCGTGATTACTGACGCGCGCGGCAATACGGTGACTGAGATCACCATCACGCCAGTCCCGCTGGACCGTCCGCCCTTCCCGCTGCCGCAGGGAGTTCCGGTGCCGATCTACTTCACCATTCAGCCGGGCGTCTCGTACATCAAAGTCCTGAGCAGCACCGGGCCGAAAGGCGCGCGGCTGTTCTATCCCAACTCGCACCTATTTCCGCCGCGGACGCCTTTCCAGTTCTGGAACTACGACGCCGACCAGAAAGGCTGGTTCATCTATGGACAAGGCCACGTTTCCCCCGACCGCTCGCAGGTGGTCCCCGATCCCGGAGTGGAGATTTATGAATTCACCGGCGCCATGGTCTCCAATCCCGGCAACGGGCCTTCCGATGGGCCTCAATCCGGCAACAACGACGGCGGCGGCGATCCTATCGACATGGGCACAGGTCTGTTCGTCTACAGCAAGACCGACCTCATCCTGAACGACCTGATCCCAATCGTCCTGAGCCGAACCTACCGGCAAAACGATCCTGTCTCGCGCTCTTTCGGCGTGGGCACCGGCATGCCCTATGACATGTTCCTGGTCGGCGACAACAACACGTTCCCCGAAGGTTACACATTCCAGGACCTGATCCTGCCCAATGGCGGACGCATACACTTTCAGCGCACCTCGCCCTGCACCGGCACGAACGGCTATTGCGACTTCACCAATGCCATCTATGAGCACACATCGTCCGGCACTGACTTTTATGGCGCGATCCTCAAGTTCCAGAACTGCTCGCCTTCCGGCATATGGACCCTGACCAAGAAAGACGGCACGGTCTATTGCTTCCCGGATTCTGACGCTTCGAACAATGGGCGCACGGCCGCGCCCAACGGCTTGCGCGACCGCTACGGCAACTCGCTGATCTTCACCCGCGACGGCAGTCACAACCTTACGCAGATCTCCACGCCGAACGGCCGGTGGATCAACTTCACGTATGACGCCGGCAATCGCATCACCCAGGCGCAGGACAACATCGGACGGATGGTCACCTACTCCTACGATGCCGGAGGCCGCCTCACGCGCGTGGTCGACGCCAATGGAGGCACGTGGAACTACACCTATGACGCCTTCAGCCAGATGACGTCCATCCAGGACCCCCGCGGCATCTTTTATCTGGCCAATCAATATGACCAGAACGGGCGGGTGATCCGGCAGACGCAGGCGGACAATACCAGCTTTGCCTTCAGCTACACCACGGACCCAATCACGGGAAACATCACCCAGACTGATATGACCGATCCGCTCGGGTTCGTTACTCGCCTGGCCTTCAACGCGAACCGCTACACCAGCAGCAGGATTCTCGCGCTGGGCAGGCCGGAGCAGCAGACCTTCACTTACAACCGCGATCCGAATACCAACCTGCTCAACAGCGTGACCGACCCGCTGGGCCGCCAGACCGCTTATACGTATGATGCGAATGGAAACGTGCTGACGGTGACCGAACTCGCCGGGACGCCGAACGCCGTCACCACCACGTTTACCTATGAGCCGAATTTCAACCAACGCTCTTCGATCACCGATCCTCTGAACCACACCACAACCTTCTCCTATGATGGCTCGGGCAATTTGATTGCAATTATCGATCCCCTGGGCCACCAATCCACGCTGCAGTTCAACTCGCAGGGGCAGCCGGTTTCCATCACCGCCCCGGCGGGGAATACCTTGCAGTTTTCCTATGACGGCGCCGACCTTGTCAGCCTGACGGACTTCAGCGGGAACACGACCTCGCGCTTCGTTGATAGTGCAGGCCGACTGGCGGCATTGACCGACGCCTCCGGACAGGTCAGAAAATATTCCTACAATGCGCTGAATGAGGTCGTACAGATCACCGATCCGCTGCAGGGAACAACTTCTTACAGCTATGACGTCAATGGGAACCTGGCCAGTTTCACCGACGCTCTGGGCCACACCACCAGTTGGACCCATGACAACATGGAACGGGTGGTGACGCGCGTTGACCCGCTGCTGCGCCAGGATTCCTTCAGCTATGACAAGAATGGAAACCTGGTTTCCTATACAGACAAAAAAGGGCAAGTCACCAGCTTCGCCTATGACGCGCTGAACCGCAGTACGATGGTTGGTTTTGGAACTGTGGTGAACGGAGGATCGACCACCTACCAGAGCACCATTAATCTTACCCTCGACGCGGGCAACCGGCTTACCCAGACCGTGGACAGCGTCAGCGGGACCATCACACGGGGCTATGACAACCTGGACCGGCTGACCTCAGAAACCACGCCGCAAGGCTCCATCAGCTACTCCTACGATGCCGCCAGTCGGCGGACCGGCATGACCGTCAGCGGGCAGACGCCGGTCTCCTATACCTGGGACAACGCCGACCGCGTCACGCAGATCACGCAGGGAACCACGGTCACTTCGGTTGCCTATGACGCTGCGAACCGCCGCTCGTCAGTAACGCTGCCGAATAATATTGTCGTCTCCTATAACTATGACAGCGCGTCGCGCCTCAGCGGCATGACTTATCAGCTTGGCAGCACGACGCTGGGCACGCTTTCCTATACCTATGACCAGATGGGACGGAAGACGCAGGTGGCCGGCAGCTTTGCGCGCACCGGCCTGCCCGCTCCCATGGCTTCTGCCAGCTACGATGCCGCTAATCAGTTGGTGAACTGGAATGGCGTGCCGATCTCCTATGACGCCAATGGCAACATGCTTTTTGACGGCGTGAATACCTTCACTTGGGACGCGCGGAACCAGATGGCGACCTTGAACGGCGTGAGCCTGCAGTATGACGCTTTCGGACGCAGGACCACCAATGCGGCGGGAACATCGTTCGTTTATGACCGCTCCAACCCGGCGCAGGAAAAGTCAGGCAACACGGTCATGGCCAATCTGATCACGGGAGCCACGGACGAGGTGTTCAACCGCGCCGATGCCGCCGGCTCATTCGTCCAGCTCAAAGACAATCTGGGCAACACGCTGGCCCTGGCTGACGCCACCGGTGTCCTGGTCACGTCCTATACGTATGATCCTTTTGGAAGGACCACGGTCTCCGGCGCCGCCAGCGCCAACGTCTTCCAATTCACCGGAAGGGAAAACGACGGCAACCTTTATTACTATCGCGCGCGCTATTACAACCCGATCATGGGGCGGTTTATCAGCCCTGACCAGATTGGGTTCTTAGGCGGCGATGCGAACCTGTACGGCTATGTGCATAACAGTCCGGTCAATGCTACCGACCCCAGCGGCCATTGCGGCGTGGCTTGCGCCGCTATTCCTATTGCGATTGATGCAGGCCCTCCAGGCTGGGTCGCCCTCGCTGGAGCTGCCGTTATCACAGCTCCCCTCTGGATACCCCCCGCAGCTCAGGCCATCAGCCAAGGGCTCGACGCGCTGGACAACGCTCTCAATCCGGCCATCCCCATCCCCGATACGGCGAACCCGGGAAGAAAACCTCCGGGGGGCGGCGGCAACAACGGCGATGGCAACAATGATGATCCGTGCTATACGCCCGAAGACGTTAATAATGCGCAACAGCAGTATCCTAATAAGGCTGGAAGAACGGAAAACCATCACGTCACTCCGAAATATCTGGGTGGCGACCCTAAGGGGCCTACGGTTCCGCTTGATGGGGCATATCACCAGTTAATTACCAACGCCTTCCGCAACGAGTGGGATTATGGAACAGGACAAGTGCCTACTCCAGACGAACTGCAGGACATCATGGATAGGGTCTACAATCAGTTTCCAACCACTCCTTGTAAATAGATGGGAAGCGGATGATGCCGGAGACGAGTTTGCAAAACGCTCGAGAAATGCTGGAAGAGATAGCCAAACATCGTGGATCGAAGGTTACTGCCGCCCAGGAGTTCGATCCCAATGTCTGCACGTTTACCCAAGACCCGCGGAACAGGGCGGTGCTGGTGGCAAGCTCGGGTCAGCCGTTTGCCTGCAAGACCGTCTTCCAGACCGCCGGTCTGAAGGTGCGGCTGTTTGCGAATGACAACTTTTTGCGGATCATGTTGCTCCATGATGTTGACGTAGAACCGTTCTCGCTGAACCGAACCGACAGGATACAACTGCTGAAGCCGGCGGGTGAGATCGTCCTGGGCGCGCGCAGATATCCGATCTCTACGCGAAGCGGATCTGCTCCGGAGCCCCACAGCGGAACCTTTAATAATGCCGATTTCCTGCGCCTGCTTGAGACGCTGAACATGGGAAAAGAGGACAGCCTGCACGTTTATGCCAATGGGCTGGTGATCTATCTATTGTCGCCTTCAATGGAAAGGGCAGACGGAACGATTGCGGCCGGAGCGAGCTTCTTGTTGCAATTGCCTGCCGAACCGCAGAAAGTCGATCTGCAAAGACTTCCCGCCAACTTTAGTTCGCTGCTTCCTCTGGTTCGGGCCTGGGGAACACTCGACGATGAAGAGCGGGAAGATCGCCGCGAGAAACTCCCGCGTCCTGCACTTCAGGCGATGGTCGAGCAGGTGAGGCCGTACCTGCCTGCCATCGATTCTTATCTTCACCAGTTTGGCGACGCACCGCTTTCGGAGGCGGCTGTTGCCCTGGGTGCTCTAGCAGAATTTGTGGTTGAAACTGAACTCTTTCTTAAGCGGTGACAGCCAATCACCTGGCGGCCCCTTGAAGCAACCGCGCCGCTGGCCAGCAGCGGGATAGGATGGATCTCCATGACCTGGTGTAAGTCATGCCGAAAATCGCATGAGTCGGCCTCTGGAAGTGACGCTAGACCGACTGATCAACATTCAGTTGCTCTTAGGCACGGACTTTCGCTGAAGCCACTGTGGAGCACATCAGTTGCTTGTGCCGCCCCGAAAAGAAATGGTGAGCGCGGAAGGAATTGAACCTTCAACCTACTCATGAAGAGTCAGTTTTCCCGGTGGTCCATTTCGCGGCACAGATCTCTAAGTCTTCTGAAATGATGCCCCATGGTTACATCAAGGTGAAAGAAGGAAAGACACAGAGTGCTGGGCGAGTCCTCCCACTGACACCAAGAGCCCGAGAAACGCTCCTTATATTAAGGATGGAGCCCCGGCGGAAGCGCTGGGTCTTTCCGGGGCCGGGTAATTCAGGTTACCTCGTCAGCATCCAGAAATCTCATCTCAGAGCAGTCAGGAAGGCCAGCTTGGAACGGTTCCCGTTTTACCGTTGGCGGCATACGTTCGGCACCAGATGCGCCGAAGCGGAATGGATCGGCACACCTTGGCAAAATTGATGGGGCACAGTTCACCACGAATCACCGAGAAGTACTACATCCACGTGACCGAGCCACATATTAGCCAGGGGTTCGAGCAGTTTATGGATTATCAGGCAAAGCGGCTCGGGACCAGCCAGCCGACAATTCCCGTCCAATGAGCCGTGACACATGCTTATCAACTTTATTTCAGAAACCGACTCGAGCACCTGGGTTCGGGACCAGGGGCGGAGGTTCAAGTCCTCTCTCCCCGACCATTATTTTCAATCACTTACAGTCCTCAGCGATGTGGTCGAATTTGAGGCTGCAAAAGCCTCAAAGATCCAGTTCAATTCAGGCAGTTAGCTTGTGAAAAAAGTACAATGGACTCATGCACTGAGCCCTTACAATGATTCGAATAAACTTTAGTATTTAGCTCCAAATCCTTTCCGCAATCAAATTCTCATTGCAGGGTCACTAAATGTGCCCGTATCCTTCCGCTTGTGATGCTTGCCGGTTGGGCTTGCTTTTGGGAGATGTGAACAATGGCTGCTGAAAAATGAAACCGATATGCTTGACTTTGTGGACGAGAAACCTTCGGCCGACGGTAAGGGTGACGAACCTAAAGATGACAAAGACGATCAGGACAAAGGGGTGGCCCCCAAGGTAAAGAACTTCAAGGCAGTTATGTCAACGCTAGTTCCTGTCGCTGCAATCTTAACAGTTATCAGCGGTGGAATTGCTACTTATTTCAAGTTCGTTGAAATGCGACATGAGTTCAAGATATCAGAGGATCGTATTCAGTTGCAGATCGAAGACAAGAAAGCGGATCAGTTGAGATCCGATAAGGAAAGAGCAGCTCATGACTTGGAAGCTGTTCAATCTCGGGCTGACCAAGCCAAAGCAGACCGAATTCCAAAGGCCAACGGTAGCAACTCCGTGTTGGCCTGAAGGAACAATGAACAGCCCCGTGCCACCTCGTTCATTACCCAAGTGAACAACGTGATGGGAACATGCGCACAAGCCTCACAAGCGAGGCGCTTTATTCCTGTGGGCGGGTTCAGGATCAGCGTCCTGCGCCAGAAGTAATCTGGTTTCGCAGATCCCACAGTTCCTTGTAGGCAACGTGCTGCATTCGTTGTT
>Ga0207687_10001617_pt1 | contig 15514 bp, 18 predicted proteins | sample KBSM54metaG_FD_184399 | JGI IMG/M metagenome (GOLD analysis project Ga0207687, IMG submission 184399) | Miscanthus rhizosphere microbial communities from Kellogg Biological Station, Michigan, USA - KBS M5-4 metaG (SPAdes) (version 2) | ecosystem: Host-associated > Plants > Roots > Rhizosphere >...
TGGCGTTCGTAGCGGAGAGCGGTATTTCTTTCAAGGACGGCGACGGCCGCCCGATCGATACCAACGCTTTCACGCTGACTGCGAATACATTCCGGCTTCTCGGTGTTCAACCGATGATGGGGCGCGATTTTGTTCCAGAGGATGAAGTGCCGGGCGCGCCGATGGTCGCGATTCTCAATCATCGCTTTTGGGTGAGCCGCTTTGGGATGCGCCCCGATATCGTCGGCATGCGCGTGCACATGAACGGGTCGCCAGCGACCATTATCGGCGTCATGCCGGAGCGCTTCGATTTCCGACGAAATGGGACCTATGGATTCCCCTCCCGCGGACCGCGGAGCTCAAGCAGAGAGGACCGACTTCTTCTGCATTCCTTGCGGTCGGACGGTTGCGTGATGGAGTGAGTCTTCGGCAGGCGCGCACGGAACTCGAAACCATCAATCGCCGCTTGGAAGCGACGTACCAAGCAACTAATCGCGGAGTGTCGCCGGCGCTGTCCACTCATGCCGAGGCCAACAGCGGTGCGGACGCATCAATGATTTGGGGTTCGCTATGGGCCGCGGCGTGGTTGGTGTTCCTGATCGCGTGCGCCAATCTCGCCAATCTTTCGCTGGCTCGAAGCATCGGCCGCATCCCTGAGTACTCGACTCGGGTCGCGCTGGGAGCGGGGCAAGGAAGGATGATCAGCCAAGTTCTCATGGAAAACCTGACGATCGCGGCCGTCGCGGGCGCGACCAGCTGGTGGATCGCGAAATGGTGCATCCATGCATGGGACGTTGCGACCTTCTCCATGTATCAGGTGCTCGATTACACGGTGGATTTTCGCACGTTCTGGTACCTGGCAACGCTCACGCTGGGCGCGGCCATCCTGTTTTCCGTCGCTCCGGTTGCAAAAGTGATGCAAATCGGCATGAACGGCGTGCTCAAGGGAGATGCGCAGGGCGTGACACAGAGCCGGAGCGGAAAGCGGATTGCAGCCGGGCTCATAGCGGTGCAGATGGGTCTAGCGATCGTCCTTCTATCGGGTGCGGGGGTGTTGGTGCGGAGCCTCGCGTCGATCCTCACCGCACACACCGGAACGCATGATCCCGAGCACGTTCTGGTGGGATCAGCCAGGCTACCGTCCGACAAATACTCAAACGCAGAAACACGGAACTCCTATTACGCGCGACTGGAAACCCGATTGCGAGCGATTCCGGGAGTCGAGGAGGTGACGCTTGCCAGCAATCTTCCTGGTTATTCAGTGAACTTGCAAGCCTTCGAGATCGATGGAAAGCCTGCGCCAGCAGACGGCCGGGAGCCGGTTGGGTTCTTTGGGATCAGTTCGAACTACTTCGGTGTGGTTTCCGCTGCTGCGATTTCAGGTCGCGAGTTCAACGACGGCGACAGGCAAGGTTCCTTGCCAGTCGCGTTGATCAATCAGAGCTTTGCGGCCCGATTTTTCCCAGGCGAGAACCCGATCGGCAAACGTCTTCGTGCGGCGCCTGGGAACCGGCCGGACGATTGGCGAACGGTGATCGGCGTGGTTCCGAACATTATGCAAAATGACCCGGTGCGGCAGCAGTTCAAACCGCTCGTTTATGTGCCGCTGCGTCAGCGTCCGCCCGCTCGTGCCTATTTTCTAGTCCGAACCGGAATGACTCGGGCAGTGGGGGGTGCCGTTCGAACAGAGGTACAGAAGATCGATTCAGACGTGTTGCTCGGGGAGTTCATGACGTTGAAGGCGCACATGGCCTTCGATCGCGATTACATGGATCCGCTTCACAGCGAGTTGCAGAAGCACGCCACGGTCGCGCCGATCTTCGCGGTGATTGCATCGGCGCTGGCGGCGATTGGATTATACGCCGTGATTGCGCATTCGGTGGGCCGGCGCACTCGGGAGATCGGCGTGCGAATGGCGATCGGCGCGAGGGTTGAAGATATCCGCAAAATGATCTTCGGCGAGGGGATGCTGCCTGTGTCTATCGGAACGATCCTTGGTCTTGCGGCGTCGCTGATCTTAAATCGCGTTTTGCAATCGCAATTGGTCGGCGTCTCGCCATACGATCCAGCGACGCTCGCGGCGGCTCCAGCGATTCTTGCGGTGGTGGCGTTGCTCGCCTGCGCAATACCAGCACGGCGCGCGATGAACCTCGATCCCGCGATCGCGCTTCGCCACGACTGAACTACTCGCACAGAAAGTCCAACAATCATTCTTAGTGGCGCCGGCCCGCGGTCGCCTCCGCGAAACGGGCTTCCTTCGAACGCCCAATCCTTCATTTGATCTGCCGTTTACTACAGCTCGTGTTACGGCGCATCCGGACGGGTTCCGCGAGTGTTAATTCTCGGTGACACTCCATCAACTACTCGAATCGAAGTGCATCGTCGGGGATCACAGTCGACGCGCGGTGGGCGGGAATGAGCGCTGAGACCAACGCAGTCGAGAACAGAACCAAAGTTGCCGCGAGGATCGTTGCCGGATCTGTCGGTTTCACGTCGTATAGCTGCGATTCGACAAGACGGCCCAACGCCCAGACGCAAGGCAGTGCAATCGCTGCTCCCCCGGCGATCATCACCAGCGCATCCCGGAGCACCAGTCAGATCGTTTAGGACCGGCTTGCTGCGCAGAGGCACACGTCAAAATGACAATAAAAATCGATGCGATTCTCTTGCACCTTGGCATGGTGTGTTCCTTTAGTCCAGCAAGCCTATCGATAGTTTCTCAGAGAATTGATCCGAACGGCCCGCCCCGTGTGCTTCCCGTGCGACGGTTCCCCTTGCGGGTGTTGCCCTTGTGACTGAACCCGGCCCCAAATACATACGGGTTCGAGTGGAAAATTTCCCTCGGATTCTGTGACCGTGTGTGACCCTGAGGCGTGTAACTCGATGAAACCTTGGTAGCGCTAACGGGAATCGAACCCGAATCATGTCGTCCGATCTGGTCCTATATAGTCGCAACTAGCTGATTCTACGTGGATGCAGGTCGGCCTTTTCTACGCAATCACCCTTATGTAACCCTGTGGTGTGATCAATGTGTGATCAAAAAAATTGGAGGGATCGCGACTATCACGAACAAACGGCGCGACTCAGTCGGCTGATTCCCACTGCTGATATGCGGTCAGTATTTCGGCGGCGATGGCTGAGTAGCGCTCTCGCGAGCCGGCCGTTTCCGCTTCAAACCATCTGACGAACTCCTCATGCACGATCGCAGCCGTTTCCTCGACGGATAGGTCACGACGAAACCGGGGCAGAATTGTGCCGGCCTCAGGATCATACTCATCGGTGTTGTCTTCGAAGTTGATTCCGATCGGATCGTGACGGAAGAGGATCGGGGAGACTTCGTTTAAGAGTTGCTTGTATGAAGACGAGAGTCTTTTCCGTTCCTCTCGATGAAGGCTGACTTCGTCCGGCGTCATCAATACGTACCATTGTGAGACATCCTGGCTCCAGCGGCTGGGTCCCAAAGCGCCAAACGGGGATGGCCGCCGACCAAAAGGAACGTCTGCCATCCGCGATAAGCTGTATTAAACACGTAATGGAAATCGCATATCGGCGACATTTCTTGATACTGAGCCTCGCCGTCGTCCTCCTCTATCTGAGTGGGAAAACGCTCGATCATATACCAGTGGGCGAAATCCGTGATTTTGCGATTCTCGGATTGCCCGGTGCCCTTCACGCAGGTTCAGTCTTGCTATCGCTCAGGCGTACACCGAACATTGCCCGCAGCGTTTTCTTCGTGGCGCTTGCTGCCTGCTTCAACTTTGGGGCGATCTTCTCAGGCCTGATAGCTCTGCCGTTATTTCCTTTTGTGCCGGCAATCGTGAGTCTCCTCCCTCAACTTCGGGAGATCGGCGATTCCACTCCGGGAGATTCCGTTAGAGTCTTGTTCTACGTCATAGCCGCCTCGGCCTGTGGCTCTCTGGCGTATTGGTTTGTCGTTCGAGCGTTCTGGATGAAACGACTTCGCTACCGAGACTTGTTTCGAACGCTCACGCTGTGTGTGACCGCAACTATTCTGGCCTTCATCGGTGGCGCCGTTCTGGGCTCAAGTCCTGCGTACTTCAACTCAACGAGAAGCGTGCGCGATATCCTGCCTACCGTGATGTGGTGGTTCGCGTTCTCAGCGTCCTTATGGTGGAGCGAGTCGCGGGGCGACCGACGTAACGTAGCCCTAGTTCAATCGACAGCGTCGACCCAGTAGCTCCCCGATCCGTCCGAGCGATTCTGGCCGAGTAGGAAAGCGCCTGAACTCGAACCTCGTCTCGTCGGAGTCTTCAAATCCCCACCGTGCGTGCATCTTGTCCCCCGTCCTTCCAAAAATGTGTGATCAATGTGTGATCACGATGGTCGGAATCGTGGCCTCTGTATGCTTCAACTAACGGGAATCAAGCAGGATGCGCTTGTAAGTTATTGAAAGTATGGTAGCGCTAACGGGAATCGAACCCGTATTTGAGCCTTGAGAGGGCTCCGTCCTAACCGTTAGACGATAGCGCCGTAACCTCGATTATACGACGTTCGCCCTGGAGCAGGTTTCCAAACCTGCGAACCGATTTCTAAATTCGGCGCACTCACCATCACCGAGTCCGCAAAGCCTTCACGTTCAGCGCCACCGATTGCTGGCTGTTGGCGTCCACCGTCAGCGCCATTCCCGTCGTCCGGCACCCCTCCAGCCCGGCGGGATCGTACACATCGCAGGGAGGATCATCCAGCCACCCCGCCAGCGTGTACTTGCCCGGCGGAATCCCGGCGATCTGGAAGAAGCCGTACTCATCGGCGGCGGTTTCGCGATAGCTCTGCACGTGGTCCGCGGGAGATTCGGGAATCAGCGCCAGGCTGGCTCCGCTCCACACGTCGCCGTTGGGACCGTAGACGCGGCCGGTGACGCGCCCGCCCCTCGCATCCAGCACGATCTCGAACGGGACGCTGCCGGCCATCGACCCCGGCAGCCCCTGAGCGCGCACATCCGTGCCATTCACCTGCACCGCCGCGACGTAGAAATTCTCGGGCAGATTCCGCACGAATACATCGTAGGTTTCACCCGCCATCACGGTCACCGTAAACGGGTCCGAATCGAAGCGGGGATTCGCCTCGGCAATCGCGCCGCGTTCACTGCGAGGTTCCAGCGTCACGCGCGGTCCCGCATTCGGGCGCGGATCCGCTAGCGTTCCCTCCATGCGCAGGACGCCTTTCCATTCGTGAGCGGGCAGAGCCAGCAGATTCACCTCGTCGATGTCCTGGCCGGCCACCGTCAGGAACGTCCGCGCGATCAGGCGATGACCTTCGGAGGTAGCGTCCGCCCACACCTGGTACGCTCCCGGCGTCACCTGCCGGATGGTGAAGTTGGAGTCCTTGTCGTACTCGGTGCGCTCCGGAAGCGGAAGCGTTCCGGTGTTGCCGGCGTCGATTCGCTCCAGAAAAATAGTCGCGTTCCCCATCGCCAATCCGGTGGTGCCGTCCGTGATTTGTCCGCGAATGGACGACTTGCGCACCGGCTGCAGGTACAGATCGATACCGCCGATCTCCGCGCCGTTTCCCAGCCGGATCGGCACCGCCTCGCCCAGCTTCAAGGTATCGGGGTAGAACGTCGTCCCATAGGTGTCCATGGGAATCTCGCGGCCCAAGGGGTCCAATCGCGCCTGATCCTGAACGCCGCGCGAAGCCGGAGCTTTCTCATACACCGCGGCCACGTAATATTCTCCGGGCGCCAGATCGTAGACGCGGTAGTCGCCATGGTCGTCGGTCACGGCGCCGCGGACAGCGGTAAATCCATGCCGCCCGCGAATGTGATATTCGCGATACAGTTCCACGGGCACGGCGATGGCCGGGTCGCCGTCATTGAAGCGAACCTTGCCCGCCAGCGTCGCCCACGGCTTCAGGCGGAACGTGACTTGAGACATCGTCTGGCCGGCTGCCAGAAAGAATTGCGGCGGCATGCGCAGTGTGCCGCGCAGAAAGATGGAAGTACTCAGATAACCATCGCGCTGGGCCGTGAGCGAGTACGATCCGCGTGGGATATCGCGAATTTCAAAGCTCCCCTTGTCGTCGGCGTCCGCGCCGAGAGCCGGGCCGCCCGCTTCCAGAGGACGCAGAGTCACATGCGCGCGCCGCAGCGGGGCGCCATCGGAATCGCGCACGACAACACCTGAGATCCGGCTCGGAGCCGGGAGCCTCTGCTGCCCAAAGGCGACTACCCCCAGCAGCGCGATAACCAATAACCGCATTTTTAGAGGATGACGCACCCAGATGGCCATGCGTGGAAGCTAATGTGTTTCGCCTAATATGTTTCCACGCCAGGGCCGCCCGGCGGGCGCGAGCGCATGCGCCAGTGGTAGACCAGGGCGCCCGTGCCGATGGTGAGTGCGGTCCCAAGCGCGACAAAGGGGATCAGCATGATGCCCTGAATGGTCACCCAGGCTCCCACTACGATAAAGAGCACTGGAAATAGCGGGTAGGCAAAACTTACGATGCGCAACTTCTGCCATCCGGGACGATTGCGGAAAACAAATAATGATGCCACGCTCATGGCCGCGAAGAAGTTCAGCGTGATACCGATGTACTGCATCAGTTGCAGGAACGGCATCATGGTCATGACCATCGTGCACAGGCCTTGCGCCACAATGGCGGCCACCGGCGTGTGAAAGCGTGGATGCACTTTCGCCGCGATCGACGGGAATGCGCCGTTTCCAGCCATGGCGTAATACACGCGCGGCCCTACCGTGATCATCGCGTTCACCGTGGACATCAGGGAAAGGGCCATCAGTCCGCCGAAAATCCCCGTTCCTTCGGGGCCGAACAATTTCGATGCCGCGAACGCTCCTACCGCCTCTTTGCCCTTCAGTTCTTCCAGCGGCGCCGCGTACACGAATACAAGATTGAGAGCGATGTACAGCACCGTCACTAGCGCCGTGCCGATGCCCATCGCCATCGGTAGCGTACGGATGGGTTGGCGCAGTTCCTCGGCGACGTAGGTGGCGGCATTCCATCCGCTGTAAGCCACGAAAACGAACACCAGGCTGACTGCGAATTGTGCCGTCAGCGACGTAGTGGCTTCACGGGTAGCGCTCACGGAATAGTGCGACACATTGCCGTTTCCAATCGTGAACCCCAGCACGATGAATGCGAGCAGGACGATGACCTTGATCCCCGTGAGGAAGTTTTGCACGCGCGCGACGCGTTGCAATCCGAAAATGTTCAACAAGGTGAAGACCAGCACCAGGCTACATGCCACTCCTTGCGCTCCCCCGATTCGCAGGGCCCAGTCGCCTGAGCCAGCCACCACCGGCGCATTTTGCTGCTGCAGGGCGGGGAAGAAGTGCCCCAGGTATTCGGAAAATGCGAGTGCGGCGGCCGCGATCGGCGCCGAGGAATCCCGCAAAGAACGAGGCCCAGCCGGTCATGAATCCCCACGTGGGTCCGAACGCGCGAGTGAGATAGACGTATTCGCCCCCTGAGCTGGGGAAATTAATGCCCAGTTCGGAGTAGCAAATGGCTCCCAGGAATGCGCAGATTCCGCCAACCACCCAGATCAACAGAATCAGGTTGGGCGAGCCCAGATCCTTGGCCAGGTAACCGGTGCCGGTAAAAATTCCGGTTCCCACCATATTGGAAACCACCAGCGCGGTCGCGCTGATGAGGCCAAGCTGGCGGAGCAGTCCGGACTTACCGGCGGTCACTATTTCATTTTACGAGTTGCCAGCGCGTAAGGGTTACACGCCATGACATTTTTTGTATTTTTTGCCGCTGCCGCAGGGGCACGGGTCGTTGCGGCCGACTTTTCCAGCTACGGGAGCCGGCGCGGCTGCCTCCGGTTCTTCGTCGCTCTCTTCCGCAGTTGCAAAGACGGGATCCAGGCCGGCCAGACGTAGCCTTTCGTCCAGGGCGAACATAACCAGTTCGGCTTCGCTTGCCGACAATTCCGCCAGCGCGTCGATTTTGCGCAGCATGCCGCGAATCCGCCCGCGTGTGGTTTCGCCCGGCATGGCCAGGGCGTAGGCGAACAAGGCGTCCTCGCGAAGATCTTCCAGATCGCCCTCGCGGTCGAAGTAACTGGCGATCTTATCGGCATGGCCTACGATTTGAAAATAGCCCGTGCCGCGGATGGCTTGCCGCAGGATGTCTTTATTCGGATCGTCCAGGTGCTGCGCAAAGAAGCGCGCGTAGGGCTTCCACAGCGACCGCCACATGGACTCGAGCGCTCTCGCACGGGCGATTCCGCCTTCTTCATACAGGGCCTCGATGGCTTTGCGTGCATCGTCCCGGTCCGCGGCTGCGTATAGGCCGACCGCCGCACCGCCGCGTTCCGCGATGTCGCGCGATGTGTCCGTCAGCACCGCCAGCATGCCATCGCGAATCTCGGCATTTTCGGTAGCGTCCGCCAGCGATGCCCATGCCCGCCCACGGACCTTGGCATCCGAATCAGACTGCGCTACTCGCAAGAGCGACGCGCGCGATCGATGATCCAGCTCGTGATTGAAGAAGCTGTGCGCCGCGCCCGCACGGACCTCGGCATCGGGAGATTCCAGCAGCGCCAGCCGTTCCATTTCGCTCAGTACGTCGAAGGCAGGCAGCTCGCGCTTGGGATACTCGGCCAGAAGATCGAACGGTTCCGGCTCATAGTTGGGCGGAGGTCCGTCCAATTGCTCCAGCGCGTACTGGACCTCGCGGCGCAGTTCGCCCTCTTCCGCCGGGATCTCGGCCAGCATCGCTTCCAGCGCAGGCCGCGCCGCCGGATCGCCGTAGAGGCCCAGGCAGAAAGCTCCGTCGGCTGCATCGAATTCCAGACGATCCAGAAGAAGCGCCAGGACCCGGGGATCATGGACGTGCATTCCGGCCAGCAGGAAACCGATTTCGGCGCTGTGTTCTTCGCCCAGTTCTTCGTATAGCGCCAGGAGTGGCTCCACCGCGCGCTCGCGGAAGGGAAGCAGCGCTTGAATCAGCTCATCGCTGACATCGTCGGGTGCCCGCCGGATGACGTCCATGTAGAAATCCAGCGCTTCCGGCACGTTCCAGTGCCGGAACAGATCCACCAGCAGGGAATCGAGATCAAGACGATCGTCCTCATGCGGGGCCTTTGCGAACGCCAGGACTTCTTGGATCGCTTCGGCGCCGCCGTCGAGAATAGATTGAATCAGGCGCTGATCGACGCCCACGCGGCCCATCGCCGCGTCGCGCAGTAACTCACCCGCACTGGCCACCGGCCGCGACTACGCTTCTTTCACCACGTGGACGGGTACGTCCACGGAAACGTCGCGATGCAAGCGAACGCTCACCTTGAATTCGCCCAGCGTCTTGATGGGCTCGTCCAGTTGGACCTTCTTGCGATCGATGGTGTAGCCGAGCTTTTCCAGTGCCACGGCAATATCGTTCGCCGTCACCGAGCCGAACAGTTGATCGTTTTCGCCGGCTTTCTGGTAGATGGTGACCGATGCGGCCGCCATCAGCTTGCCCAGTTCCTGCGCATCCGCCACGTGCTTGGCGTCCTTCTTGAGGTGCGCCTGGCGTTCCTGCTCCACGATCTTCTTATTGGATTCGTTCGCCGTTACCGCCAGCTTGCGGGGCAGCAGATAGTTCCGTGCGTAGCCCGCGGCGACCTTTACAACCTGGCCGCGCTGGCCCAGTTTGTCGATATCTTCTCTCAGGATAATTTCCATGCCCATGTCCTCTTACAACGAAGTCGCGAACGGCACTAGCGCGATGTTGCGCGCCTGTTTGATGGATTCCGCCAGCCGCCGCTGATGCGGTGCGCATACACCGGAAATCCGCCGCGGAGTGATCTTGCCGCGCTCGCTGATAAAGGAGCTGAGCAGGCGCACGTCCTTGTAGTTGATGTCGTCGATCTTATCCACGCAGAAGCGGCACAGCTTCTTGCGCCGGAAATACTGCTTCTTTCCCGCGATGGCCTTGTCGCCGCCCGTGGGTCTTGAGGAACCGCTGATGGGTCTTCCGCCTTTATGTTCCGCCATGATGTCCTCTTACGATTCCTTGCTCGATACGGGGGTTTCCGCGACGGCCACGCTTGCGCCCGGCAGGCCGGGAGCCACCGCGGCAGGTTCGCTGGGCAATGCCGGAGCAGCAGGTGCGCTGGGCACCGCCATGGGTGGCGGCGCAGGCCGGCGGGCGGCGCGCTTCTCGCGCTGCTTCTTGCGCTTCTCGATCTTCTTGGCCTTCTCGTCGATCCGGACCGTGATGAACTTGATCACCAGGTCCGTAACGCGCATCCGGCGCTCTACTTCCTTCACCAGGTCGGGCGACGAGCTGAATTGAATCAGCACATACACGCCCTCGTTGTACTTCTGCACGCGATAAGCCAGCTTGCGGGTGCCCCACTTGTCGGCTTTCTCGATGGTGCCTTTTCCGTTGGTGATCAGATCCTTGATCTGGCCAATGAACGCGTCCGCTTCTTCCTCCGGCGCGTCCGGCTTCAAGATGAACAACTCCTCGTAGACTCTCATTCTTCCTCTGTTTTTAAGCCTTGAGCGCGACGATTATATTTCGTCATGGCCTGTGCGGCGCCCTCGGCGAGTATGAATTCAACGGCATCCGCTGCGCGAATCACCGTCTCCTCCACGTCTTGTTTTTGTGCCCGTTTAAACTGCCCGAGCACGAACTGCTCTCCCTTTACCGGATTTCCAGGATCTATTCCAATCCGAATCCGCGTAAACTCGTTCGTCCCCAAACTGCCGATCAAACTCTTCACTCCGTTGTGTCCTGCTGCTGATCCGTTCAACCGGATGCGCATCGAACCCCACGGAAGGTCCAGCTCGTCATACACCACAATCAAGCGGTCGGGTTTCAATTCGTACCGCTCGAGCAGCCCGCTTACCGCCGGACCACTCAGATTCATATACGTCTGCGGCTTGGCCACGGCCACCCGCTTTCCTGCAATGTCGCCCAGCCCCACCAGCGACATGTTCTCTTTCCGGCTTACCCGAATCGCGTGCGATCCAGCCAGCCGGTCGATCACCATGAAGCCCAGGTTATGCGGCGTGTTTTCGTATTCCTCGCCCGGATTGCCCAGCCCCACAATGAGAAACTCGACTGGCATCTTCGGACTGGCCCTTGCCGCCTGGCCGCTGGCCCCTGGTTATTTCTTCTTCTTCTTCTCGTCGGCCGCCTCGTCCTCTTCTTCTTTCTTGCCCTTCTTGATGACTTCGGGCTCGGCCGCGGCCGCCGGCGCGACTTCGGCTCCGGCCACCGGCGCGACTACTTCTTCCGCCCTCATCGTGACAATGTGCGAAATAACCGCATCCGCCGGGCTCACCAGCTTGACCGATCCGGGCAGCACCACATCGCCGGCGCGAATGCTCTGGCCGATGCTCAGCGCGGATACATCCACCGTCAGATCGTCGGGAATTTCGTTGGGCAAGCACTCGACTTCGATTTCGCGGGTGACGATCTCATGCAGTCCGCCCTGGATCTTCACGCCCTCAGGCTCGCCGACCGTGTGCACCGGCACCTTCACCACCAGCCGCACCGTCAGATCGATGCGCTTCAGGTCCACGTGCAGCAGGTTGTCCTTGACCGGATCCTTCTGCCAGTCCACGATCATGACCGGAGTGTTTTCGCCGCCATTCACGGCCAATGTGAAAATCGTGTTGTGGCCGGTCTTGCTGCGCAGAATCTTGCTGACTTCCTTGGGATTGATGGAGACCGCGAAGGTTTCCTTGCCCACTCCATACACCACCGCCGGTGTCGAGCCGGTCGCGCGCAGCCGCCGCGCTTCGTTCTTACCGCGCAATGTCCGCGGCTCAGCCGCGACCGTAATATCGTTTGCCATACTCTGGTCTCTTCCTTAACCTAAACAAATAATGTGCTGACCGATCCATCTTCGTGGATCGATTGAATCGCCTTGGCCAGCAGCGGCGCAACCGAAAGCTGCTTGATCCGGTCGCAATTGTCCGCTTGCCCGCACAACGGGATGGAATTGGTCACTACCACTTCCGTAATCTCTGAAGCCTCAATCCTGTCTACCGCCGGACCCGACAACACCGCGTGCGTCGCACAAGCCCGAACACTGCGCGCGCCCTGTTCCAGCAGCGCTTCCGTCGCTTTCACCAGCGTGCCCGCCGTGTCGATTAAATCGTCCACGATCAGACAGTGCTGGCCCGATACATCGCCGATGATATGCATGACTTCCGCCACATTCACATCCGTCCGCCGCTTATCGATGATCGCCAGAGGCGAATCCATGCGTTTGGCGAACGCCCGGGCGCGTTCCACGCCGCCTGCATCGGGGGAAACCACGGTCAATCCTTCGCCCCCCAGCTCGCTGAAATAATCCACCATCACCGGGGCAGCGAACAAATGATCCACCGGGCCATCGAAAAATCCCTGAATCTGAGCCGCGTGCAAGTCCAGCGCCAGAACACGGTCCGCGCCGGCCCGCTCGATCAGACTTGCAACCAGGCGTGCCGAAATCGGCATGCGCGGCCGATCCTTACGATCCTGCCGGGCATACCCATAATAGGGTAGCACTGCGGTGATGCGTTCCGCCGACGCGCGTTTCAGCGCGTCCATCATCAGCAGCAGTTCCATCAGGTTGGTGTCCACCGGCCTGCAGGTCGGCTGCACCACGAAAACATCCGCGCCGCGAACGTTCTCCTGGATCTGCAAGTGGACTTCGCCGTCGGAGAACTGCTTCACGTTGGCCACAGCCAGCTGGCATCCCAGCTCATAGCAGATCTCTTTCGCCAAAACGGGATTGGCGTTGCCCGAAAAAACCTTGAAGTGGTTAAACCTCATTTTGCGTACCGGCTTTGCAGCGGCCATAGGCTTTTATCCATGCGAATGTGCTGGCTCAGTTGGCGGCGCCAGAGCCGCTGATAGCCCCCCCGATTTACCAGGGTGGCCGGGATCACTAAATACTTCCCCGTCAGTTCCTTTTCGGCCCGATCTCGCTCCCCGCGAGACCGAAATATTCCAAAGATCGCCGAGCCGCTCCCGGTCATTCGCACCCCAGCCGCGCCAAGCTTCGACAACTTTCGCCCAATAGTCGGGAGCAGGGGATACTGACGAAAAACGACCGCCTCGAAATCGTTCGCGCTGAACGGACTCGCCGCCCCCGCCGAGCGCTCACTCGCAAGCACTCGAACAAAGGCCTGGAAACTATTAATTCTACTAGACGAATCGCCCGCCGTCAAACCTCTCCCGAGTGCTTGGTAGGCCGGTCCGGTCGCCACGTGCAGTCCGGCGGAAACCACCAGAATCGGTTCGGGTTTCAGTTCTGTTAATTCATAGACTTCCGTCCCCCGGCCGACGCCCAGCGCCGTCCCGCCGGTTAGGAAGAACGGGACGTCGCTGCCTAGCTCCGCGGCGATCTGCTCCACGGCCAGGGACCTCCCCGCCAGGACGGGCAATGCCATCAGCACAGCCGCCGCGTTGGACGATCCCCCGCCCAATCCGCCGCCCATCGGGATCCGCTTCCGCAGGCGAAAATGCACCCGCGCGTGGATCTTGAGGGAGTCCAGCACGGCTCGCGCTGCCTTGACGATCAGGTTGTCGGCGATGGCCAGTGGATCGTCGATAGTGATCCCAGTCCGCCGCGCGGCTTCGTATTCGATATCAAGGGTGTCGGCCAGCGAGATGGTCTGAAACACCGTCCGCAGTTCATGAAAGCCGTCAGCCTTCTTGTTGAGGACGCGCAGATCCAGGTTGATCTTCGCCAGCGACTTGACGGTGGCACGCCGGCTCGGCATCTAGTAATGCAGGAGGGTTTGCACGTCGTAGCCCGGCAGCTTGGCTCGGCCGTTAAGGGCGTCCAGCTCGATCACGAAGCTTAATCCGGCCACTCGCCCGCCGAGTTTCTGCACCAGCTTCGCGGCAGCGGCAGCGGTCCCACCGGTAGCCAGCACATCGTCCACGATCAGAACGTTCTGACCGGGCTCAATCGCGTCGCGATGCACTTCCACGGAGTCGGTGCCGTATTCGAGATCGTACTCGACGCGCTCGGTCGGCGCCGGGAGCTTCTTGGGTTTGCGCATCGGCACGAAGCCGGCGCTCAAGGCGTACGCAACTGCGGGAGCGAAAATGAATCCCCGCGCCTCGATCCCCACCACGCGATCGATGCCATGTCCGGCAAAGTGTGCGCGCAGTGCGTCAATCACCGCCCGCAGCCCGCTGGGATGCTTCAGCAGCGTGGTGATGTCGTAAAACTGGATGCCCGGCTTGGGGTAATCGGGAACCTCGCGGATAAGCGTTTTGAGTTGATCCATGCTTCCAGGGAATGTTTTGGGGGATGTGCTAGCGGATGTCAAACCCCTCAATTCTAGCATCGACAGCCGCATCTTCTATTTGGACGCCGCGCACTTCACCCGCCGGAGGCCCCAGCCGCAGCCGCGCTTCGAAGTCTTCCAGAAGTCGGGCGGGTCCCGCCGCGTAGGCTTCCACCCGTCCGTCGGATAGGTTGCGAACCCAGCCGTTAAGCCCCAGTTCCCGCGCTGCTCGAATCGCGAAGTAGCGGTAGCCTACACCCTGCACTTGACCGGAGATCCAGAACTTACGCGCTCGCATGTCGATGTGCGATTTTACCGATTTCCGTCGCATCGCCGTGCAGTTTGCCTCTGTCGAGCTGTTCTGCGATTGAGGCTAAGCAGGCGCGACAACAGCCAATCCTTTTACCCCGGCGAAATCCTGGTCGCGGCTCACCAGCGTTGCACCTAGAGCAAGTGCGGTAGCTGCAATCCAGAGGTCATTTTCATCTAGTGCTAATCTCTGACTCTGACGATCGCGCTTAATGGCTGCGTAGAAATCACCCGCTCGTTGCGGGACGGATTCGTACAGGAAACTGTCCAGAAAGTGATGTCCTGCCTGCTCTAATTCCGACCGACGCGAGCCCGCTGGAAGTCGGGAAATCCCGAAGATAATTTCGCCGCGAACGATGCTACAGGTGCCGATGCGGTCTTGTTCCTCCAATCCCGCCATCCAAGTCTCGATCCTTGGATCCGCCTTCATCAGTTCGCTGACGGCATTTGTATCGAGCAGATATGTCACGTACTACCTGTCAAACGCGCCGTCGTCGCGCACGGGGTGTCGCGCCGCGGCAATGGCGGCCTCCAGGTCATCCACCGCGGAAGGACTCGGGTGAGGTAACGCCCGAATGGTTTTAAGGATCGACTGAGGCGATGTCGGCCTGTCCAGAAGAGATCGCAAACGTTCGACTGCAATCTCTTCCACGCTCTTCTGTTGCGCCGCCGCGATCCCTTCCAGACCACGCGCAAGATCATCTGGGATCTGGATTGTCATTGTTCCTATTGTCTCAATGCGACGCCGTTGCTGCATGTCAGTAACAATTAGTGTCACTCTCCGAACAATTCTCTCGGCGCTTCTTTCAGTTACTTACGTGTTTCATGGCTCCTCTTCGGCTCCTACCGGCCCTAAACCTTGAATTGGAGGATTAACTTCTTGGGTTCGTTTTGTAGTAGCGTTTCACGCCCCGGCGCGCTGGCTGCCGCATAATAGAACGATCGTGTTGGACGGCTCCAATCTACTAGCCCCGCTGCTGCTCGGCGCTGTCGCCGTACTCGCCCTGCTCGCCGGCGGG
>Ga0207687_10001618_pt1 | contig 15513 bp, 13 predicted proteins | sample KBSM54metaG_FD_184399 | JGI IMG/M metagenome (GOLD analysis project Ga0207687, IMG submission 184399) | Miscanthus rhizosphere microbial communities from Kellogg Biological Station, Michigan, USA - KBS M5-4 metaG (SPAdes) (version 2) | ecosystem: Host-associated > Plants > Roots > Rhizosphere >...
AAGGGTGGACCCGGAGGTGCACCGGGCGGCGCTCCTGGAGGTGCACCGGGCGGCGCTCCTGGAGGTGCGGGTCGCGGCGCTCCCGCGGCCATCGAGAGCGAGGATTTAGGCGGCGGATTCTGGCTGGTCACCGGCGGCTATGGCGCCGTCGTCGCCAATTTCAAGGACTACATCATTGTGATCGAAGGCCCTTCGGGCGACATGCGCGCCGATCAGATCATTGGCGAGGCGAAGCGCTTGGTTCCAGGCAAGCCCATCAAGTATGTCATCAACACGCACACGCACTTCGATCACTCCCAGGGACTGCGGGACTTCGTCGCCGAAGGCGCGACCATCATCACCAATCAAGGGAACAAAGGCTACTTCGAAAAAGTCCTCGCTACTCCTCACACGCTGGTTCCAGACAATCTCCAGAAGAAGAATCCCAAACCCAAGATCAAGGTGGAATACGCCGGCGACAAGAAGATCCTGACCGACGGCGAGCATCTGATCGAGCTGCACCATTTGATGAACAGCACTCACGACGGCAACATGCTGATCGTGTACTTGCCGAAGCAAAAGATTCTGATCGAAGCGGACGAATTCAACGTGCTCAATCCGACTCCGACCGCTCCGGTAGCCAGCCCGAACCAGTATCAAATCAACCTGCTGGCCAACATCGAACGGCTGAAACTGGACGTCGACCGGATCATTCCGATCCACCTTCCGAATCCGGCAACGCGCAAGGTGACGCTGCAGGAATTGAAGTTCTCCGCGGGCAAGTCGTAATAAGTCTCTTGTAACTGTCCTCTTGGATGATTCGCAGGACTGCGGATCTCCTGTCGTCTGCCGCGGTTCAAGGCACTATCCCGGGGGAGCCGGCGGGCTGGTTGCTTTCTGGTATGGAGCGTGACGGAACGGAAGGCGACTCCCTACAGGAAGAGATGGACGTGCATCATCGAAGGGTCTGCACCGCACGGATGTCACGGCAGCGGCATCGCAGACCGTTTTCGTGAAGCTTTGATCCGCGCGGCGCGAATGGCGCCGGAACGACTTGAAGTAAGGGTTGCCTGGATGCCGCCGAGCGGATCATCCGCTCCATTTTGCCGCCGGGTTCGCCGCAAGCGAACGCGATGGTCCAGCACGCGAATCTGGCCATCGCGGGAAGCGAGAACTTTTTAACTCGTCTCCGCGAAACCCACGAGGTCAATCGCAAACTCCCCGTATTCACGCGGATCAAGCTTGGCTTCGCAGCCAGCCGCATCATCCTACTTCGTCAAGTAACGCCAATACCCGGTGTACGCCATCCCGATACCCACCACAACCAACACGGCCGCAAGCCATATGAGAAACACCTTCCACGGAAACTTCCGGCCCTCGCGGCGCAGCACCAGCAAATAGCTGGCGAACACGCCCAGGAAGTACAGCAGGATCATCGGCACCGCGAACAGCGTCAGATTGAACGCGTCGGGCGAGGGCGTCACCAGCGCGGCCAGGATCACGATCGCCAGGAGGGCGTAATCGGAATGCCGTAGGAGAAAACTAGGTGAGGCCACCCGGATCAGAGTCAGAAAGAAAATCAACACCGGCAGCTCGAATACCACCGAGATGCCCAACATGACGTTCACGAAGTTCGTGAAGTAGTCGTCGATCGAGATCAACGAAGTGATATTGACATCCTCCCCAACGCCAAGGAGGAAGACCAGAGCGTAACGAAATGCAACGAAGTAGGCAAATAGACCGCCACACAGGAACAGACCGCCCGTACATACAATAAACGGCACGGCCCATTTCCGCTCACGAGGATACAGACCCGGTGAGATGAATGCCCAGAGTTGATAGATAACCCACGGAAAAGCAACGAAGATGGCTGCGACTAGTGGTGTCCAGACATAGATGATAGAGAATCTCTCCATCACGCCGATGGCGACGAATCCTCCACTTCCGATTGCCTTGAAAGCCGCGATGCCGGGAGCCTGGACGAATTTCCATAACTGGCTGGCGAAAAACATGCAGGCCAGAAACGCCACGCCGAAACCGACCAGAGCGCGGATAATGCGCGTGCGCAGCTCGCCAAGGTGTTCGAGAATCGACATGCGCAGCATGCCGTCGTCGTCTGGATCCAATAGAGGATCGTGCAGCTCCAGTTGGTTCATGAGAACCTCGCAGGTTGTGTGAATTCGGCGCCTGGAGCTGCGGAAGCGCCTACTTTACGAGAAACGGCCAGTGCAGCGCGAAGTGGTAGTGATAGCGCTCAATCGCCACGATGACGCAGAGGACCAGCACCGCGAGCATCGACAGCAGCCAGTACAAGAAGATCCGCCACGGGAAGCTGCGATTCTCACGTCGCATGACCAGCAGGTAGCTGGCGAATACACCCATAAAGTACAGCAGGATCATGGGCACGGCGAATAGCGTCAGATTGAAGACGTCGGGAGTCGGCGTGATGATCGCAGCCAGGATTACGATCACCAGTATCGCGTAGCGTGAATGCCGCAACAGGAAGCTCGGCGAGGCCACGCGGATCAGGGTCAGAAAAAAGATCAGCACCGGCAGTTCGAACACCAGTGAGATCCCCAGCATCACGTCGACGAACAGATCGAAGTACTGATCGATGGAAATGAGAGGCAGGACGCCCACCGGCCCACCGATGTCGAAGAGAAACGTCAGGGCGAAACGGAAGGCCACGAAATAGGCGAACAGACCGCCAGTGATGAACAGTCCCGCCGTGCACAAGACGAAAGGTATCGCCCATCTGCGTTCCTTGGGATACAGGCCAGGCGCGATAAAGGCCCACACCTGATAAATCACCCATGGAGACGCGAGAAACAATGACGCGACCAGCGGCGACCACATCCAAATGATGGAGAACTGTTCCATCGGAGCGATGGCGATGAACCCTCCTCTTCCAATCGCCTTGAAGGCCGCCAAGCCGGGCGCTTGGACATAATTCCACAAGGGCGACGCAAACCAGAGGCACGCCAGAAATGCCACGCCAAATCCCGCCAGAGCCTTGATGATGCGGCTTCGGAGCTCTTCCAAATGCTCCATGAAAGACATGCGGAGCATGCCCGAGTCTTCGTCGTCTTCGTCGTCGTCCGGGGGTGGAGGCGGCGGAGTTCTGGTCCCGCCGCCCGAAACGAGCGCGCGCGGAATGGGCGGCTCGATATCCGGATGCAATGCGCTTTCCGGATCGTCCGGATACACTACGTGCGGAGTTTCCTCAGGAGGCAGTCCTCCGCCGTTGTGCTGGTCATCCATACGACTGTTACGTTCTACTTAACCTAACTTTTAGCTGTGCAGAGACTGTTCGGAGCGCGGCACAGTGCCTTCGATTGCCGGAACGGGTTCCGGTGATGGCACAGCCTCGGCGATAGTCCCATTGGATTCGGCGCCTGGAATTGCGGAAGCGCCTACGGTGGATGGATCGGTAGCGGTTAATTCGGAAGCCGGAGTCTCATGATCGGATGCTTGTGATTCAGCATCTGTGTTTTGAACCTCCAGCGGATTCCCCGTGGTTTCCGCCGGTGGCAGGCTACGAACTTCAGCCTCGGGATTATAGTTGATAGCCCGATTGAAGATATCTCCTGCCGATATATTTGCGACCTGGCTTAAGGACTGACTTTCCCGCTCCAGAGTTTGCATTTCGCGCTCGAACGTGGCTTTCAAATCGTTCGAGGCGCGCCGGAATTCGGTGATCGCTTTACCGATCGTCCGTCCCAGTTCTGGAAGCTTCTTGGGCCCAAACAGAATGAGGGCCAAGAAGAAGATGACGACCATCTCTTGTACGCCGAGCGTACCCATCGTAGAGCCCTCCCAGGGGCCATCATAGCATGGGGTGCGCGGAGGGCTCCTTTACGATTATTTGGTAGCGAGGAGGCCCATACTCATGACCGTGTAAGCGCTGCGTTCCTTCTCCGCCTCCGGGGCCTTTCCGGCCCGATCGTAGTGTTGGGCGAGCACCAAGTGGGCGCTGGGATTTTCCCGGGCGGCCGCCTGGAGCTGCTGGACCGCCTCATCCTCGTGTGAGCCTTGCTGGAGCAACAGCAGTCCTAAAACCAGCCGGGTCTTGGGCACGCCCCCGTCCATTTGGATCGCCTTGCGTACTTCCTCCAGCCCGCGCCCGGTTTGTTTCTTCAGGTACAACACGTAGGCCAGATTCGAGCGGTTTTCCGGCCGGGGCAGTACCTGCACCGCCAGCTCCAACTCATCGAGAGCCGTGTCCAGTTGCCCGGCCCTCACATGCTCAACACCCAGCAAGCTGATCGCGTAAGGCATCGCCACCGGATCGCCCATGGCCGCGCGGAGCTCCTCCATCCCGCGCTCGCGCTGCCCCGATTTCAAATGCTCCTGCGCCGTGAGAATCATGCGCAAGGACCTGCCCGTCAAGGGATTCCGCAATTCTTCGACCGATACCACGTCGCCGCCGGATTGCGCGAACAAGGTGATCGTAAGACTTGAAAATACTACACAACAAGAAATGATCGACACTTTTCCTCCGAATGTGCCTAATGGGTTTGGGAATCGTCCACGCAAGGTGGAGACACTGACGGGGGGATGCTAATCGACGGGGGCTGAACTACAACAGCAGATTAACCTGAAACCTGCCGTACGTCCAATCAAAACTCTTTATCGACTCATTTCGATCGAGTTTTAGATTGGGAAATGCGGTTAATGGATGTGTACGGTTGGGGTTACGGACATACCGGGACGCAGCGCCAAGTCATTGTTCTGGCCGGATTCAAACCCGATAATCACGGGAATTCGCTGCACCACCTTAACGTAATTGCCGGTGGCATTTTCGGGTGGCAGCAGGCTGAAACGTGCGCCGCTGGCTCCGGCAAGACTCTCAATATGGCCTTTATAGGTGCGGCCGTTCGCATCGACAGCGATATCCGTGCTTTGCCCGACCTTCATGTCCTTGAGCTGCGTCTCTTTGAAATTGGCCACCACCCACACGTGGCTCAAGTCGACGATTTCCAATAACAGTTGCCCCGGTTGGACATACTGGCCTACTTCGACCGAGCGGCGCGCAACAATGCCCGTGGCCGGGGCTGCGATGGTGGTGTACTTAAGATTCAATTCAGCCTGTTCGACTTCAGCGCGCTTCTGGGCGACCTTCGCTTCGGCCGCTTGGGCACGCGATTCCGACGACTTCACTTGCTGTGGGCCGGTCATGGCGCCTTCGACGGTGGCATCCGCCTGGCCGACGCGCGTGCGGGCCTGTTCCACGCTTTTCTCGGCGGCCAGAACGTTTTGTTGGGCTTCTGTTACGGCGGCTTTCTGCGCGTCAACGGAGGCGCGCGCGGCTTCAGCGTCCGCGAGGGCCTTCTCATACTGCTGCCGGGGGATGTCGTCACGCGCCACCAGGGTTTTGTAGCGCTCGACGTCCTGGGTAGCCTTGTTGGCGTTCGCCTCTGCCACACGGACGTTGGCTTCCGCGGTCTTCAACCGCGCCCTGGCGGCTCCTAGCGCCTGCTCGGCCCAGCTCACTTGCACGGTGGCATCCTGAACGGAGGAGCGCGCCCCGCTGAGCGCGCTGGCTGTCGATACGGACAGGACCGGAATATCGCTGCGGGCGCTTGCGAGCGTGGCCTGCGCGTCCGCCAGCTCGGCTTTGGCCTTGGCCACCGCGACTTCGAAATCCCGTGGATCTAATTGAACCAGAACGTCATCCGCTTTGACGGCGGCTTGATCGTGCACCGCCACGTTAATCACGTGGCCGGCCACGCGGGGACTTAGAGGGAAAATGGACCCGTCGATCTGCGCATCGTCCGTGGTTTCGACACGCGAGAGGCGCTCCCAGACTATGTAGCCACCGGTGGCGATTCCGGCTAAGACTAAGATTCCAAGTACCCACTTCAATGCTCTCATCGCGTATCTATACCCAGGGTAGCGTAGGTTCTTGGATGCTCTGAAGGCGGTCTTGGGTTCGTTTCGCTGCTACGCTAACAAGAAGTGACTGCATATGCCGCGTTTTCTTCGCGGGCGTTCCGATTCCAACTGATAGCAACAACCCTTTCCATGTTCAGCCAGCAGATGCTGGCGACCGTGGTGGGGTGGGATCTGTATCTCACCACCCGCTCGCCGGTTGTCCTGGGAAACGTAGGATTGGTCCAGATCATCCCGGTGCTGCTGTTCACGTTCGTGGCTGGGCATGTTGCCGACCGATACAATCGCAGCCGCACGGCCATGGTGACGCAGGTGGCCCAGGCGCTGGTGGCTTTCGTGCTGGCCGGCGCCGGAAGCGGCCGAGGCGTGGGGCTCATTTATGCAGCCCTGTTCTTAACCGCTACGGCGCGGGCGTTCCAGTGGCCGGCGACCTCGGCCATGCTTCCGCAGACGGTGGCGCCCGAACACCTAACGCAGGCGATCTCCTGGAGCGGATCGGCTCGCGAAATGGCCACCATGGGTGGACCGGCGCTGGCGGGCGCCCTGATCGCGGCTTTCGGCAGCGAGGCAGTATACATCGGCCAAGCGATCTGCTGCGTCCTGTCCGCGATCTGCTTCGCGATGATGCGCGTGCCCGACCGGGCTGAGCATGAGCGTCCGGAAATCGGACTCAAAGCCGTCGCGGAAGGCATACGCTTCGTGTGGAGAGAGAAAGTGATTCTCTCCGCGATGAGTCTGGATCTTCTCGCCGTGTTCTTCGGCGGCGCGACCACGCTGCTGCCGATTTATGCCGCCGACATCCTGCGCATCGGCGCGACCGGTCTGGGCTGGCTGCGGGCGGCGCCTGCTGTCGGCGCGGGGCTGACGGCCATCTGGATCGCCCATCGTCCGCCGATCCGGCACGCCGGGATCGTTCTGCTGGCGACCGTAGCGGCCTTTGGAGCGGCAACCATCGGCTTCGCGGTTTCCACTTCGGCTTGGCTTTCGTTCGGAATGCTGTTTCTGACGGGAGCATTCGATAGCGTCAGCGTGGTGCTGCGGATTTCCTTAGTGCAATCGCGGACTCCCGATGCACTGCGTGGGCGTGTATCGGCAGTGAACGGATTGTTTATCGCCGCCTCGAACCAATGGGGCGCGGTGGAGTCGGGCGTCGCCGCCGCATTGATGGGCACCGTGCCCTCGGTCGTGTTCGGTGGCACGGCTACCATCGTGATGGTGGCGGCTGTGGCCGCGCTTTCGGCCAGCATGCGGCGTTGGAAGAACTAGCGGGATTACTCCGGCATTTTGTCGCGATACTTGTCCCAGTTCTTCACGATCTCGGCAACAGGTACACGGCCGACGCGCCAGGCCGCATCGAGCGCCGGCAGAAATCCGGTGTACGTGCCGAGTTTGTTGCGGGCCAGGCTGTGTGCGGCCGTCTCGCCGGGCACCGGCTGATCGAAGTCGCTGGCCGTCCGCAGCACCAGCACACGATGGAAATCGACGCGTCCCGCCTTCGCCAGAAACTCGAGCGATTGGAGCGTGCCGGTGTCTTCCATCCCGGTAGTAACGTAGTTGCCGTGGCCGTCAGTGTGGTATTTCACCCAGTCATTAGCCCACTGGTTGAGCAACTTTCCGTGCCAGAAGGTGCTGCTCGAAATCGTATCGCCCTTTAAAACGAAGGGAAGCCGCCGCGCGTTCGCGGAAGGGAACTGCATGCGTTCCTTCTGCATGGCCTCGGTATCCTGCAACTCGACATTCTGCGTGAGCCGGACCGCCCAGTTCACCAGGGCGGGCTCCAAGTGGAAGACACTTTGCGTGTCGGATTGCCGGGGCTGTTCAAACGGCACCGATTTGCGTAAAGGAACGAATCCGGTTTTCCAGTCCTTGGGGATTTCGCGGGCATCGATTTCGTATCCCAGGTCGCCGTCGACGACCCATTCGGCCCACGCAGCCGAGCCGAGGCTAGCATCTTCCGGATCGACCCCGGCGATTCCCGCTACCACCCAATACGCCTTGCTCAGATCGAAACGAGGATCCATGCCGAGGGCCATCGTATTGGCCGCTGCGCGTGCAGTCCCGACGCCGGTGACTGTGCCAAGAACTCCGTCGGCGCTCATTCGGAGGTTGTGAAAACCCTGCGGGAAGTTGATCACGGTGTCCAGCTTTTCGTGCTCGACCCAATTCTGAAATTCGCCGGGAGCGTCTCCGGTATCGGCGCCGCGCTCGAACATGGTGACGACCACGACTTTGATTGGGATGGGTTGGGCCTTGGGGCCGCTGCAGGAAACGGACAGAAACGCCAGAAAGGATGCGAATGCGGGACGCATTCTTAATTATTGGCCACCCGCTATCGCTCGTGGTTCGATGAGAACACCGCTCCATCACTGTCGCTGCTCGGTAGGCAATGACTGGCGCGCCACCGAACCGCGAACGCCAGAGATCGGCCAAGAACAAGCAACGTTAGAGACGTGCCAGCCAGATATCGAGAACCGCGCAGCGTTTTTCCTCGCGCACGACTTTTAGCGCCTCGGCCACTGCCGGTTCTACTTCTTCGACCTTCTTGACGATGCGGGCGAACGCACCTCCGGCAGCGGCTGCAATGCCGGAATAGTCGGGCGGCGGATCGAACGCGACGTCGATATCCTGTGCCTTACTGGCATAGCCGTCCGGATGCACTGCCAGCATCGAAAACTTCGGCGCGCGCCATCCGCGGTTGTTGTAGACCACCGTCAGAAACGGGGTCTGATACTTGCGCGCCATCCAGTGAACCGTGGACGGCACCGAGAACATGTAGGATCCGTCGCCGGTGAGGCACACCACGGTCTTATCCGGACAGGCCAGCTTCATGCCGACCGAAGCCCCGCCGTTCCACCCGAGGGAACTTGCCCCACTGGTGAAGCGGGTCCGCGGTTTCGTGCAACCGATGTGGTTGTTGATAGCCGAATAGTTGGTGATTCCTTCGTTCACGATCACAGTGTCGCGATCGATCTGGCGGCGGACACAGGCGGTGAGATACTCGGCGGTGATGACCTCGGCGTCGGGCCGCTCCCGGCGGGCCAGTTCGGCGACCCAAGCATCGTGCCTCGCGCGAAAGTGCGTCTTGGGCTCCCCAGGCTTGGTCTCATCCAGGAGCTCATTGAGCTGGCGGAGCGCGGTGGCGCAATCGGCACGAAACACCTGAGCGGCGGAAATATACCAGAGCGGTGTGCGCTCCTTCAAAGGATCGATATCGATGTGGCAGATCTTCGCGCTGTCCGCCGGTTTATTGAAGGCTGGGATCCACGGGACGTCGCTATCGAGCACCAGGACCAAGTCGGACTCCGCCAACGAGGGATTCTGCACGTGCTCGTTCCCCTGCTGTCCTAGGTAGCAAGGGTGATCGGTCGGGAAATTCAAGCAACTGGGGCATGACTCCAGTACGCCGATACCCAGGCGGTCGGCCAAGCGGACCAGCTCCGTGACTGCTTCTGGTTTGCGGCCCAAGTAGCTGGTCACTACCAGCGGACGTTTGGCGGCGCGAAGACTGTCGACCAGCTCCGCGAGCCCGCTCTCGGGCAAAGGCTGCGCCGCGATGGGCTGCCAGCGCGCCGGATCGATAGAAATCGGCGAAATCTCTTCCTCGAACACCTCGCGCGCGGCCATCAGGTAGGCCGGACCCTGGGGATCGCTGGATGCGATCTGGAGCGCGCGGTGAATCATCTGCTTGATGTTGCGGCCGGTGCGCAGTTCATTCTCGTACTTCATGTAGCCGCGCAGGATGCCCCTTTGATCGGGCACGTCCTGAAGCCAGTGGATGAACTCGTTGCGGCTTCCCTTCAGCTCGCCTTCTTGCGTATAGGGCGATGCTCCGGCAAAAATCAGCACGGGAACGCGGCACTTGGCGACGTTGTGGATGGCACCGGCCATGGCCTGGGTCCCGCAATCGACGTGCACCAGGACGGCTTGGGCGCGTCCAGTGATCTGCACGAATCCTTGGGCGCAGGTGAGCGCAACCATTTCATTGGGACAGGTGACCACGTTAGGGACGGGCCTACCGGTGGCCCGGGCCTGCGCCAGGGCTTCGACGATTCCCGGATGGTCGCTCCCGAAATTGACGAACAGATAGGACACTCCGGCATCCACCAGGGCTTCGATGAGGGCGCTGGCACCCGTGTACATGGAAGGTTGTGATTGAGCTGCTGACACGATCACAAGGCTAACATTTTCTGGCAAAAATACTTGCGCCATTGGACTTCATGGGGCATAGTGAAAATAGCGCGCCGTTCGCAACGCACGCGCAAGCAAAGTATGGAATTGGGCTGGCAATGGCAGATCAAAGGCTGTTCTTCACCGAGCTGCTCGGCCTCAAGGTCTTTGACCTTAAGGGGCGCACGCTTGGTGTGGTCAAAGATGCCGCCATTGTGCCCCTATTGGACCCGGTCCGGGTCGATCGCTTCCTGATCGGCAGCGGCGCGACCTGGTTGACGGTCCGCCATGATCAGGTTCGCTCCATATCCCTCGACGGCATTCATCTTCGGGACGAAATCCTGACTCCGTATCATTCCGATGAATATATGCTACGAGTGGTCCGGGATCTTCTCGATCAGCAGATCATCGACGCGCAGGGCCGCAAGGTGGTGCGCGTGACCGACGTCACTTTCGAAATCCACCAAGAAGACGGCGGCGAAGTTTTATGGGTTTTAGACGTGGATATCGGCCTGCGCGCGATTTTCCGCCGGCTGGTTCAAGGCGTGCTGCCTCCGCGCTGGATCCGGCGGCTGCAAGGTGGGATTCCGCCGCATTCGATTCGCTGGGAGTTTTGTAACATTCTGGAGCCTGATCCCCAGCGCCGGCTGCGCCTCAACATCTCGAACCGTCTGCTCGAAGGCATGCATCCGGCCGACCTGGCCGACATCGTCGAGGACCTGACGCCGGAGCATCGCGAGGCGATCTTCGAGAATATCGACAGCGAAGTGGCGGCGGAAGCACTTTCGGAAGTGGATCCCGATATCCAGGCCAGCATTCTGGAATCGCTCGAAACGGAAAAGGCCGCAGAGATCGTGGAAGAGATGGCCCCGGACCAGGCGGCGGACGTGCTGGCGGAGCTCGAACAGGAAACCAGTGACGAGATCCTGGAAGAGATGGAACACGAGCCCAAGCAAGAGGTCCGCGAGCTGCTGGAGTTCAAGGAAGACTCGGCCGGGGGCATGATGAACACGGAGTTTGTCGCGCTTCCGGAAACCGCGACGGTCGAGGATGCGATTCAAGCACTCAAGAGCAACGAAGAGTTGATGGAAACGCTGAACACTCTGTTCCTGCTGGATTCGAATGATCATTTGACCGGCGCGGTTCCTCTGGCAAGGCTGTTTCTGCATGACGGCGCGACACCGCTCCGCTCGTTGGCCGTGGAGACGCTGATCGACGCTCCCGTGACAGAGCAGCAGGATCGCATCACGGAGCTGTTCGATAAGTACAACCTGCTCGCGCTGCCGGTGGTGGACGAGGAGCGCAAGCTGGCCGGTGTAATCACCGCCGACGATATCATTTCGGTCTTGCGGGAGAAGTAGACATGCGAGAAGCAAACCTGGAGCCTCCCGAACGTGTGGAAACGATTTCGCTATCACATCGCCATCTTCTTCGCGGTCATCGGGCCGGGGTTCATCACCGCCATGGTGGACAACGATGCGGGCGGCATCCTCACCTATTCCCAGGCCGGCGCTAAATACGGCTATCTTCCGCTGTGGACCCTTCTTCCGATCACCCTGCTGCTGATCGTCACGCAGGAGATGTGCTCGCGAATGGGAGCGGTAACGGGCAAAGGTCTCTCCGATCTGATTCGCGAAGAGTTTGGCCTGCGCACCACCTTTGTCGTGATGGCGGTGCTGGTGCTGGCCAACCTGACCAATATGATCGCGGATTTCGCGGGCATCGCGGGCTCGCTTGAGATCTTTCACATCCCACGATATGTGAGCGTTCCCATCGGGGCCGCGATCGTGTGGCTGCTGGTGGTGAAGGGCACTTATGCCTCGGTCGAAAAGATATTCCTATTCGCGTGTCTGGTGTATGTGGCTTACATTGTCTCCGCGATTCTGGTCAAACCGGATTGGAAAGAAGCGGCCATCTATAGCGTGCGTCCAGTGCTGATGCTGCAAGGCGCATACATCTACATGCTCATCGGCATGGTAGGCACTTCTATCGCGCCGTGGATGCAGTTCTATCTGCAAGCAGCGGTAGTGGAGAAGGGCGTCACGGCCAAGGAGTACAAAGAATCGCGGATCGAGGTAATCGTCGGATGTATCGCCATGTCAGTGATTGCCTTCTTCATCATCGTGGCCTGCGCGGGCACGATCTACGAGGTTGCACCGCGGGATCTGCAGGTTCCCGCCGATGCGGCCGCCGGACTGCGCCCGTTTGGTCCTTACGCTTACCTGTTGTTCGCGGCCGGTCTTTTCAATGCGTCGTTGTTCGCAGCCTGCATCCTGCCGCTATCGACGGCCTATTCGGTGTGTGAGGGCCTGGGCTTTGAATCCGGTGTCAACCGCCGCTTCCGCGAGGCACCGATCTTTTACTGGCTGTTCACCTTACTCATCGTCATTGGCGGCGCAGTTGTCATGTGGCCTCAATTCCCGCTGGTAAAGATGATCCTGTTCTCGCAGGTGATCAACGGCGTACTGCTTCCCGTGGTTCTGATCTTCATGACGCTGCTGATCAACAAGAAAAAGCTGATGCATGAATGGATCAACTCACGTTTCTACAACTTTGTGTCCTGGGCGGCGGTGGCGCTGATGATCGGCCTGACCATGGCACTGGTGGCGTTGTCGATCCAAGACATGATGAAAACTTAGCGGGTCTTTTTCAGAAAGCTCTCGACGCCGCGTTTGAAATCGCCGGTCATGCGCGCCTGGACGTTGGCCTGGACACCCGCTTCGATCGACGCTTCGAAGCTCATCCCGTCGGTCTGATAAAGCAGGGACTTGCTCATGCTCATCGCCGTGGCCGGTTGCTCGGCTAGCGCCGCGACATAGCGCTCGACACTCACGTCGAACTCCGTATCAGGATAGACCCGGTTGATCAGGCCGATGGCGAGCGCGCGAGACGCACTTAAGGGTTCACCGGTGAGTGCCAGTTCCATCGCCTGACGCTCATTGACGGCTCGCCGCAGCATGGTGGCGACGATCGCGGGAATAAAGCCCAGCTTCACTTCGGGATAGCCGAATTGCGCGGACTCGGTGGCGACAATCAGATCGGCCGCAGTCGCGATGCCCGCGCCTCCTCCCAGCGCGCGCCCATGTACTGCGGCGATGATCGGCTGGGGATGGCGGCGCATGGCAACATAAAGTTCGCCCAGCCGGCGCGCGGAGGCAAGCGATGCGCCCTCGTTTTCCGCACTCTTCAACACCTCACTCAAATCGAGCCCAGCGCAGAAGTCTTTTCCCGCCCCACGAATGAGCAGCAAGCGAATCGTGGTGTTGTGCGATGCGCGCTGAAGGGCGTCGCGCAGGGCGGACATCATCTCACTGGTAATCGCGTTGCGCTTCTCAGGCCGGTTCAGCGTGATGCGGGCTACAGCGCCCGCGGCGGCATATTCAATCGACATCAATTTCCATCCGTAATAGAGCCGTGCCGAAAGTTTTGCCCTGCGGATCGGCCTTGAGCGCCATAGTTCCTCCGCCATCCAGCGCTTCGTGGAGCAGAAAATTCAACGCTCCCAAATTAGGCAGTTCGAAACGCTCCACCTTGCCCTTGCAGACACCCGCAAAATGCTGCTTCACGCGATCGGTAGTGACTTCGCGGACTAGAATCGGATAATCCTCGGGCTTCCTGGCGATCAAGCCGATATTGACCAGATCGCCCTTATCGCCGGAACGCGCATGCGCGATCTCGATCAGCTCGCGCTTGGCCATATCGCCACCTCCGGCCGGACTTCGGATTTCGGGATCAGCGCCGGCCAAAACGCAATGATTTCCTCGACGCGCGGGCGGCCCAAACCAAGGCCCGACACTCCCGGGGGTCCATTTAACACCAAGGGCGCGATCTCACGCGTGAACCGATCCACTGCGGCACGATTCTCGGATCGCACACCGACTCGCAGGACCACCTCGGACAAGTGCGGCTCGATTTCGGAGGATGGTTCCGCGGCGGGAATTTCGTGGCAACCGTTCGCGCCCAGAAACGCGGTGCGTATTTCGTCGAATCGCAGACCGAGGCGGGTCAGTCTTTGGCGCAGGATCTGATCCGCGGCACGAGCCTTCTTGTACGCGTCGGGCCAAGTGTAGACCAGCGATCCCATGGCCTTATATCCGGCGGTGTAGCTGATCGAGACCTTGTAGTAATTGGTAGCGGGACGACCCTCTATACCCGTGAAGCGCACTCGATTCTCCCCAGCCTGATCCAGATGGACGGTGGTGAAATCAGCCACGCAGTCGGGAGTGATGTATTGCGTGGGATCTCCGATTTCATAAAGAAGCTGCTCTTTGACCGAGGCGACAGTGACGCGTCCACCGGTACCTGCGTGCTTGGTGACGGCAAACGTCCCATCCGGTTCCGCTTCGACGATTGGATAACCGATATCGGCCAGGTCGGGAATAGTTTCCCAATCCACCTGGCAGTTGCCTCCGGTGACTTGCGCGCCGCATTCGATGGCATGCCCCGCCACGATGCCGGCGGAAAGCTTGTCCCAGTCGGTCTCCTTCCAGCCGAACTCGTGGATCATCGGAGCGAGCGTGAGGGCGGCATCGGCGACGCGTCCGGTGATCACGACTTCCGCGCCGAGAGCCAATGCCTCGGCCACTGGAAACGCACCGAAGTAAACGTTGGCCCGTTCCACTTGCGCGCGGATGGCGGATAGAGGCTCGCCCGTATCCATGTTCTTGAGCTCGATACCGCGCTTCATGAACTGGTCCAGACGATCCGTGATGTCGTCGCCGGTGACCGTGGCGATCTTTAAAGGAAGGTTCTGGCGCTCAGCTCTCTCGAGCACGGCGTCGCGGCAGCCCATGGGGTTGATGCCGCCCGCGTTGGCGATCACGCGGATGCGCCGATCCTTGAGATCGGGGAGCACGCGGGCGATCAGGTCGACGAAATCGCGGGCGTAGCCGGCCTGGGGATCGCGAGTCCGCTGCTTTTGCAGGATGGACATGGTGACTTCGGCCAGATAGTCGAGAGTGAGGTAGTCGATGGGGCCGCGGCGGATTTGGTCCACGGGGGCTTCGAGAGAGTCGCCCCAAAATCCCTGGCCGTTCGCGATTCTGATCATACGACGTACTTTCCGGCTTCTAGCAAGCGGCCCGCGATTTTGCGGCGCAGAGCGATGGAGTTCACCGGTTCATAGGCCGTCATGCCGCGGAGCAGCGCAAGATTGGCTTGCAATGCGTCTCCTTCGGAACACGCCGCCAGCACGGTTTTCGCGGAAGCCTTGATGTTCCCCATGGTCTCATCGGCGAACACAGCAGCCATGTCGGCAGCGTTGTCCTTCTTGGTCTTTTTCGCGCGCAGCGTCGCGGATTCCAGAGCGAAGGCGTTCATCAAGACATCTGTGATGCCGGCGACGACTTCCTGCTGCTCCTCGATGCGTTCGCCAAACTTCTTTGAGGCGACATTTAACAAAAACAGGCCGGTCTTACTCGCGTTCGCGGCGGTGGAACTACCGTCTAACTTCAAGGTTCCCTTCTTGATACGACG
>Ga0207687_10001623_pt1 | contig 15498 bp, 11 predicted proteins | sample KBSM54metaG_FD_184399 | JGI IMG/M metagenome (GOLD analysis project Ga0207687, IMG submission 184399) | Miscanthus rhizosphere microbial communities from Kellogg Biological Station, Michigan, USA - KBS M5-4 metaG (SPAdes) (version 2) | ecosystem: Host-associated > Plants > Roots > Rhizosphere >...
ACGTCGAGCGTGCCCGACATGCCGTCGCCGACGATGATCTGAGCATCCTGATCGCCCGGCGCGAGCGTCGCCACTTGATTGGCTTCGGGACGCACGATGCCGTCGCCGCCCGTCCAGGCGTGGATCGTGAGGCTCGATGCATCGGGAATGCGAGCGGTGATGTTGCCCTCGTTGGTCTTGATGCTCGAGGTGCCGGTGTCCGCATCGCCCACCGTGCCGGCGGTCACGAAGACGATGTTGCTGACGCCGCCCTGAATGATTAGCTGATTTCCCGCGTTTTCGACGTCGATGTCGCCGACCCCGACGTTGATGGTCGCGCCCGGCGCGGCAGCGCTAGCCAGATAGGTGACGTTGCCGTGCTGCGCGTTCACCAGCAATTTGCCGTGAAAAGGGCTCGGCAAATGCACGACTAGGTCTAGCCCGTAGTCGTCGCCTCCGGTGCTATCTACTTGGATAGCGCTGTTGGCAGCTGGCGAAAACGTGAGTGTCGCTTGACTCATTGCGGCTGCGGCGGCGCTCGCACCCGCAGCGTCTGCGGAAGCGATCGCAAACGGCACGGCGCTCACACCTACCGTGCCGGAGCCGGCTGCAGTGTCCACGAAGACGCCGCCGTTTTGGCTGTTGATGATGACGTCTGCCTTCTGACCAACGGTGCCCGGCATCGTATCGAGCGGCATGCCTCGATAGCGGATCTCCCCGACGGTATTGCCGCTGCATGCCGCGCTGACGAGCACGACGAGTCCCAGGGCGCCTCGTGCGCAGAGCAGCGGGAATCGTTCCTTGGTCGTCATCTACAACACTCCCAGCCGAAATGGACCGTCACTGACCGCAAGCATCGAACTTGATGAAGCCCTGAATCGCGCATTCATCGCCGCGAAAATTGCGCATGTCGTCGATTTGCGCGCAGCTCACCTGTGCCCAGACATGACCTGGGCCAATACCGAGGGCTGGCGCGTCCGCGCTCGGCAACACGGTAAATAGGCAAGCGTCGGAGACGTACGGCGCGATGCCGGTTTTGTCGTCCGAGGCGTGCAGCGTGCCCTCGAGCTGCGTGTCGTTCTCGCCGATGAGCACTTGCACCGAGACGTCGGTCGTGACCTCCGAACCGTCCGCGCCGAGACCCGTGGTGATGACTTCGCCCGTTACGCGGTACTTGTCGAGCTCTGGAGCCACGCGACATTTGACGTAGTTCGTGGCCTGTCCGTCGACGGCGTCATCGAAGCTCGCGCTGCCCGTGACGAGCGGCATGCCGAGCGGCGAAATGGGGGAATTCATCTGGTGATCGAGCAATGGGCAGATCGTCGTAGCGGTTCCGCTGAGTGACTTCTCGAAATGCAGCGAAGCCACGCCCTGGGATCGCGGTAAGGCGCCATCGCTGCACGAAGTGAGCAGGAGCAGCGCGACGATTTCAGTTGGCAGCTTGCCGATCATCCGCATTGTCAATACCCGCGCGCCAGCGAAATCAGGCAACACGTGCACTGCCTGCTGCGAGGAACGAGAGGGAATCTCGAACGCAATGAGGCTCGTCTCCCGCCCCCAAGCGCGTCGGACAGACCTCCCGTACGTGCGCACTTTGGTTGGCTGGTGGAGATCAAGCAATGATTCATGTGAGGTTCGTGGCGCTGGTTGTTGTGCCGGCGCTGCTGATGACGACTGCCGCGCAAGCGCAAACCGCCGCGCCCGGGACGGCCGCCAACCCAGGGCCGAGTACGGCGCTCCCACAGCAGGACTCGCCAGCCGCGAGCGTGCCGCCAGAGTCCCGTGCTGAGCCTGAACCGCCCTCCCGTCCTGTTTCGACGGCGCCCGCCGTCCAGTCGGTGCCAGTTCTAGCCACTGCAGCGCCTGGCGTGCAAAGCGCCTGGCGCACGAAGCTCTACGGCTTCATCGAGTTCGATGCAGCCCACGACACGACGCAAGCGTACAACGACCTCGGCGGGTGGGGCAGCACCGCCCTGCCGCTCGCCTATACCTACGCGGGGAGTCATGGGCGCACGCAGTTCACCGCGCGCAACTCCCGCTTGGGTGTCTTCGTCAACGCGCCAGACTACGGAGGCGTCCGCTCTTCAGCCACGCTCGAAGCCGATTTCATGGGCAACCAGCCGAGTGATGCGGCCGAGTCCGCGCTGATCACGAACGGCGCATTTCGGCTTCGAGTCGCCAGCCTCTTGCTGCAGACCGACTACGTCGATGTGCTCGCAGGTCAGGCTTGGGCCTTGTTCGGCTTCGAGCCGTTCTTCTTGCCTGCGTCACCCTTTCTCTTGCCCGTACCTGGTGAGGTCTTCAAGCGCGACGCTCAGGTGCGTGTTTCACACACGTTCAAGAGTAGCGGCGTCGATTTCGAGATCGGCGCTTCGGCAAACCGGCCGCCGCAGCGAGACTCGGAGGTTCCGGATATTCAAGCTGGCCTCCGTCTCGCGCTCAACGGTTGGCAAGGGATCCACACCCCTGGCACGGACGGCCAACGCCTCGTCGGGCCCAGCCGATCGCCGGTGACGATTGCCGTATCGGGGGCCGGGCGTCGCTTCCGCACGACCAACTTCCAGGGCACCGCTGCCGGTACTTTTCCGGACCCGCGCTCCTCCGATTCGGCAACGGGCTACGGCCTCGTCGCAGACGCGCTGATCCCCGTGATCCCGGCGGCATCGGCCGAAGATCGCGGCAATGCGCTGACGCTCACCGGTCAGTTTTCGACCGGTACCGGCTACGCGGATCTCTTGGGCGGCCTCGTGAGCAACGGCGGCGGACCTGCGACGCCGAGCGCCGCGTACCCCGCAATCCCGAATTCGCCGGACAAGTACGCGCCCAACATTCAGTCGGGCCTCGTCACCTTCGACAACACGGGCAACCTTCACACCATCGACTGGCAAACGTTCCTCGTCGGCCTGCAGTATTACCTTCCGCCCTCGGGGAGAGTTTCGATCTCCGGCAACTTTGCCCAGGCGCACTCGGGCAACGTCGCCAAGTGGGCCGACCCTGGCCAGGTCTCTTCGATCTACACGAAGACGCGCTATTTCGACGCAAACCTGTTTTGGGACGTCACGCCGGCGATTCGCACCGCGCTCTCCTACCAATACCTCGAGCAGCAGTTCGCGCATGGCGACAAAGCTCACAACGTGCGCACCGAGCTTTCGGCGTTTTTCTTCTTCTGAGCCCTGCCTCTCCCTGGGTACCGAGTATGTCTCTCTTCAGTACGACCGAATCCCTTTCGTCCGGCGCGCCCCTCTCCCTGCACGAAGATCGATTGTTCGCGAGTGATCCGACACAGCGGGAGATCGCTCGGCGGCTCTATCGAGTGGTACGAGGGCTGCCCATTTTGAGCCCTCACGGTCACACTGAAGCCCGCTGGTTCGCCGAAAATCTGCCGTTTTCCGATCCGAGCGCGCTGCTCATCATGCCGGATCATTACGTGTATCGGATGCTCTACAGCCAAGGCGTGGATCTCGAGCGTCTCGGCATTCCACGCGCGGATGGTGCGCCCGTCGAGGACAACCCGCGCACTATCTGGCGCGTCTTTGCTCGGCATTGGCCGCTCTTTCGGGGCACGCCTTCGCAGTTGTGGATGAGCCACGTCTTGCATGAGGTGTTCGGCGTGCGCGAGCGCTTGACGCTCGCATCAGCCGACCGAATCTACGATCAGATCGCCGATTGCTTGAGCAAGCCGGCGTTCCTTCCGCGCGCGCTCTTCGAGCAGTTCAAAATCGAGGTCTTGGCGACCACCGAATCACCGCTCGACCCGCTTACGCATCACCAAGCCCTGCGCGCATCGGACTGGCGCGGTCGAGTGATCACCGCGTACCGCCCGGATCCTGTCGTGGATCCGGAGTATGCGGGCTTCAGTGAGAATGTCGCCGAGCTCGGTCGCTTGACCCGGGAGGACACCACCACGTTCGCCGGCTACCTGTCCGCGTTGATGAATCGCCGGGAGTTCTTCGCGGGGCTCGGGGCGACCTCGACTGACCACGGTCACCCCTCGGCAAACACGGCGGATCTGAGCCGCGCGGAATGCGAGGCACTTTTTTCTTCTGCCTTATCGGGTACTGCTACGGCGGCGGAGGCGGAGCTCTTTCGAGCGCAAATGTTAACCGAGATGGCGCGCATGAGCGTGGAGGATGGTCTCGTGATGCAGCTGCATCCGGGCGTGCTGCGCAACCACAATCCCAAGCTGTTTCGCCACTTCGGGCGCGACCGCGGTGCGGACATTCCCATCGCCACCGAGTACGTGAAAGCCCTGAAGCCGTTGCTCGACCGCTTCGGCAATGACCGGCGGCTGTCGCTGATCGTGTTCACCGTGGACGACACGAGTTATGCCCGCGAACTTGCGCCCCTCGCCGGGCACTATCCGGCGCTCAAACTCGGCCCCGCCTGGTGGTTTCACGATAGCCCGGAAGGAATGCGCACTTACCGCAAACACGTGACCGAGACCGCCGGGTTCTACAACACCGTCGGCTTCAACGATGACACCCGCGCTTTTCTGTCCATCCCCGCGCGGCACGACGTCGCGCGACGCATGGACTGCGCTTTCCTCGCTGAGCTCGTGGCCGACCACCGCCTGGACGAAGACGAGGCTTTGGAGGTCGCGATCGACCTGACCTATCGCTTGCCGAAGGCGGCTTACAAGTTGTGAGTTTCGGCGCGAGGCCCCCTCATGCGCGTCGGCATGTCCCCGCGCGACGGCCTGCTCGTCTGGCGATCCGGGAATAGCTAAGAGCTGCGGCGCGAGTGTTCGGTCCGAGGCAAAGCCCGGAGGGAAAGGCGCGCTCTACGTTCGAAAGATTCAAGGAGAAGACAATGACCAGTCGTTTAGATATCCGTACTGCCGTGCGATCCTTTCAGCGGGCGGCGCTTGCACCCCGGCCCCTATTTGCGTTCGCCGTGGCTCTTGGCGCCTCCTCACTCTTTGCTTGCGGCTCATCGGATACACCAGCGAAGCCAGCTGGCAGCGGAGCAACGGCGGGCACTTTCTCGTCCGCCGGGACATTCTCTTCAGCGGGTACGTTCTCGTCTGGCGGGACGTTCTCGTCTGGTGGTTCGACCGATGCGGGTGGATCGAGCGACACCGCGGGCAGCGCGGGCGCAGGAGGGCATAAGCCAGCTGGCCCGAAAGATCTCGGCTCTGCGTGCAAAGCCGGGGAGTGCCTGATTGCCCCTCAAACTTGTGATCTCACCGTCACGAAAGGGGAATGCACGATGCCCTGTACGGTGGACGCGGACTGCGCTTCGGTCAGCGGCGAGATCTGCGCGATGGACTCGATGACTTGCCGAAAGGGTTGCGCGGCGGGTGGGAAGTGCCGCAACGGCTATGTGTGTGGCGACGGCGCGTACTGCGTTCCTGGCGCTGGTGGCAGTGGCGGCAGCGGCGGCGCGGGTGGCGGCGACACCGGCGGCAGCGATACTGGCGGTACGGGCGGCGGCGATACTGGCGGCACGGGCGGCGGCTGACGCGCGACGACGGTGACGGCTCGCCTGGAGTGAGTGGGCCGTCATTGCCGCTGTTGATGAGGGCACCGCCGCGCTCTCCGTATTTCCTACATGCTTTCACGTAGCGAGTGGTGTTGCCTCGCTTCGCGCGTAGGATTCGAGATCTGGCATCTGTAACTGATCGAGTAGTGCAAGAAGCCAGCTCGTCAATGAGCTGGCTTCTAGGTCGATGAGGCAGTTGCTAGTCCTCGGGTAGCGGTTGCCCTTTGGTCTCGGGCGCCCAAATCAAGGCGACGAGTCCGAGCAGAAACACGAAGGACAGGATGGTCGCTGATTTGCGGAATGGTTCGGCCACGCCGCGGTCGAGGAACCATTGGTTCATGCTGACGAGCAGCACTGGGAAGCCTGCGGCCAAGTAGCGAACCGTGTTGTAGCAGAGGCCAATGCCGGTTCCGCGCAACCGGGTGGGGAAGAGTTCGGGAAAGTAGATCGAGTAGCCGCCGAATACGGAGAGTTGCGCAAAGCCCATCAGCGCCAACATCCAATAGGCGTCGTTGACCGTGTGCAGGGCGTTGAAGACGTAGATCGTGCTCGCTAGGCACAGGCCGAACGCGGCGGCGAACGCGACGCGCCGCCCGACGTACGTGGCGACGAACGTGAAGCTCAACATGCCGCAAAACGAGCCGAGGTCTTGCGTGGCCGTGCCCCAGCCGCGGACACGGTCCACGATCATTTGGGGTTCACCCTTCAGCGCGGCCGAGATCAGCTCCGGCGAAAAGAAGCCGATGCCCCACAGCCCCGCCATGCCCGAGAGTCCGAGGCCAATGCCGACGAGCAGGTTCCGGCGCCAACGTCGCTCGCGCAACAACACCGAAATCGAGCCCAATTCACGTGGTTTTTGTGTGTTGCCGGCGGCGTTCTGTTTGCTCCTGAGCCACGCCTCGGGCTCCTTCAGCACGAACAAGATCGGCACCACCAAGAGCGCGGGCAGCACCCCGACGAAGAACAACACGCGCCAGCCGCTGAGACCGAAGGCGACGTTAGCGTGGCCCGGCTGGATCTGGGTGCTGACGATGGAGCCGATCAAATTACCCACCGCGGACAGCGCCTGCAACACGCCGAGCGCGACCGAACGAAAGGCTCCCGGAACGCTCTCGGCGACCAGCGTGGTGGCCGCGCCGAACATGCCGCCGATGCCGATGCCCGTGAGGAAACGGTACAGTAGGAACTCGGACGGTCCGTGCGCGAACCCGGATAGCCCCGTGAACCCCGAGTAGACGAGCAGTGTCACGATCATGGTCTTCTTGCGACCGAGACGATCGCTCAGCGTACCGAAGATGATGCCGCCGGTAGCCCAGCCGATCATCATCGTGGCGGTCGCCCAACCGCCCCAGGCTTTGACTGCCGCATCGCTCGCGTTGGCGCCCAAGATCTCGTGTAAGGATGGGCCACGGCAGAGCGCAAAAATGCGTTGGTCCATGCAATCGAAGAGCCAGCCGCACGCGGCAACGACGACCACGAGCCAATGGTAAAAAGTGACGCCCTCGAGGACGTTCTCGGGCTTGGTTGACTTGCTGGTAGGCAAACTGACGCTTTGCATCGACACGGATCCTTTGGCGCGGTTCACAGGTCCTCGATCGCGATTGCGCGGCGTTCACGCGCCGAACGGTAGATGGCGGTCACGATGGCGACGGCGGCGCGAGCCTCGGAGCCCTCGATACGCGGCCTGCGGTCGTCACGGATCGCCTGCACGAAGTCTTCGAACTGCAGGCGATGGCCCTCACTGTCGATGGCCTTGGCGTCCGTGGCGCCGCCGCTCGTCGCATTCGCGCGCGGGGCAAACCGGCGGCGAATGGCTTCGTCTTCCGGGTCTTCTTCTTTGAACTGCCACTGACGGATCGCGTCGTCTTCTAGGACCACCGTGCCCGCGTCGCCCGAGATTTCGATGGTCAGCTTCTCCCCTGGCCACGCGCCGGTGGTGCCTTCGATGACCCCCAACGCGCCCGAGCGAAAAGTGAGCGCCGCAACCGCGACGTCTTCGACTTCGATTCCGGTGTGCGCGCGAGTCGCGGAGAATGCACTGACTTCGGCGACCCCGCCCATCAGCCACTGCAAGAGATCGATGCCGTGGACACCCTGATTCATCAGCGCGCCGCCGCCATCGTATTTGAACGTGCCGCGCCACTGACTGCTCTCGTAATACGCCTGATCTCGATACCACTTGATGTAAGCGCTAGCGAGCACGGTCGAGCCGAAGCGACCCCGTGAAATCGCGTACTTGAGGAGCTGACTCGAATCCAGGAAGCGACGCGGGAAGATCGCGCCGAGTTTCACGCCATGCGTTCGGCACGCGGCCACGATGGCGTTGGCTCGCTCGAGCGTGACCTCGATGGGCTTCTCGACCATCACGTGCTTCTTGGCCTCAGCCGCGGTGATCGCGGCTTCCATGTGCAAGCCCGAGGGCGTGCAGATGGAAACGGCGTCCACCTCGGGGTCGCTCGCGAGATCCTGAACGCGAGTGAACACGCGGCCACCAAATCGTTCGGCACGCGCGCTCGCCGCCGCCTTGATTTCATCGCAAAAACCGACGATTCGTGCTCCGGGGATGCGGCTCAACGCTTCGGCTTGCACTGCGCTGATCATGCCGCAGCCGACGATGCCGAATCGTATCTCTTTGCTGTCTGTCATAGCTTCCTGTGGTGTGGTGAGTGGCGTCGTTCGAGTCGCGTCGTCGTCAATTGGGTTGCGTGGCTGACGACTCGATATGATAATGTCGCTCTCAATCGAGCGAGTGCTCGGTAAGAAGGATCTGTCGAGAATGCAAAAGACCGACGGGATGAACTACGCGCCCACGGGTAAGCCCAACCCGGTGTGCAAGAAGGGTGAATTTCGATTTGCCGCAATCGGTTTGGATCACGGGCACATCTTCGGCATGTGCAACGGCTTGATGGAGGCCGGCGCCGATCTCGCGGCTGTCTACGATCCGGATCCGGCGAAGGTGGCTGCCTTCGTCGCTGCGTACCCCAACGTGCGAGTGGCCGCTTCGGAGGCCGCGTTGCTCGAAGACTCGAGTCTCCAGCTCATCGCCAGCGCCTCGGTCCCGAGTGACCGAGGTCCGCTCGGGCTGCGCGTCATGGCTCACGGCAAAGACTTTTTCGCCGATAAGCCGCCGTTCACCTGTCTCGACGACCTCCAGCTGGCGCGCCGAGCGGTGGCTGAAACGGCCAGAAAATACGCCGTTTACTATTCCGAGCGGGTGCACGTGGAGGCCGCGGTGCACGCGTCTCAGCTGATCCACGCGGGGGCGATTGGTCGAGTGCTCTCGGTCATCGGCTTCGGGCCGCATCGATTGAACGCGGCAACACGCCCCGATTGGTTCTGGGACAAGGCTCGCTACGGCGGCATCATTTGCGATATCGGTTGCCATCAGATCGAACAGTTTCTGTATTGGACCAAAGCGAAGAGCGCGACCTTGTTGCACAGTAAGGTCGCCAACTATGGCGGCCTCCATCCAGCCTTCGAGGACTACGGGGACGCGACGTTCGTGACCGATACGGGGGCGACGCACTTCATGCGGGTCGATTGGTATACGCCCTCGGGGCTCGGAGCTTGGGGTGACGGGCGAACGTTCATCACGGGCACTGACGGCTTCATCGAGCTACGCAAGTACGTCGACATCGGCCGTGACGCGGAAGGGGATCACGTGTACTTGGTGAACGGGGAGGGGGAGAGCCACGTCTGCGTGCGGGGTAAAGTGGGCTTTCCGTTTTTCGGGGAGTTGATTTTGGATTGCTTGAATCGAACCGAAGTGGCGATGACTCAAGAGCACGCCTTTTGGGCTATCGAACTGGCGCTTGAGGCGCAGGCAAAAGCGATCCGCGTCGGGTAACGGGTTTTCGAAACAATGCACTCCGCTTCAAGAGCAAATACCCGCGGACGGCGGATCCCAGGCATGGCGCCGCCATTGGCATCCAGTCCGAAGAAGCGCCCCAACCCTGCGCGCCGTTCGTGTTGCCGATGCCCCAGTCTACGGGGCGCAGGTATGCCGGGCGGTGCACGTCAGGCCTGCCGCGCAATCTGCGCTACTGCCCGGCGTCCGGCAATCGACACAAGCGTGCCGCTGCACCCAACAATACTGGCTTTGGGCCCGGCAGTTTGCTGACAGTTCATCCACGCACTGCACGCACTGGTGATTGCAAACCGGCGTGTCGCCCGAACAATCCGCGGCCGTCGTGCATTCGACGCAATATTGCAAACTCGGCTCACAGGTGCGGTTCTGAGTGCCGCACGCGGTGTCGCCAACGACCGTGCACTTGGTCACGCACTGGAAATCGACCGGGTCGCACACCCGTGAGGAGTCGCAATCGCCATCTCCCAGGCAATTGACGCACAAGCCGGTGCTCGTGTTGCACAGCTTTTTCGTAGCCAGTCGAGCGCAGTCATCGTCCTTCGTGCAACTGGCGCAGGTCAGGCAGGTGCCGGGCCCACCGTCATTCGCGCCAGCGGCGCCGGCCATCGCTCCCGCCTCGAGCGAATCGCTCCCGCCAGCGCCAGCGCTCGTGCTCCCGCCCGTGCCGGCTGCAGCGTCACTGCTGCCGGCTGAGCGCAGGTCGAGTGTCAGGTCGCGCCCGCAGCTGGCGATCACGAGCACGATGAACGCGCTGATTGCCGAGCCACGCACCGAACCTGTTCGCATCGCAGAGAAGTGTGCCTCAGAATCAGTGCCCGAGCGCCAGTTTCTTGGCTTCTTCGTGAGCGTAGCCTTCCGGATACTCCACCAAATAGCGGCGCGCTTCACGCGCGGCGCCAGCAGCATCGTGGGCAGCGGCAAGCGCGCGGAACAACTGCACGCGTGCTTCCGGTTCCAAACGCGAAGCGGGGTAGCGGCGGAGCAACTCGTTCAGTGACCCGATGGCACCGTGATAATCGCCGTTGCGCGAGGCGCTCATCGCGGATTCCAAAAGCCGAGTCTGATCGGCCAAGCTGCTCGGGATCGTCTTCGGCCCGGTCGGCGGCGCCGAAGCGCCCGACGCGCTCGAGTCGAGTGCCGGCAGCGCGCTCGGCGGGGGCCCTGCACTCAATGCCGCAGTCGTCGGTAACGGTGCGGGCACACGCCGCTGCGTCGGCTCCGCATGCGGAGAAATCCACTGCATGCCGGCGCGCACGAACACCTCGCGCCCCGCACTGGTGACGGAGACGACCCCTTCCGAAACGCGGACCCGCGTCGAAATCGTGGCATCCGCCGCGTGAGCACCGGAATGGAGTGGCTCGTCCGGGCTCACGAACTCGCCGACTTCGACGGTGAACGCGGTTCCGTGCACCGTGACCTCGGCGTCCGGCGTTTTGACCGCGAACGTTCGGCCTTGCGTCAGGTGAGGCACGCGAACCGAGACCACGCCGTCGTTCAAGCTCACTTGTTCGTGGATGGTTTCGAGACGAGGATTCGCGGGTAGCGTCGATTTCGGCAAGCTCAATCGGCTTGCTTCGCCGAGCGTGAGGCTCACGCCATCCGGTAACGTGACGCGAGTTCGCCCGTCCGGCGCGGTCACCACGTCATCGCCCGGGCCGAGCGTGGTTTCGCCGGCGACTGGCGCGACGGGCGTCGCGGCAACGCCCGTGACACCGCCGTGGGTCACGCTGACCGAGCCTTCCACCGACTGAACGTGCGCCAAGGCTGCGAGAGGTGCAGAACGCGACACATTCCAACGCCACGCACCGAACGCCGCCAGGCACACCGCGGCGGCGCAGCCGAACGCTGCATACACTCGCGCGCGCCGCCGGGTGTTGGCCTCGGCGGTGATCGTCTGCTCCAGCCGGAGCTCCATGCGCGCCACGATCTGCGCTCGCTTTGCTGCTGTGAGCGCCGAGTCTTCGTCTTCGAACGAAAGCTCGCTCCACTTCTGAACTGCTTCCCGCGGGGGAGTGCTAGTCCGTGCCATCGGAACCCCCTTTCTTGGTTTTGAGCGCGCGAAGCCCTTGGTCTTCCAGCCGAGCGTACAGCTCTTTGCGCCCGCGCACCAAGCGAGACTGCGCTGCAGCGACCGACACGTTGGTCAACACGGCGATCTCCGCGAGGTCATGGCCGAACACGTCGTGGAGGAGAAACGCCTCCGCCTTGCCCGGGTCCATTTCGACGAGCTCTGCGCGGATCCGAGCGATGTCTTTGCGCAGGCCGACGCTCTGCTCCACGTCCGCGTGCGGTGCGGCGACGCTGAGCTCGTGACCCGGATCCTCGCCCCAGCTCAGTACGCGGCGTTCCCGCCGCTGTGAGCGGAGATATTTCAATGCCACGTGCCAAGTCACCGATGACGCCCAAGCAGAAAGGTTGCAGGGGCCGCCAAAGCGCCCTTTGGCGAGGGTCACGATGATTTGCTCGAAGGTTGCCTGGACCAAGTCATCGTGATTGGTTTCGCGCCGGCCGAAGATGCGAAAGAGCGAGCGATTTACCACGCCCACCAGCCGATCATAGAGCTTGGCTGCGACTTTCGTGTCACCGCGAGCCGCAGCGTCGACCAGCGCTTGGTCGTCTGCCTCGGTATATTCGACCTTGGCCACGGGCGGCGCGCTCACCGACGGTACGGCACGTAGCCAGGTCTGACGAGCTGCGCGGGGTACGGTCACAGTGACAGAATACCCGCTCAGCGCCGAAGCCAGGCAGCGATGATTCATTCGAATGATTGCCGGGAGTTGCGTCTGTCGGGTGGCGTAAGTCCGTGTGCGCGCGAGCGCTGCTGAGCAAGCCAGCAAACCGGGCGGAGAGAGCCGCGCTGAACGCGCGAGGAATTTCCGGTTTGTTTTCTGACTCCGCCTGCTCGTGTCGAGCTCGGGGCATTGCTGGCACACGAAAGCGAGGAGCTGAGTTCATGCGTCGAGCCTTATTCTGGTGTGCGTCGAGCGCAGTGGCGCTGCTTGGTGTCGGTGCGTGTTCCTCGGCCACGGACACCTTGCCGGTGGCTTCCGCGGGTGCGCCTGGCCAATCGGGAGGGGCGGGGCAATCGGGTGCAGGGGGAGCCAGTTCGCTGCCGAGCGGCGGCCGGAGTAGTGGCGGTACGGCGGCGATCACTGCCGGCGCGACTGGCGTCGCTGGTTCTCCGTCGACGGGCGGTACGGGCCCGCTCGCCTCCTGCAAGTACACGGACGATGTCTCCTTCTGCAGTTGCATGGGTTGGGACTGCGGCGGCAAAACATTGGACGACAGCACAGGCGCGCCGCACACGGTGTACTGCGGAACATGCACTGGCGGTGAGTACTGTCAGAACGCGACGGACGTCGGCTACGGCAAATGTGGCGGCAAGAATCCACTCCTGTACGACTGGCAACGACAGAAGATCGGGATGCTCGTGGCGATGGGCGAGAACGACAACACCGACGTGAACTACGGCTACGCCGAGAACATCCACGACGACCGCGGTTACACCGTCGGAATCGTCGGCTTTTGTACGGGCACCGGCGATTTCATCGAAGTCGCTCAATGCTACAACACGCTCAAGCCCGGCAATGTTCTCGCCAAGTATTGGGGACATCGTGACGCTTCCGGCAAAGCCATCGACGGCCTGGTCTATTACGAGGATCAGTTCCTGGCCACGGGCGTCAATCAGGGGGACACGTCCAAGATCGACTCGCTCGCGGCGGGCAGCAGCTTCGTCGCGGACTGCGCCACGGCGGGCAACGATCCTGAATACCGTGCCTGTCAGAATACCATGGCTGACGCCTTCTACATGGCGACCGCCCTTCGCTATGCGACGGCCAAAGGCTTGCAGGGGGCGCTGACGATCGGCTTCATTTACGACACCGAGCTCAATTTCGGGGACGGGGACGAGTCGAGTGCACCGGGCACGAAGACGGTGATCGCACGCGCGGATGCCGACTATGGAGCGAACATGCCCACGGACTTTACCGGCAAGCCGTGGGAGGAGAGCAAATGGCTCGGCTACCTGATCAAAGAGCGCACCATCGTGATGTCCAAGGACGATACCTGGAACTCGGACATGGATCAGAACGCGACCTGGGAAGCCGCCCGGAGGCTGCACACCGCACCCTCCAACAATCCCGAGAGCGCCACCGATCTCAGCATGACGTACGACATCGTTAGCAAATACAAGGCGGGGAGTAGCAGCGCTGGCACGCCGTGCTGGCCGACCGGGCTATCGGACACGACCGACTCCCAATCGTCGATCTACCTGGTTGCCACCGACAAATCTGTCAGCGCGACGGATCAAACGAAGTGGACGGCCACGAGTGACTCGGGAGGCGACAACTACGTCGCTTGCCCGTCCAATCCGACGCCGTAGCCACTCAGGCGGGTTCACCGCCGTAAGGACCGTCATGCGAACGAACTATCGAAGCGCACTCATTTTCTTGTCTGCCGTCTGCGCGGGCTGCGGGACCGACAATCATTCGGCAATTGCGGCTGGTGGTGCTGCTCAAGGGGAGGGGGGTGGCAACGAAAGCGGCGGCACTTCGAATGTGAGTAGTGGCGGTGCGGGAGGTGACACGGCCGGTGGCGCGGGAAAATCGGGTGGCAAGAAGTCAGGCGTCGGCGGCGCGCCGCTGTTCACGCCGGAGCCCAACGCCAAGTGCGCTTATACCGATGACCAAAGCTTCTGCGCGTGCATGGGCTGGAACTGCGGTGGCACGAGCATCAACGACAGCTCGGGCTCGCTCCACTCGGTGTATTGCGGCAGTTGCGCAGGCGCGGAGTATTGTGAGTCGACCCCCGAGTTCGGGGTGGGCGTGGGCAGCTGTGGTGGGAGCAATCCGCTCGTGTATGCCTGGCAACGGCAAAAGATCGACATGCTCGTGGCGATGGCCGAAAACGACAACGTGCGAGTCAACTACGACTACGCCGAGGACATCCATGATGGCCGCGGCTACACGATCGGCAAAGTCGGCTTCTGCTCTGGCACGGGTGACTTCATCGTCGTTGCGCGTTGCTACGACAGCCTGAAACCCGGGAATGTTCTGGCGAAATACTGGGGGCACCCGGATGCGTCCGGACAATCCCCGGACGGCTTGGTTCACGAAAATGATCTGTTCTTCGGCACGCACCAGAATCAAGGTGACACCACGCTGATCGACTCTTTGGCCGCAGGGAGCTCGTTCGTCGCCGATTGCGCGAGCGCGGCGGCGGACGCCGAATACCGCCAATGTCAAGATACGCTCGCGGACGCCGACTACCTGGCGACCGCCTTGCAGCACGCGTCCGAACGAGGCTTGAAGGGCGCGCTCACGATTGGCTTCTTGTACGATAGTGAATTGAACCTCGGGGATGAAGACGACTCGCCGACCGTGCTCGGGGCGAAGTCGATCATGGCCAAGGCCGATGCAGACTACGGCGCGGGCATGCCGAGCGATTTCACCGACAAGCCTTGGGAGGAGAGCCGCTGGCTTGGGTTCGTGATCAAGGAACGCGCGATCCTGATGGCCGGTAACCGGAGTTGGAAGAAAGCGAATGACCAGAACGCCACTTGGGAAGCAGCGCGGCGGTTACACACCGCGCTCAGCAACGACCCAGAGAATGCCACGGATCTGGGCATGGATTACGACATCGCGAGCCAATACAAGGCCTCTGCAAGCAGCGCGGGCACACCGTGCTGGCCGAGCGGTTTGTCGACGGCTTTCGATAGTGGCTACACCGTCTATACAGTGAGCACCGATAAGACGGCGAGCGCGACCGATCAGACCAAGTGGCAAGCCAAGGGTGTGGGCGACAGCGGCGCAGATCAAGTCTACGCCGCTTGCCCGTCCAATCCGACGCCCTAGCCAGCGAGCTTAGGGCCCGCGATCGACTTAGCCATTCGCGGGGCGTTAGTTGGGCGAGCGCGCCTGGCCCGTGAGCTGCGCCACGATCTCCCAGGAATGCTTCCCGTACTTCCAGCAGATCGCATCCTCGACCGTGCCCACTCGGAAGCCGTGTGCGGCAAGGTAGCCGGTCTTCGGTTCGAACAAGATCTTGATCGCGTCGTGCGTCCAGCCGAACGTCCCGTGCATCAGCAAGATCCCCCACTTGGCGCCCGCACCGGGGGCCGTGCCGATCTGACTTTCGACGGCACTCGCGATGCTCTCGCCAGTGGGGCACGG
>Ga0207687_10001632_pt1 | contig 15460 bp, 21 predicted proteins | sample KBSM54metaG_FD_184399 | JGI IMG/M metagenome (GOLD analysis project Ga0207687, IMG submission 184399) | Miscanthus rhizosphere microbial communities from Kellogg Biological Station, Michigan, USA - KBS M5-4 metaG (SPAdes) (version 2) | ecosystem: Host-associated > Plants > Roots > Rhizosphere >...
TCGAAACGATTAAATTGACCCGAGCAGTTTGAGGAGGGGGTCAGCGAAGGTCCCATGGCTCAAATGAGTCTGGGCGCTTTCGTTTTGCACCACTGTTGTGAGCGGCTTGTGAGCAAAAGGGAGGGGGTCTGGTCACGCTCAGGTTCCTTCAACTGCACTCTGGGGGCAAAGACAACATTGCGTTAGCGCAACGAACTAACTACTCCGTTGAGCGATCCTTTTGAATGTTGAATTCAACGACCACTCGGTGACCTCGGTTTCCATTAGATTCGAAGGAGACAGCTTGGCAACACCCTCAATCCGCGTTCTTCTAGTAGATGATTTCGCCCCGTTTCGACGGCTCCTTCGTTCAACCCTCCAGGACGAACTTGAACTGGGAAGCATTGTCGAAGCGTCGGATGGAGGAGAGGCCATTGAGCAGGCACAGGCACTGCAACCCGATCTGATCCTGCTCGATATCGGACTCCCAAACCTCGACGGAATCGAAGCCGCCCGGAGAATTCGTAAGCTAGCCCCGCGATCGAAGATCCTTTTTGTCAGCCAAGAATCCTCTGTAGATATCGTCCAAAAGGCCTTCAGTGTGGGCGCATCGGGTTACATTGTTAAGATGGATATTGGAAGGGAACTGCTGAATGCGGTGAAGGTCGTTCTAGGGGGCGGGAGGTTTGTCGGGAGCAGATTTGCGGGCCACAGTTTCTTCGCGACTTCGGATGTGCAATCCCCACGAAGCGCCCGAGGCAACAAGATCTTAAGATCGTTGCAGGGGCCGGACGTACAGATTGCTCGTCGCCACGAGGCAGGGTTCTATTCTGATGATGTAAGTCTTCTGGATGGTTTCACTCAGTTCGTTGGGGCCGCTCTCCAGGCCGGAAATTCGGCGATTGTTGTCGCGACCGAGTCACACCGGGACGACCTCCTACTGAGACTGCAGGCTCATGGCTTGGATATTGCTGCCGCGATTGAACAGGGCAGATACGTCTCGTTGGATGCTGACGAAACGCTCTCGACATTTATGGTCAATGGCATGCCTGATCCAGTCCGGTTCTTCGACGTCGTCGACGATCTCGTTCTGAACGCGGCGAAGGCTGCCAAGGGGGAGCCGCCCCACGTTGCGGCGTGTGGAGAAGGTGCACCTCTTTTATGGGGGCAAGGCAACCCAGAGGCGGCGATTCGGCTCGAGCTTCTTTGGAATGAAGTAGTCAAATCATACGACGTCGATGTGTTTTGCGGGTACAGACTGGGCAGCTTTCAGGGCGGAATGGGCAGCCACATTTTCGAGAAACTGTGCGCGGTACATACAGCGTTTCACTCCCGATGAAGAGGATTCTCCGGCAGGCTTTCAAGCGTCACGCGGCAGTCACTGTTTGCAGGTTGATGCAACTCGATTTCTGAAACGGGCAAGGAATTTCGCAGTGTGATGCAGGTCGGCCAGTGGGTCGTTATACGTCACTCGGATTGTGAAGACAAAGGGCTCCACGAAATCCCTGCTCCTACCAGGACTCGCACCCCGGTATACTTTCGTTTCCACAGATAGTACGTCGCCTGGCTGATCCCCACCCTGCGGCAAACCTCGTCTCCTCGTGCTCCCCGTTGAACCTGCCGCAGTACCGCCACGATCTGCTCTTCCGTATGAGGCCTTCTTGGGCATCTCCTCGTCTCCTCTCCCGGACTTCTGCCCCAGCTTACCTCTAATCTCCTCTGTGTCAGTTTTTGGGTTTTGGGTCAGCATCTCAGATGTTTCTTGCGAAACTCTGGGCTGTGGCCAAAGATGCGACCAAGCTTGGCAACCTCAATCAACTGTTTAGAAATCTCCCCGCGGCAGTGGAGTGAATCACAGAAAAAGCATTATCGATTGCCGAACATTCTGATCAGCGCATCTTTGTAGATTATTTTCATGCTGTCGCAACGCGCCATACTTAGAACGCTTCGCCGATTCCCATGCTGAATGTGTAACCATCTTTTCCTTGTGCAAGATCTGCGCGGAAGTTGAGGTTGTATTTCGTGCTGACTTTGAATCTCAAGCCGCCACCGCCGGCTGGAAGAATATTGTCCCCTCTAAACTCCGCTACGCTGGGCGCAACCTCGCCGAGACCGCCAAACAGTACGACCCCAAATCGCCAGGGCAAGGCTAGTCGGTACTCCACTTGAGTGGCGATCATATCCCGATCGATATATCTCCCTGCAGTGTAGCCTCGCAGCTCATTGTTCGTACCGAAGATGCACTCACCATAAAAGGGCGGTGTTCCGGCGGTGGCGCATGTGTAAAGGTTATAGGCCAGAATATGTTTCTTCCCCAGACTGTGGTAGTAGTTGAACATAAAGCGATAGGAGTCAAATGAATACTTACTGCCAAGCACGTCGGAGAAGAACATAGACACAAAGTCGAAGAGCGTTCCACCGGTTGGGTAGAACCGGTTGGGGCGCGTGTCGCGGTTGATGTGGAACCCCAGTGCTGTGAGCCTAGTGTGAAGCCCGATATCCGGCGGCGGAGGCAGGCCGTTGTCGCTCGAAGATCTCAGTGTGATGGTTGAGTTCCCAGTCAGAAGTCGAGGCCCAGCAGAGAACTTCCAACTGAGCTTGTATAGGAAGTCTCCCAAGAATATCTCCCCGGTCTGCTTCAGAGGCAACTTGCGGCCAGAATCGCCGGAGGCGGTTCCAATGCCATAGAAGTCATAGTTTATATTTCCGCGGAAGTAGCTCGTTATGATGTGATAGGCATCCTGCTTAAAGTAGAATTCTCCTCCCGCCCCCCATGCCCGACTTCCGTTATCAGTGATTAGAACGGCGGCACCCACCGTGGAGGGTTGCGACGTTTTGTCTGACTCCCGAAGGGGAAAAATGTAGCCTCCGGCCAGCACGACTCCAGAACCAATGGCGGGGCTGGCAAGTGGTATCGGAGCGGCGACGATCGAACCTCGCTTCTGTTTTTTGGTTTTCTGATCCTGCTGTTGAGCTTTGCACGGACCGTCTTTCTGTGAGACTCCTTCGGTACTCCCGTCTTGTGCCTCTGCAGGCTCTGGGCCGGCGGACGCGTAAGCATGCTCCCAGGAGGAGCACACTTCCTTACCGCTGCGTTTGGAAGGGGCACTTTGTATTAGGGACGAATCCCGTGGGTCGGGAGAGGATTCAATGGACGTAGGCCCTGAGGATGGGAGTGCCTCAGCGAACGAGGGACAGACAAACGGCAGAAGCAAACCGGCTAAGCCCAAGCAGAGTCCCTTGAGATTTTTCCGCATCTGGATCCATCTAAGTCCTCGTTCATGACACTCGACGCATTCCACCCTGGAGTGAGGCGAATTGTGATAGGCAGCCGGTTTAGCGTCCATCGTGTGACAGGTCCCTCCAAAGAGTACGGAGACGAAACGGGAATGGAGAGGGACGTAGTATCGGGTGAAAATGCTCAAGACTTTGGAGATGTAGTTTGGCACTTGTGTTCCTTAGCTGAAGGTTGACGACGACAAGAACTGTCAGTTCTATCAGTCCACCCTCTCAATCGACACTTTTAACCTATTGTCTCTGCAGGTTCTATGTCTGCGACCAGGAAAAAGCCGGCGTGGTATTTGCTGACTCAACATTGGCTGAGTCTGCTGGGAGTCGCCTTCGTCGCGACGGCCCTGATGTCGTGGCTCTTTGTGTTGCCGCAACAGATTCGTGGCCACGTTGATAATCCCTATGTGGGCATTGTGGTGTTTCTCGTTCTTCCAGCAGTCTTTTTCGCTGGGTTAGCGCTAGTTCCTATCGGTGTCTACCTGAGGAAACGCCAGATTAGCGGAGAGATAGCTGAGGAAGGCTTCGATCGCAAGAACGCACTGCGTCGTATCGCGTGGTTCTTCGGCGCCACAACTCTCCTGAACATCCTGTTTGGAACTCAATTTACCTATCGCGCCGTCAAGCATATGGAGACACCACAATTCTGCGGAGCAACCTGTCACACGATGAATCCCGAGCTGGCGGCCTATCAGAACTCTTCCCATTCCAGGGTGGAATGCGTCGAGTGCCATGTGGCGCCGGGTGCGGCAGGTTGGATCAGCAGCAAAACGAATGGCATTCGTCAACTCTTTGAGACTGTGCTGAATACAAGCCCGAGGCCAATTCCTTCCGCTCTGGAGAGCAATCGTCTAGTACCAGCTAGAGAAACCTGCGAGAACTGTCATTGGCCGCAGAAGTTCATGGGCGCGCGTCTGCGCCTATTCAGCAAGTATGCCGATGACAAAGCAAATACTCGATCGGAAACTGTTCTCCTGATGTTGGTGGGCGGAAACCGAATCTCGGGAATTCACGGCGCGCACTTTGGTCCGGGGGTCCATATCCGTTTTGCGTCAGCCGACGCAGTGCGGCAGACCATTCCGTGGGTCGAATACAGAAATACAAACACGGGAGATGTCCGAACCTTCGCAAGTCCCGAAACGCCGCCGGATTCAGCCAAGGCACTTCCCAAATTCGAGATGGAATGTGTGGACTGTCATAACCGACCGACGCATACCTTCGACTTGCCGGAACGGGCCGTGGACAAAGCGCTCGCACTTGGCGACATCGCTGTAGGCCTGCCCTACATCAAGAAGAAGAGCGTGGAGTTGCTGAAAGTAAACTATACGACAGGCCTTGAAGCGGCGGCGAAGTTGCCAGCAGCCCTTGCCAGCTTTTATCAGCAGAACTACCCAGACCTTTACGCCGCGCGTTCTCAGGATATCCACCAAGCAGGTCAGACCGTCCTGGCGATCTACAACCGGAATGTTTTTCCGGATCTGAAAGTGACTTGGGGTACTTACCCGAATAATCTTGGCCATACGGATTTTCCAGGGTGCTTTCGGTGTCACGATGGCTCGCATACGACAGGAGATGGAAAAGCGATCACGCAAGACTGCAACACCTGTCATGAGCCGCTGGCAACGGAGGAGGCGTCCCCGGAAATCTTGAAAACTCTGGGAATCGCCGATTGGATCTCAAGAGTGCAAAAGCAATGATCTCGTGGAATGCAACAAGTATGAAGGTCTGCAAATCAACGTGATTTCGGAGGGGAGCATGAACCGCAATGTTGTGGTCAGTCTGGCACTGATGTTACTCGTAGCGTCTTTCGCTTCCTGGGTCGCGGATGATGGAGCGGTCCTTGGCGAGAAAAGTGCGCAGCGTGCTACGGCGTCAATGGTGAAGGCAAGCCGCAATAAAGCTCCGGCGCCGAAGGGAACAATCCTCGACGTAAATCAAATCGCGGAACCTAACCAAAGGGGTGTTAGGGAGTTAAACACCGCACAATAAGCGAGTCGGGGCGATCGATTCCTTCTCTTAATTAACCCATCTTGCGGAAGGGAGCGCTCTGCTTTCCACGAATGTGTCGTCATCTGTGGACGCTATCCTTTCGAGCATCCGCCTGGCTGCAGTCTGCAGCTTTGCCAGTTCCTTCTCCAGTCTGTGGTCATATAAGTCGTTGTCCCATTCATAAAGCAGCTTGTGAGCCAGTCCGTCCACGCTTCGGCATCCTACCTGGTCAAGGCACTGGAGTAAGGAGTTGTTTACGTTCCATTCATTAGTTTCAAGAAGATCGGCTATGATAAGAATATCCAACCCAGCAGTCAGCAAAATGACGGTTCTAAATTGTTCGGAACTCAAAATATCCAGCAACGTGTAATATCGACAGTCCATCAAATCGGTTCTCCTCAAAGCAACTATAGGGGCAGAGGATGGTCTTGTCGTTGCCCGGGAGCAATCGTGCATGCGCGGGTTGGAAACTAGGCTGTCACCGCGAGCGGCGGTCGGAGCACTTGACTGAGGAGGGGCGGATCAACCGCTTGATGTTTTGGGCAGCCGCTGCCAGGAAGAACTGCTCGCGAACGAACTTCATTCTGCGCAAACGCAGCCGGCGTAGTCCGATCTGGTTCTTGGTTTCCGCGAACAGCCCTCCGACCCTCTTCCTTTGCCGCTGTGCGTTCGCGAAGCCAGACGTGTTTGCCAAGGCTCGCGCACGTTGCCGGGCAGGTCATGCATGAGGATGGCATGATACTTCAACGGCGAGGTGGTGCATTGCCTTTGTTGTGCGCACGCCCCACAACGTTTGCGGGTCCCGATATAGAGGTGGGTACGGTTCCGAGCATTGCGTCCTTCATAGTTGAGCTGCTGGCCGGCGGGACAGAGGCAGCCGTTGCTTTTGGGCTGCTTGTTGTCGAGTCCGCGGGCCCGTTTCACGCGGCACCTCTTCGATGTATTCGCAGTAAATGGTCAAGCTCGTCCTTGATCTCTTTCAAACGCTCCACCCGCCTTTGTTGTAACAACGTCCTGTCCGCGCTGGGTTTACGGCAAGCAAAATAGGTCTGACTATCGTCCTGAATCACACGGACCTCTCGCCGCAAGTCTGCAATGCGTTCTGTCAGTGGCCATTCCATAAAAGTGCGAGGTTACGCCTCGGGAAGAATGACGTAGGCAAGTGGCGCTAGTTGACGCTTGTGGCACATGGAGGGCCCCCGCCTTTTACTTTCCTCCGCGATTTCACCTTCGGGATGTGGGAAATGACCTAAGTTCTATCAGAACCTCTGGTTCGTGCTGAATCTGGCAAGAGCGGACGAGGCTCCGGGGCGAAAGCGCTGTGGCGAATCGCGTGCGATATTTGCTCGTCCAGCTTGGTTCGCAGCTTCAGTTGCTCGAACCCTCGGTCTGACAGCTCCTTCCCCTAAAGCGGCTGAAATGCGACGATGCTTTGTTGTGCCCCGTTTTACTCTTGTGGAAAGGGAGTCGTCTACTAGCAGTACTGCCAGCGTCACCCCCGCCCACCCAAAAAGGGCTGCCAAGCTTTGAATTAGCAGTCCTTCATGACGAGTTGCGCTCTGTTGTGCGTCGAAGGTTACCGGGCGCAAGCCGTCAGAACCTGGGTCTGCGATTCTTGGCGGCCGAGTTGACTCAGACGGGAGGGGAGGGACAAGTGTCAGGAACAGAATCCCAATTCCGAATGCATAGAATCTCATAAGCCACACTCGCTTCGGCCTGGCAAATGTAGCGCGGCAAATGAGGCTGCTTCACTGACACAACTAACAGCGGTTCGCTAGCACAATTGATAGTCTTATGGTGAGTAAGGGCCTGATTGGTTGACCTTAATTCGGCATTTCACTCATGGATCCAGGGCTGGCGAACAAACGGCGCCAACCTGGTGAGAACGCCTGCTAACATTGGACAAGCGGAGAGCCACACCCGTTTGCCCCTGTAAGTTTTGACAGTTGCCGGCTTTTCGTTGCCCTGTAAGAATTGACAGTAATCGATAACGCCGAGAACGCTTTAAGTTGTGGCGTTTATTAGCGTACCCTCCAGTCCCGAATCGAAGACAAAACGATGGAGCTGCATCTCAAACGGAGGGGTCGAAAATGCGCAATGCTGTCGTTCAAATCCTCGTGGTTGATGATTACGAACCGTTCAAGCAGTTCTTACATTTGAAGCTGCAATCAAGACCGGAATTGCAGATAGTTAGCGAGGCATCAGACGGATTGGAGGCGGTCCAGAAAGCCGAAGAACTACAGCCGGATGTGATTTTGCTCGACATCTCACTCCCCAAGTTAAACGGTATCGAGGCCGCTCGCCAGATTCGCAAATCTGCACCAAGATCAAGAATCATTTTCGTGAGTCAGGATTCGTCTCCGGACTTAGTACAAGAGGCCCTGAGCTTAGGAACCTGCGGCTACGTTCTGAAAAGCAAAGCCGATCACGACCTTTTGGCTATCGTGGACGCAGCTCTTGAGAGCAGCGAGCTTCTCAGCGGTGCATTGCCAGGAGCGATTTACTGACGCGATGCACGCCCCAGCAGCTATGATGCGTCTGCAGACGAACCAATTCCATGCCTTAGGACGCACAACTCGGTTGCGGAATCACAAAAGTGGGTGAAGACACAATTCACAAAGACCAGAAGCTATGGGAAGACCCACACTGGGAGCTTGTCCAGACCCTTGAGCCGGGACTTTTCCCTGCTGTCGCATGAATATTATACTCAAGACTCTCCCCGAGTTCTGGTGACAGCGTCAATCGTCTGGCCCAGCTTCCATCCCGGGAGATGGAGCCAAGGTCGATAATCAGGTGGCAGCACCGGCTGAAGCGAGAACACCCAACTGGCACCGAGCGGAAATATCGGTCCTCGAAGAGTGCGGATGGAAGGGTGGCGCCGTCGAAGAGCGCCTTCTCGTCCCATCTGATTACGCGCTCATCATCCTCGTCGATCAAGCCGGCCACTGCTCCTGGGCTATAAGAGACCGTAGAAGACCAAGATAGTAGGCTGCGGCATCAAGTTCGCAGCGTTCCTTGTCGGTGACGTTCTGGCCATCGGTGGGCGAATACCACAACTCGCGGACTCTCTGCTGGACGGCCTGGTGTGCCCTTTCAAGTGACAGAGGCAATTTATTACGATCTTCCTCAAATAACGCTCGTCGGTATAGTTCTCCCCACTGCTCGAGTGGCATCATATGTCTCCTTGTATGTGATCTAAGAAAGAAAAACCTCAGATGCCTGACCTAGGTCAGCAGATCTGAAGCCGGAGGAGAATTGCTCACTCCGTTTTGCAAATCTAGCCCCGTTTCGCCGGTTTGCATAGCTAACAAAACTGCTAGCAGGCTGTTGGAAAATGACTTCTTTAGCCGCGTCGCAAATTTGAAAGCCTCGTCGCCGCGAACGACTCTTCTTTCGTATTCCACCACCGCCATGTTACCGACACGATCAGATGTATGTTGGACATGATTTCCTCCGTATTGATCTGTCCGTCGTAAGAGCACGAAGGTTGCGGCCACGATGAGGCGAGATTGTGCAAACCGCACTCTCCCGTCAGTGGCGGGCGTCGCTCCGCAGAACCTGCCAAAGCAAGAATCTGGTGGAGGAAGAGTTAGGTCTTGAATCGGATCCACTCCGAGCTGTCTTGGCTGAGTTCGACCCGGTTGAGGGAGCTCTTCTGTCAGATCTTGCCGTTCGGCACAGTCACCAGGCCGCGCCGTCTAGAAACTATTGGGAATAAGTCTGCAACTATCATCAGTGGCGTGATCCTCCTATCTAGTTTAATGTCGCGTGATTGATGACAAACGCGGAAGCCCCCGCCAGTCAATCGTTCCCACCCCAACAGTTTCGGGCGGAGTCTTTACCGAGGCTGCCTGGTGCAGCTGAACAGGAAGGCTTGATATGACAACCCCCGTAGTGGTCAAGCGATTGCCCGAACAATTGAAGCTCAAAGAGATCCAGATCCTTCTGCACGAGGTAGAGCCGCTCTTCAAGGCGAGCCGGCCCCGCATTGTCTTTGATTGTTCTCAGGTGAATCGGATTGACAGCACCGGAGTAAACATGTTGCTTTACTGCCTGGAACAAGCGATAAAGCAGAACGGAGACCTGAAACTTGCCTCCATCACTCCGATGGCAGCTATAGTTCTGGAAGTCACGCGTGTTGATCGTCTCTTCGAGGTCTTTGAAACTGTTTCGGCAGCAGTGCATAGTTGTTCTGGACCTCCTGCGCCCGGACCCGCAGGACCGACCCAACTGGTACTCGGGTTCGTATGAATGTGCGTATCCTCCTGCACGGCTGGCTGGCCAAGATCAGGTCGGGCGACGTCGCGGCGGGTCCGTTAAGGGAGTTCCAGTTGCGCAAGCGCACTTCGTGAGTAATGTGCAAATTCCCCGTTTGGCTCGGCCTCTATGGCCGCCTCAAACTCAGGTCTTGCGCGAATCTGACTACCTATTCCCACAAACGCGCACGCTTTCAATAGATGCATCATCGCACGAGTATTCGAGGCACGAGCATTCGAGAGTAAGTCTCGAGGCTGCAAAGCTTCAGCTCGTTCAATGTGGCGTAGGGCTGTCTGGTATTCCCTCATGCCAATGTCAGCGTTCGCCAATTCTAAATAGAGCAACCAGGAGGATGGCATCAGCGGCATGGCTCGATTCAGCAAGCGCAAGGCATCATCGTAACGCCCCGTCTCGTTGTCGAAGGCTGCTAGCTGCAGATATGCAGGGCTATAAGAGGGATCGGCTTTGATTGCGGCATTAAGATTCTGTTCGGCCATGGCAAAGTTCTGCTCCTCCGCATTGACAATGCCTTCGAGCATGAGGGCGGGAGCGTAGTTCGGAAAAGCCTTAAGCACACGGTCAAGCTGCTTGTGAGCCTCGGGAAAGTTACCCTTAAGAATAGCTTCTCTCGCTCTTTCCACGGCACCGCGGGCTGCCTTGGGAGCCCGGAGCTCATTGATAGTTGTGATGGGCTGGTTCCCATCCGGACGAGCTGAGCGCTGATCGAAATGGCTGCTACGTTCTTGTGCGAAAGCGAAGCCCAGAAACAGAACGAATGTCGTGCCCAGCACGAGCGGAATGCGATTGCGCCGTCGCCAACGTAGGAAGCTCCAACAACCTGCCATGTTCGATAAGTTGCCCGTAGCGAACTCCACAGTCATCCGATTGTCTGACTTTGTACGCTGGCTCATGGCTCGAAGTAACTGCTAGAAGTTACAGAACGAAAAAGGCTGGTCGCTTGCGGGAACGAGTCACTGCGGGAAAAGATATCCTGCGAGGCTAGCGAAGCGTCGCCACTTTAGTGCAATTGCGTTAAGCAATACACCCCTGAATCTGTTGCCCGCTGCTGAGCCCAGGACTGGTGAACAAACGCATCTCACCCTAACGTAAAAGGGGGAGCCTTTTTAGTAAGCGCCTGATGTCGCGAGTATCCAGCCTCTGAGTCAGGCCAGCGCCATCCTGAACAAGAGGCGAGCGTTGATTTCCTGCAGCTGGTATTTCTGCCAGTGCCCAGATTCGAATCTTGGCGATACCGTTCCTAAAGAAACGCGTTCGAGGAGACGCCATCAATATGAGAATCAGTGTGCTGGTTGCACTTGCCCTGGTTTTATGTTGCACGCCGCGAACCCTGATGTTTGGACAGAACGAAACCACCGTGAAAGGCCTGATCACCGGACGTACGGCAGATACTCTTACGCTGCGGACTATCGATGGGACTCAAGTCATCACTCTGACGGACTCAACGAAGGTGCAGACGCCGAAGGGTCTCGGACTTCGCAAACAACAAATGTCGTGGACGAGTCTCATCCCTGGCCTTAAGGTCAGCGTGAAGGGCATCCCAGACGCTGACAGCAAGCTCGAGGCCAAAACTATTACGTTCACTAAAGACGACTTGCAGACCGCCAGCATGATCCAAGCCGGATTGACTCCTACGGAGGAGAGAGTTGCATCGAATGAGGTGACGACAGCTGCTAACAAGGAAGCAATTGCGGCGAACAAAGCGCAGATCGCAGGCGGTGAGGAAGAGGTAAGCCGGCGTTTCTCGGACCTCGCCGATTACGATGTGAAAGATCAAGCAGTGGTGTATTTTGCATCCGGCAAATCCGCGATTGCGGACATAGATAAGGCGGCGTTAGCAAAACTGGCAGGACGTGCAATTGGCACGCCGGGTTACATTATTGAAGTAAAGGGATTTGCTGATTCGACTGGAAATGCCGCCGCAAACCAAAGCTTGAGCAAAGATCGGGCGTACGCCATTGTCAATTACCTGATGCAGGAATGCAAAATCCCACCTCGTCACATAGTCTCTCCGGGAGCGATGGGCATTTCAAATCCGGTTGCGTCGAACGAGACCTCTCAAGGACGTTCGCAGAACCGCCGCGCCGAAGTCAAGTTTATGGTGAACAAGGGAGTGGCATCTGGCGGAAACTAGTCGGAAATGAGATCCGGCAGTGCCGGCGGAACACAGTTCTGTGTGAATCGATACGCTGGAATCGCAGAACGCCTGCGGTGGCGATAGTCCTTGTTACATCCCGATAGCACTTCTTGACCCTGTCGAGGGGGTTCTGAGTGCTTACGCTGATTTCAACAGCTAGCTCTTTTTGAGGCTCGATCTGCAAGAACTCTCAGTTCTACCGCCCGGAACAGTCGGTAGGATGACAGTTTGCGGAAGGAGTCCAATGTCCCCCGAGGTCAAGGAAAACAAAGCGTTTGCGAACTGGTTGCGAGACTGGATCGCAGCAATCAAGCAAAGCTGTGCCTCTGTTGAGGCCAATCCCCATCCGGTTCAACCGCGCCGACCTGAGGTCTTATGCCCGCGAAACCATCCGAGCCTGAGTGCAGACTTGCACCCGCCTGAACCATTCCCAGGCAAGAGGATTTGATCTCTGACCCATAGTCAAGCGCAATCCCGAAGTGCAGGGCGATCGAGTTTCCCCCGCGCTTGCCTGAGTCCACAGTGGACAAGAATCCAGTTCTCAATGGGGACTCTGCTCGATGGGCAGGGTCTGTAAATATTCCCAGTGGCCCGGTTCTTCCTCCCGGGCTTAGGCTTGTTTTGCCCGAAGCGCAAATGGGTAATTCCCGCCGGCATTTACTCTGGCGCCACTTCTCCCGGCGGGATTTTTCCTCTAGTACGAAAGATGAAAGATAAGGGCGAACGTGGTCCATTAGGCTCACCACCGGGTGGGTTTTTCTGGAGCGGCGCGAGCGAACCCAAGAAAGGGTGGTTGTGAAGAGCCAGAGCATTTATGCTAAGGAAACGGAAGTGAGCAATGATCTGAACCTCACCTGCCGACGTGTGGCAGACTTGGAACTCGTGGAGCGCGCCCTGGCGGGCGATCCCGAAGCATTCACCACTTTGTTCAATACCCACAAGACAACGATCTACTCCATCTGCCTGCGCATGACCAACAATATCGCACAAGCTGAGGACCTAACCCAGGATGCGTTCCTGCAGGTGTTCCGTAAGCTCTCGACGTTCCGGGGAAACTCGGCTCTGTCCACGTGGCTGTACCGGATCGCGGTGAATACCGTGCTAATGCATTTCCGCAAGAAAGTTCTGAAGCAGGTTTCATTGGACGAAACCTCGGGTCACGACTCAACTCTAGGGCGTCGGGAATATGGCAGTCGAGACGACAGGCTCGACGAATCGGTGGATCGCATCATGCTGGCCCGGGCCATCACGGATTTGCCGCCTGGTTACAGAACTATTTTTCTGTTGCACGAGGTGGAAGGGTATGAGCACGTGGAAATAGCCCGGATGCTGGACTTCTCGGTGGGAAACTCCAAGTCGCAACTGCACAAAGCCAAGCGCCGCATTCGGGAATTTCTGGGCGTGCCCACAGCCCGAACTGATTATTTAAAGCGCGCCTGGAGATTTGATCCGGAATGTGTAATCAGATGGGATGAGAAGGCCGGTCTCCTACGGGATGCTGAAGACTCTCAAGTTATCGACGCGCTTGAAGCGCAAGAAATAAGGGAGACCGGCAAAGGAAAAGATTAGCCCTGCAGCGGCAGAGGCAACGAGGAATTTTCAGGATCAGAAGCTGACGATCGGACTGGACCTGGCCGATCGGGCGAGTTGGCATTGCGAGCTGGACGGAAGGGGTGAGCTTCTGGAATACGCTTCCGCATCCCGCTCCGTATCTCCGCAAGATGTTCATCCGCGGAGCGCGGGCTGCACCCTTACCTGTCAAACACCAAGGATCTAGTCTGGGAACGTGGTTGCGCGGATTGGAAACCAGGGCTGCGGGCAATGTGGTGATTGTAGCCACGGCCAACAAGCTGACCAAGATCAGGTGGGCAGTTTAACCCAAGGATCGAGAGTCTTGCCAGCGCCACGAAGAAGAACGACAGGATCTAATCACCCTTGACCGATGCAATTACTGCTTTGGTCTTGCTGGCTACTTCTGTCTGCGTCGTTGCGGTTCCTGGCTCGAAGAGCCCGGCGTACGCCGCTCCGCCCACCATGCCACCGATGAGCGGCGCTACCCAAAACAGCCAAAGTTGTGCGAGCGCCCACCCTCCAACAAAGATGGCTGGCCCCGTACTCCGTGCGGGGTTCACCGAGAGATTCGTAACCGGTATTCCGATCAGATGAATCAGCGTCAATCCCAGTCCGATCGCTACCGGCGCAAAGCCCGACGGAGCACGCCGGTCCGTTGCGCCCATAATGATTATCAGGAAAAAACAAGTCAGCACCACTTCAGCGATAAAGCATGAGACCAGAGAGTAGCCACCAGGTGAGTGTGCGGCGTATCCGTTTGATGCAAAACCACCACTCACGTCGAACCCCGCTTTGCCGCTTGCGATCAGGTATAGTACTCCCGCGCCCAAGATCCCCCCGAGCACTTGCGCGATGACATAGGGCAGCAATTCCGTAGTCGGGAAGCGCCTACCCGCGGCGAGGCCAAGGGAAACTGCTGGATTGAGATGGCAGCCCGAAATATGTCCGATCGCATACGCCATCGTCAGTACGGTCAGTCCAAACGCCAAGGCGACGCCGTAAAACCCAATCCCTAATTGGGGAAACGCCGCCGCCAGTACAGCGCTGCCGCATCCACCGAACACCAACCAAAAGGTTCCAAGAAACTCCGCGACGGCCCGCTTCGACAGATTCATGGTGTCCTCCCCTGAAGATGGTTTAAAGGAATCGGCAGCGGAAGCTTAGGATTTGTTGAGGTCGTCGTCCTTGTAGTACTTCGTACCCTGCAGGGTCAACTGGAGGGCAAGACCATTCTTGGTAATCTGGTAGACCCAAACACCCGGGGCAACCTCGACCGCTCCCGAGTAGGCTGCGCCCTTCTCTCCGGCCTTCGCGGCAGCATCAGTTTGTGCTGAACCTGACCAGCCAGAATCGAGGAATTGAGCCAATGCTTTGTCATTGTCGAACACGAAGATGACCCGATAGTCTTTTACTCCCACACCCAGACCTGCGCCCGCCGAAACCATCTTCATGAAGGTTTCCTGTTTGGTGTTTGAGTTGACGGCAACTCCCGCGCCACGCGCAGTGCTCAGCAGCAGCAGGTTCGCCCCCATGTTATTGAAAACGGCATATCCGGCAGACTTTTGGATAGCTGCTTGGGCTGTGGGTTGTAGCTTGTACAGGTCTTGCAGTGTTTGATCTGCCATCTGGCGAGTCTTTTCACGTTTCTTGTCGGGCGAATCCCCAGCACTGGCGAAACCACTAGCCAACAAGATCACTGCAAGGCTTGAAGCGATTATTCTGAACCTCATTGGGATACCCTCCTTAATCGTTGTGGAACTGGTTGCCGTAACGTCACGATGTTAGGTCTGCCTGCCATTTGACCAAGTGAAACAGAACATGGGAGGAGTTTCGACTGGCAGGATTGCCAGTTGGGTCAGATGTGGAGTGAAACTACTTCCAGCTCTGCCGATCAGAAAGCGCTAGGGACACGCAATGTGCACCAAAACCAAGCGCACGAGGTAAAGGAGACCGGCAAATGAGAAAGATCAGCGCGGCAGCGACACCGTGACCGAGAAAGTTGCAAGGTTGAAACTGACTATCGGGTTGGACATGGGAATTCCTCGCGCTTCGGCGCCGAAAGCGAGGTGTCTCTGTGAGAGTTGACAGTTGCGGTCCTCTGATCGCGAGCCTAGGTTGGTTGGGAAAAGTGCGAATCTCTGCCGCCAGATTCCGCATGAGGAACAGAGATCGTTCTAGGATCAGTCGGTTTCGACCTGCCAATCTTTAATCCGCAAAGTT
>Ga0207687_10001638_pt1 | contig 15449 bp, 14 predicted proteins | sample KBSM54metaG_FD_184399 | JGI IMG/M metagenome (GOLD analysis project Ga0207687, IMG submission 184399) | Miscanthus rhizosphere microbial communities from Kellogg Biological Station, Michigan, USA - KBS M5-4 metaG (SPAdes) (version 2) | ecosystem: Host-associated > Plants > Roots > Rhizosphere >...
ACGATCTCGTCGCTCTCGACCTCGCGCTCGTGCACCGGGCACCAGCGGCGGTTCTTGATCGGCGTCTTGCACTCGACGTGCAGCTGCCGGAACGAGACGTCGGAGGCGCGCGCCGACGGCTTCGTCGCCGGGGCCAGCCCGACGGGAATCGTGACCAGGCTGAAGCTGATCGATCCGTTCCAGGTCGTCCGCATAGGGGCACTTGGAATTCTAGGCGTGGACCGCGTTCCCTTCCGCGGACTACCCTTCGCGCCGTGGCCGCGACGAGGACGATCGGCGCGCTCTGGCGGGACGCTGTCGCGCGCGCGTCGACCCGGCCGCCGTATCTGGCCGAGCGCGACGGTGCCTGGGTGGAGGTCTCGTGGCCCGAGGCGGCCGGGCGGGTCGACGACCTCGCGAACGGGCTCCTCGCGCTCGGGGTGAAGAAGGGCGACGCGTTCTCGATCTTCGCTTCGACCTCCCTCGAGTGGTGCCTGTTCGACTTCGCCCTCGGCCTGATCGGCGCGATCGGCGCCCCGGTGTACGCGAACAGCTCGCCCCGTGACGCCGCCTACGTGCTCGGCCACTCGGAGGCGGTCGGCGTGCTCGTCGAGGACGAGGAGCAGCTGGCGAAGGTCGAGTCGGTGCGGAGCGAGCTCCCCTGCCTTCGCCACGTCTTCACCTTCGCCGGCCTGACCGAGCTGGAGGCGCGCGGCCGCGAGCACGCCGCCGCCCATCCCGAGGCCCTCGCCGCAGCCGAGGCGGCGGTCGACGAGGACGATCTCTTCACCTACATCTACACCTCCGGTACGACCGGGCCGCCGAAGGGCTGCATGATCCGACACCGGAACTACTACGCGATGGCGGCGGTGGTCGACCGGATGCCGAACAGCTTCGTCGGCCCGGAGGACACGCTGCTCCTCTACCTCCCGCTGGCGCACAACTACGGCCGCCTGATCCATCTGCAAGCGCGCTACGTCGGCTACACGCTCGCCCTGTGCAGCGACCCCCTCCGCGTGGGCGAGGCGCTCACCGCCGTCCGCCCGACCACGTTCCCGAGCGTGCCGCGGGTCTACGAGAAGGTGCACACCGCCGTCGTCTCCGGCCTGGACGACGCCAGCGGGCCGAAGCGCGCGGTCGGGCGCTGGGCGCTCCGCGTGGGGCGCGAGGTCAGCCGCCGGCGCCAGTCAGGCGAGCCGATCCCACGCGGGCTCGCGCTCCGCCACCGACTCGCCGACCGGCTCGTCTACTCGAAGGTGAAGGCGCGGCTCGGCGGGCGGCTGAGGCTCGCGAACTCCGGCGGCGCACCGCTCTCGCGCGAGGTGATGGAGCTCTTCGCCGCCTTCGACCTGCCGATCTACGAGGGCTACGGCCTGACCGAGTGCACGACCGCCGCCTCCGTCAACCGTCCCGACGCGTACAGGTTTGGCACCGTCGGCAAGCCGCTTCCCGGCGTCGAGGTGAGGCTCGCCGAGGACGGCGAGCTCGAGCTGCGCAGCGAGACCGTCTTCGCCGGTTACCTGAAGGATCCCGAGGCGACCCGCGAGGTGCTGCGCGACGACGGCTGGCTGCGCACCGGCGACATCGCCGAGATCGACGAGGACGGGTTCATCACGATCACCGACCGCAAGAAGGACATCCTTGTCACGGCAGGCGGCAAGAACGTCGCGCCACAGAACCTCGAGAACGAGCTCAAGGCCTCGAGATACGTCTCGCAGGCGATCGTGCTCGGCGACCGTCGTCCCTACGTCGCCGCGCTGCTCACGCTCGACCGGGACGAGATCGCGAAGTGGCGCGCCGACGGCGGCGAGGACGAGGCCGCGCTCGTCCAGGGCATCGTCGACGAGGTGAACCAGCACCGCTCACGGTACGAGCAGATCAAGCGCTTCGAGGTGCTCCCGCGCGACTTCTCAGCCGAGGCTGGGGAGATCACGCCGACCCTGAAGGTCAGGCGCGGCGTCGTGCAGGAGCACTTCGCCGAGGCGATCGAACGCCTCTACGTCAATCCGTAACTGGGCAACGCGACAATTGCCGCCGGAGCCGGGCTTTGCCCGGCGGGAGGCACGCAGCGGCGGGGCAAACCTCAATAGCGCGCTCGCTCAACTGCGAAGGGGAGCACGAGTCCGCACGCAAGGAGGGGGCACACGGGGGAACCAGGGGTTCACCCGTGAAGCGAGCGGAGCGAGCGTCCTACGTGATGCGGCGCGCCCCGACGTAGGTCGCGGCGTACCAAGAGTCGTTCAGGCTGGAGATCTTGACCACGTCGCCCGTGTGCGGGGCATGGATGAACTGGCCGTTGCCGATGTAGATACCGACGTGGCCGAGCCCGTCGAAGAAGACCAGGTCCCCCGGCTCGAGCTGGTCACGGGAGACAGGGACGCCGTAGTTGTACTGGTCGGCCGCGTGGTGTGGCAGCGAGACGCCGACCTGCGAGTAGACGAACATCACGAGGCCCGAGCAGTCGAAGCCGCCCGGTGAGGAGCCGCCCCACACGTAGGGCGTGCCAAGGTACTGCATGGCGATCCCGACGACGCCGCCGTACTGGGACGGCGGAGCAACCGTGACCTGGCCGTCAGGCGACACGGCGGAGGCGCCGACGACGTCCTGCTCCTGCGCCTGCTGCACGGCGGCGTGCTGCGCTGCAAGCTGCGCCTGCAGCCGCGCCCTCGCCTCGGCTGCGAGCCGCGCCTGACGGGCTTCCTCCTCGCGCTGGAGCCGCGCGATCTCGCCGTGGATCGAGCCGAGGAGCTGCTGGCGCTCCGCCAGGCCGGACTCGATCTGCTGCTTGGCGGCAGCGCGCTCGGACACGACCTGCTCCTGCCGCGCGTGGGCGGTCTTCAGCTGCGCGGCCCGCACGGTGACGTCGTGCTTGAACGTCTTCACCTCGCCGACCACCTGCGAGTCCTGTGACGCGACGCTGTTCACGGTGTCGACCCGGTCGAGGAACTCGCCGATCGAGTTCGAGCCGAGCAGGATCGCCAGCGTCGAGTCGTCCTGGCTGTCGGTGTACATCGACCGCAGGCGGGTCCCGAGGCGACGCTGCGACACGTACAGGTTGTGCTTCGCGATCGCCAGCTCGCGGCCGTTCAGCGCGCGCTCGCGCTCGATCGCGGCCAGCTGGTCCGTCGCGCCGTTGTACGCCTCGATCGCCTTCTCCATCTGGACGTCGAGAGAGTGGATCTCGCCGAGGACGCGCTCGGCCTCGGCCCGCTTCGCGGCGATCTGAGGCGGCTCGGCCGTCGCCGCCTGGGCAGCCAGGAGGGCCGCTATGAGCGCCACCAGTACGAAGGTTGCCTGCCGTCTGTGGGCGCGCGAGGCGATCCCCCACACCGCTCTCGACAGGCGCACCGGGAGGGGCCGGTACGTCACGAAGTCAGCACCCTAGCAGGGGGTCCGGACGCAGGCAACCAGGAAGAGGCAGCAAAATGCGCCAAAAGTGGCGCATTAATAGGCCGAATGGCCCAGCGGCCCCAGCGGGCGAGGGTGTGGTACGGTCGGGCGGCACGTGCGGGCGAGATGTCACAAACTCCCTCGTTTTCTCGCGGTGCTCGTCGGTTTCCTGCTGGTCCTCGGCGCGCCCGCGACCCTGCCGGCGCAGGGCCCCGGAGTGGAGGGTCTCCAGCAGAAGCAGACGGCGCTGGCGGCCGAATCGCGCGCCGCTGTCGTGCAACTCTACGGGCTCGAGAGCCGGCTGGCTCAGGCCCGTTCGGATCTGAGCCGTGTGCAGGCGCGCGCCGCCGCGCTGGGCCGCGAGCAGGCGAGCGTCCGACAGCGCGTCCGGGCGGCGAAGCGGACGACGATGGCCGCGGAGCAGCGCCTCGGCGACCAGCTTCGGTACCTCTACGAGCAGGGCGAGCCCGATCCGATCGCGGTCGTGCTCGGCGCGACCTCGCTCGAGCAGGCGATCGACGGGCTCGACGCGGTGCACCGGGCCGGCCGGGTGACGCAATCCGTGCTCGAGCAGGCGCACGCCGCCCGCAGCCGCCTGGCCGTCGTCCAGCGGCAGCTGACCCGTCAGGTGGCGCGGGCGAACGAGACGCGGGCGCGCCTCGCCGAGACGGCGACCGGGCTCGAGCAGGCACACGCCGAGCGGAGCGCGTACATCGCCGGACTGCAGCGGGAGCAGCAGCTGACCGCCGCCCAGATCTCGAGGCTCGAGGCGCAGGCGCAGGAAGCGCGGCAGCGTGCGCAGGTGGTCACCCGGTCGGCGACCACCGAGCCGGCGGCTGGGGCCTCGGCCCCGGCCCAGACGTCCGACCAGCCCGCGACGACCTCCGCCTCAGGCCCGGCCGAGCCGCCGCCCGCCCCGGTCGACTCCGTCGCCTCGGCTCCGCCGGCCGCCCCGACCGCCGCTCCGCCCCCGCCGAAGCCCGGTGGGACGATGACCGTCTACGCGACGGGCTACTGCCTGAAGGGCTCGACCGCGACCGGCCTGCCGGTCGGCCCCGGGATCGTCGCCACCGATCCCTCCGTGATCCCGCTGGGAACGCGCATGACGATCCCGGGCTACGGCGAAGGCGTGGCCGCCGACACCGGCGGAGCCGTCCAGGGAGCCCGGATCGACGTCTGGTTCAAGTCCTGCGCCGACGCGTCCGCTTTCGGGCGCACCGTCACGATCACGTTCCACTGAACGCCCGCGGCGGCGAAAAACAGACTTCGCGCCTGTAGCCGTTTAAGATGCTGTCGTGCGGCGTCCGGGGGGAACTTGGCCGATCTGGTGAACGGCACACCCGAAGCGGTTCGGGTGGTGCTGGTGGACGACCACGACCTCTTCCGGACCGGGCTGCGCAACCTCCTGGAGGAGCAGCAGGGCGTCCTGGTGCTCGGCGAGGCGGCGGACGGCCTCGAGGCGGTGCAGCTCGTCCGCGAGGCTGCGCCGGACGTGGTCGTCATGGACCTGAACATGCCGAAGATGAGCGGCGTCGAGGCGACGAAGCACATCACCGCCCAGTCGCCGCTGACCAGGGTGATCGTCCTGACGATCTCGGATCAGGACGCCGACGTCATGGACGCGATCGTCGCCGGCGCCTGCGGCTACCTGCTCAAGGACGCGTCGATCGAGAGCGTCGTCTCCGCCATCCGCTCGGCCGCCGTCGGCGCCTCGCTGATCTCGCCGACGATCGCGTCGAAGGTGCTCCAGCGAGTCCGGTCGACGACGGCCGACACCGAGATGGCGAACGCGATCCGCGCGGAGCTCTCCGACCGGGAGCTCGAGGTCCTGAAGCTGATCGCAAACGGAAAGGACAACGCACAGATCGCCGCGGAGCTGGTGATCAGCCCCAAGACGGTCAAGAATCACATCTCGAACATCTTGATGAAGCTCCAGATCCAGAACCGGATCCAGGCGGCCGTCTACGCGGTCCGCAGCGGCCTCGCATAGCCCGAGCTCGGTCTAGGCGATCCGCAGACCACGCACCCGGGCGGCGAGCTCGTCGAGCGCCCTTCGCAGCTGCTCGATCTCGCCGTCGACACGGGCGATCCCCTGCGCGAGCGCCGCGATCTCGACGACCTCGTCGCCTCCGGAAGCCGGTCCGAGTCTCGTCGCATGCTGCTCGAGCCTGCTCCGCAGCCTGAGGCGTTCGCCCTCGGCGCGGAGAACCAACGCGTAACCGTCCGTGAGCACGCGCTCGGCGTCCTCGATCGGCGGCGACGGCGCGTCGCGCAGCCGCCGGACGTCGTCCAGCACGGCCGCTGAATCGGAACCCTTCCCCACCATCCATTCCGATTATCCGGCCCGCTTCGCGCGCCCTCCATGGGCCGGGCGTCCTATCTTTCTCACCGATGAGTCCCAGGGCCTCGTTTCGCGTCTTCCTCGCTGCCGTCTTCGCAACGATGCTCCTCGCCCAGCCGGCCGGGGCCGCCTCCCTGCGCGCGCGCCTGCACGCTGCTCTCTCAGGCTTCACCGGGCCGGGCACCGCAGCGCTCGCCGTCGACCTCGGCACGGGCAGGGTCGTGTACGCGCACAACGTGCAGACCGCCCTCCTCCCCGCGTCGAACGAGAAGCTCGTCGTCACCTACGCGGCGCTCGAGGCGCTCGGCCCGGCGTTCCGGATGCAGACCTCGGTGCTGGGCGAGGGCAGGCTCGGTGCGGCCGGCATCTGGACCGGGAATCTGGTCCTGAAAGGCGGCGGAGACCCGACCCTCGACCGGGCCGCGCTCGCCCGCCTCGCCGAGGACGTCCGCGCCGCCGGCGTCCGCCGCGTGACCGGCAGCCTGGTCGCGGACGAGTCGTGGTTCGACTCGAGGCGGTCCGGGCCGGCTTGGAAGGCCGGCTTCGTCCCGTTCGAGTCGCAGGCGCTCTCGGCGATCGCGATCGAAGGAGTTGCCGACGCGGCCGGCACCGTCCGCCTGTTCCGCGGGTCACTCGCGCGCGCAGGGGTCCAGGTGGCGGGCGGGACGAAGATCGCCCGCGCCGGTGGCTGGCCGCTGGCCGTCCACTGGTCGCCGCCGCTCGCGGGGATCCTGCGCCACATGGACGTCGTCAGCGACAACTTCACGGCCGAGCTGGTGCTGAAGCAACTCGGCGCGGTCGTCGCCGGGGAGGGGACGACCGCCGCGGGAGCCGGGGTCGTCCGCTCGGTGCTCGCCGCACACGCCGTCCCGCTCGCGGGGGTTCGGATCGCCGACGGCTCCGGCCTCTCCAGCCTCGACCGGATGACCCCGAAGGCGCTGGTGACGATCCTCCAACGCGGCTGGGCCGACCGCGAGATCCGCTCGGTGCTGTTCGGCGTCCTGCCGGTCTCCGGCCGTGACGGCACGCTGGAGGACCGGATGAGCCGCCCGCCGGCGCGCGGGAACGTCCGCGCCAAGACCGGGACGCTGAACGGCGTCTCGGCCCTCTCGGGCTACGTACGCGAGCGATTCGCCTTCGCGGTCCTCGTCAATACGCCGGGCCTCTCGACCTACGCCGCCCATGCCGCGCAGGATCGCTTCGCGACGGTGCTAGCTCAGCAGCGCTAGAAGGTCGGCCTCGGTCAGAAGCGGCACGCCCTCCCGCTGGGCCTTCGTCAGCTTCGAGGCGCCGGGCTCCTCGCCCACGACCAGGCCGGTGGTCTTCTTCGAGACCGAGCCGGTCACCTTTGCGCCCTTCGCCTCCAGGGCGGCCGTCGCCTCCTCGCGGCTCATCGACTCGAGCGTGCCGGTGACCACGTACGTCGAGCCGGTCAGCGGCCCTTCGGCCGAACGGTCCTCCTCGCCGACCTCGAACCGCAGGCCGAGCCCGCGGAGCTCCTGGACGAGCGCACGGTTCTGCTCGTCGGCGAACCACTCGACGACGATCTCTGCGCGGTCCGGCCCGTAGCCGTCGACCTCCGCCACCTCCTCCTGCGCCGCCGCCGTCAGTCGGTCGACGTCGCCGAAGTGCCGGGCGAGGTTCTGGGCGAGCACCCAGCCGACGCCCGGGATGTTGAGTCCGAGGAGGACGCGGGAGAACGGCACCTGCCTGGAGCGCTGGACCGCCTCGATCGCGGCGGTCGCCGAGATCTCGGCGAAACCCTCGAGCTCGAGCAGCTGCTCCTTCGTCAAGCGGTAGAGGTCGGGCAGCGAGCGGACGAGCCCCTTGTCCCAGAGGATGCGGATCGTCTGCTCGCCGACGCCGTCGATGTCCGCGATGCCGGTCCAGTTGATCAGCGTCTCCAGGCCGCGCGAGGGGCAGGCGCGGTTCGGGCAGCGGTGCATCACCTCGCCCTCGGGCTTGATCACGTCGGTGCCGCACAGCGGGCACTGCTTCGGCATCCGGAACTTCTTCGTGCCGGACCGGTGCGGCCCCGCGGGGCCGACGATCTGGGGGATCACGTCGCCGGCGCGCTGGACGATCACGTCGTCGCCCTCGCGGATCTGCTTGCGGTTGATGTCCTCCTCGTTGTGAAGCGTCGCGCGTGTGACGGTGACGCCGCCGACCTCGACGGGCTCCATCACCGCCCACGGATTGAGCGCGCCCGTGCGTCCGACGCGGATGTGGATCTTGAGCAGCCGCGTCGTCGCCGTCATCGGCGCCCACTTGAAGGCACGCGCCCACCTGGGGCGGGAGTGGAGCGCGCCGAGGCGGCGCTGCTGGTCGAGCGAGTCGACCTTGATCACGATTCCGTCGATCTCGTAGTCGAGCTCGACCCGCCTGGTCTCCCAGGCACGGCAGGCCTCGGCGACGTCCTCGATCGACTCCAGCCGTTCCGCGTAGGGGTTGGTGCGGAAGCCGCGCTCGCGGAGCCACTCGAGCATGCCGAACTGGGTCTCGAACTCGACGCCCTCGCGATGGCCCGTGCCGTAGATCCACGTCGACAGGGGGCGGTCCGCGGTGATCGCCGAGTTCTTCTGGCGGAGCGAGCCTGCGGCCGCGTTGCGCGGGTTCGGCGCGAGCTTCTGATTCGTCCCGGCCAGCCGCTCGTTCAGCTCGCGGAAGCCGGAAAGCGGGAGGTAGACCTCGCCGCGCACCTCGACCACGGCCGGCGGGCCGTCGCCGTGCATTCGCAGCGGGATCGCCTTGACCGTCCGCAGGTTCGGCGTCACGTCCTCCCCCTGGACGCCGTCGCCCCGGGTGGCGCCTCGCACGAAGACGCCGTCCTCGTACGTGAGGTTGACCGCGAGGCCGTCGATCTTCGGCTCGATCACCCAGGCGACGTCCTCGTCGCCGCCCAGCCGCTTGCGAACGTCGTCGGCCCACTTGGCGAGCGCCTCGTCGGTAGTCACCTTCTCCAGCGAGCCCATCGCCTCGAGGTGCCGCACCTTCTGGAACCTGTCGGACGCGGGCGCGCCGACCCGGTGGGTCGGCGAGTCCGGCGTGAGCAGCTCGGGGTCGGCCTCCTCGAGCGCGACCAGCTCGTCGTAGAGACGGTCGTACTCGGCGTCCGAGACCGAAGGGTCGTCGAGGACGTGGTACTCGTAGAGGTACCGGTTGAGCAGCCCGCGCAGCTCGGCGGCACGTCTTCCGACGGTCGTACTAGAGGACGCCATAGAGCTCGTCGGCGGTGTCGACGACCGCGTCCGGCCCCTCCGCCTCCATCCGCTCGCGCGTGTGGATGCCGCCCCAGGTGACGCCGATCGCGTGCACGCCCGCCGCCTTCGCCGCCGCGATGTCGAAGGGCGCGTCGCCGACGTACGCAGTGTCGTCGGGATCGACGTCGAGGCGGTCGAGCGCGACGAGGATCTGGTCTGGATACGGCTTGCCCCGCGGCGCCTCGTCCGAGCCGACGACCACGTCCATCAGCTCGCCGAAGCCGAGCGCCTCGAACGCCAGCTGGACGACGTCGTGGCGCTTCGCGCTGACGATCCCGAGCAGGCGGTTCTCGCCGTCGAGCGTCTCCAGCAGCTCGAGCATCCCCGGGAACGCCTCCAGCTCGGAGTGGAGCGGCTTGTAGAACTCGCGGTAGGCGTGGGCGAGCTCGTCCGCCTTCGCCTCGTCGAACGCACGCATCTGGTCCTCGAGGTGGCCGCTCCCGACCTTCGCCATCAGGACGTCGTCGGGGTACCTTCGGCCGAGCACGGTCTCGGTGGCATGGCGATAGGACGCCAGGATCATCCAGCCGGAGTCGACGATCGTGCCGTCGAGGTCGAACAGAACCACCGGGAACCGCATGCCCCTGATGCTAACGACGCGGTTGCGCAGCCCGAACGGCAGTGACAGGCTCAAGCCTGTCACTGCTTCACGCGCGGACCCGCGCCACGGCCCCTCTCAGTACTCGACCGAGACCAGATAGAGGCCCCACGGTGGGGCGGTCGAGCCGGCCTCGGCCCGCGGGCGACCCTCGAGCAGCGTCGCGATCTCCTGCGGCTCCTGCTCGATCATCGTCCCGACCAGCGTGCGCACCATGTGCCGCAGGAAGCTGTTCGCGGTGATCTCGAGCTCGAGCGCGTCGCCGCGCAGGTGCCAGGCGGCATTTCGCACCTCTCGCCGGAATACGGTGTGCTGGGTCTCGGTCGGCGTGAAGGCCCGGAAGTCGTGCTCGCCGACGACCAGGTCGGCCGACTCCCCCAGCTTCGCCTCCTCGAACGGCCGCGGCAGCCACCAGCTGCGCCGGCGCTCGAACGGCGACGGCGTGCGCCGCCGCCAGATCCGGTAGCGGTAGGTGCGGGCCCGGGCCGAGTGGCGGGCGTGGAAGCCGGTCGCAACCTCGGCGGACGCGATCACCGCCAGGTCGTCGGGGAGCATCGTGTTCAGCGCCTCGGCAGCGTTTTCCGGCGGCGGCCCGCCGTCGACGTCCACGGTCGCCACCTGCCCGACCGCATGGACGCCTGCATCGGTCCGGCCGGCGACCGCGAGGTTCGCGAACCCGCCGAAGAGCCCGCCCAGCGCCTCGCGGAGCGTGCCTTCGACGGTGCGGAACCCGGGCTGCGCCGCCCAGCCGGAGAAGTCGGTACCGTCGTACTCGATGTCGAGCCTGAGGCGCATCTGGCCGATCCTCGCACTCGCAGCGGCGGTGCTGCTCGCCGCCGGCTGCGGCGGAGGCGGAGACAAGGAGAACGGGACGACGACCGCGGCGGAGACGACCACGTCCGCCTCCGGCCGCCCCGCCCTCGATCCCGCGAAGACCTACACCGTCACGCTGAAGACGAACCAGGGCACCTTCGCGTTCGACCTCGACGTCAAGAGCTCGCCGAAGACGACGGCCTCCTTCGCCGCCCTCGTGAGGAAGGGCTTCTTCGACGGCCTGACCTTCCACCGGATCGTCCCGGGCTTCGTGATCCAGGGAGGCGACCCGAATGGCGACGGCACGGGCGGCCCCGGCTACACGACTGTCGACCCGCCGCCCGCCGGCGCGAAGTACACGAAGGGCGTGGTCGCGATGGCCAAGACGCAGACCGAGCCGCCCGGCACGGCGGGCAGCCAGTTCTTCGTCGTCACCGGCGCCGACATCGGCCTCCCGCCCGACTACGCACTGCTCGGCAACGTCTCGAGCGGGATGGACGTGGTCGACAGGATCGGCAGGCTCGGCGACCCGAGCGACCCGAACGGCGTTCCGACGAAGCGCGTGGTGATCGAGAAGGCGACGCTCAGCGAGAGCTAGCGACCGGCGAGATGCTCGCGGAGGCGCGCGAGCCGCTCGTCCCAGCGGTCGCCGATCCGCTCCATCCACGCCAGCGCCTCGCCGAGCGGCTGCGGCGTCAGCCGGTAGCGCGTCTCGCGACCGGCGCGCTGCCCTTCGACCAGGCCGGCCTCCCCCAGCGCGGCGAGGTGCTTCGAGACCGCCTGCCTCGTCACCGGCAGGTCGGCGGCGAGCTCGGTCAGCGAGGCCGACTCGCGGCCCGCCAGAGACTCGAGCAGGCGCCGTCGGCTCGGGTCAGACAGCGCTGAGAAGACGCTGTCTTCCGGCATGCGCCTTCGCCTCGAGCGCCCAGGCCCAGTCGCAGGACGCCGTCTCGGTGACCACCAGCCGCGTCCCGGCTGGGATCTCCTCGAGCGTGAACGTGACCTCGCTCTCGTCCGCGCCGTCCGGATCCCACCAGCGGATCGCCAGCCGCCGCTCGGCGTCGACCTCCTCGACCACCGCATGGCGGACGTCTCCGTCGTCCCAGCGGAACACGCCGCCGCGGTCGAGATCGAACTCGACGTCGTTGGCGAACCACTCCTCGAGCTGCTCTTCGTCGGTGAGCGCCTCCCAGACCTCCGCCGGCGGCGCGTCCAGAAAGACCTCGCGTTCGACCTCCACAATGCCTCCTAAGCTTCGTGCAACTTCCTGGTTGCATGTATGATCGGCAACTTCCCGGTTGCACAATCTAGCAGGAGGCACCGATGAGCACCCTCGTTCCCATGGTCGTCGAGTCGGACGGACGCTTCGAGCGTTCCTTCGACATCTACTCCAGGCTGCTGCGCGAGCGGATCGTCTTTCTCGGCACCGAGGTCGACGACCACGTCGCCAACCTGATCACCGCGCAGCTCCTCTTCCTCGAAGCCGAGGACCCGGACAAGGACGTCTCGCTGTACGTGAACTCGCCCGGCGGCTCTGCCTATGCGGGCATGGCCATCTACGACACGATGCAATTCGTCAAGCCGGATGTGCGGACGATCTGCGTCGGCATGGCGATGTCGGCAGCGGCGATGATCCTCTGCGGTGGCGCCGCCGGCAAGCGCTCGGCGTTGCCGAACGCGAAGATGATGATCCACCAGGGCTCGGCCGGCTTCCGCGGCGCGCCGTCGGACATCGACATCCACGCCCGCGAGGTGCTTTCGGTCACGCACCGTATGGCCGAGATCATCGCGCGCCATTCGGGCCGCGAGGTCGACCAGGTGATGCTCGACATCGACCGCGACAATTTCATGGCACCGCGGGAAGCCGTGGACTATGGACTGATCGACGAGGTCGTGGCTCCCCGCAACGGGCGGCATTAGGGCAGGGCGCGCACGAGCGCGAACTCGGTGTCGGCGCCGTTGGCCGTGTAGCCGGCGGCGACGATGCGGCCGATGTCGTCGAGCGTGACGTCCTGACCGAACTCGCCGCGGCCGTGGAAATCGACGGTGAGGATGCCGCTGCCGCCGAAGCCGGTGTCCAGGGTGCCGTCCCCGTCGTAACGGACGAGCGCCAGGTCGAGGATCGTCGAGCTGGTCGACCGGCCGACGAGCACGATCCGGCCCTGGGCATCCACGGCCAGGCTCTCCGCGAAGTCGTCGCCGCCTGCGATGTCGGTCTCGACGGCGCCGTGATCGCCGAACGCGGTGTCCAGGACGCCGTCTGCGCGGTAGCGGGCGAGCAGGAAGTCGCGATCGGCTCCGGCGCCGAGCGTGAAGCCCGCGACGAGGATCTGGCCGGCCGGGGTCAGCGCGACGCCGCCGGCGACGTCTTCGGAGCCGAAGTCGGTGACCGTCCAGCCGCTATCGCCAAACGAGGCGTCGAGGGTTCCGTCCGCCAGGTAGCGCACCAGCGCCACGTCCTCGCCGGCGGTGCCGGCGACGACGATCCGGCCGTCGGGCTGGATGACGACGGCCCGGGCGTCGTCATCTCTGGTGCCGAGGTCGGTGGTCACGACGCCGCCCGTGCCGAAGCCGGCGTCGAGGCTGCCGTCCGGGTCGTAGCGGACGAGGGCGAAGTCGCCGTCGATGCCGTTGCGGGTGGCGAACCCGGCGACGACGACCTTGCCGTCGGGTTGGACCGCGACCGCGTTGGCCTGGTCGCCGCCGCCGAGGATGTCGGTCCTGACGATCCCGCCCGCGCCGAAGCCCTGGTCCGGCGTGCCGCCGGGCGTGTAGCGGACGATGCCGAAGTCGAGCTTGGTGAAGCCCGCGGCGTCGGTGCGCCCGACGGCCACGATCCCGCCGTCGGGCGTGAGCGCGGCGTCATAGGCCTCGTCGTCGTCGCCGTCCAGGTCGGTGGTGGCGATCCCGTCCGTGCCGAAGCTGTCGTCGAGTTGCCCGGTCGCGTCGTGGCGCGTGAGCGCGAAGTCGTTGCCCGCCGGCGTGGAGCGCCAGCCGGCCGTGACGATCCCGCCGCCGGGCTGGATCACCACGGCCTCGCCGTGCCCGTTGCCGCCGACGGGCGTGGACACGCGTCCGCTGCTGCCGAACGTGGGGTCGAGCCCGGACGGCGCGGCCGGCGTCTCGCAGCGGACGGCGACGTCGGTCACGTCGGCACCCGAGACTGTCCCGGAGCCGTTCTGCACGGAGCACACCTGCTCGGGGGACTGCGGCTGGGCCTTCACCTCGACGTCGTACCGCTCGCCGGTCTGGTGGGTTCCGGGAAGCGTGAACGGCCCGTCGGCGGACACCGGCAGGTCGGCGCCCAGGTCGGTGAGCACCAGCCCGGTGCCCTGCAGGCCGTCGACCGTGCCGCCGATGGTGAAGCCGGGGGGCGGCGGCGGCGTAGGCACCTGGTCGTCGTCGACGATGTCCACGGTCGCCTGGTTACGGGCGCCGAGCGTGGCGCAGCGGACATCGCCGAGCTGAACGGTGAACGACTCCTCCGGCTCGGTCTCGTCGTCCTCGCGGAGCGGGATCTCGACCAGCCGCGGCGACGTGTCCCCAGCGGCGAAGCGCACCGTCGTCGTGGTGGGCTCGAAGTCGCTCCCCGCCTGCGCGCTCCCGCCCTGCGCGGTCAACGTGGCGCTGGCGCTGCCGCGCGATCCGCCGGTGCGGGTGATCAGCAGCATGGGCTCGTGCTCCGATTCGTCGACCGTGAAGCTCGAGTCGCTCAACTGCAGCAAGCCTGCGTTGCGCCGCGGTCCGCCGGGGCACTGCGCCGGCGGGAGCGCGTGGACCGGCGGCTCGTCGAACCCGGGGTTGCCGCGGGGTTCGAGGCCGTGCGTGATCAGCAGCGCTCCTCGGTCGCGGTGTTGCGGGTCCTGGATGAACGCCTGTGCCGCGGATTCGCCGCCGACGTCGTCGACTGCCTCGGCCTCAAGGCTGACGTGCACCGCGAACAACTCGCCCGGGCGGATCGAGTCCAGCGGGACCTTCAGGACACGCCGCTTCGCGAGGGACATTTCCGCGGCCGCGCCGGTGTTGCTGTCGTCGACGTCGCGGTCGACATCGAACTGCTCTTCGCCCCAGAGCGGGCCGGGGGAATCCGCCGAAGTCGCCGCGCCCGGCAGCCAATTGAAGCCCCCATGGCCCTCCAGGTACGCGACTCCGCCGGCGGTGAAGAAGTCGCCGCCCGCCGAGGCGGCGTAGGCGCGGGCATGGAAGCGCACGACGGTGCGCACCGGGTAACACGTGGGGAACCCGAAGGCCGACCCGCACGGTCCCAGATCGGCGCGGGAGTCGATGGTGTCGAGGCGCAGATCGGAGAGCGTGATCCGCAGCGAAGCATCGCCCGTCTGTTTCACGTACGCCTGGTACTCGTCGAGGTGGGTGACCGTGCCCTTCACCGCGCCCACGCGGAGCGGATTCGGCGGCGGCGCCTGGGCCAGCACCGAGTAACGCCCGCCGTCCGCGCTGGAGAAGAGCGCTGCGAAAGCTCTGTCGGGTGGCAGCGTCGTCCACGGCTCTGGCAGAGGAAGGTTGAACACCACCCGGCCGAGCGCGAACGTCTCGATCAGGTCGTCGCCGGCCTGCGCGCCGTCCGCGACCGGGAGCTTGCCGGCCCCCTGCTCCACCTTGCTGACCGACCAGAACCGCACCGGGCTCGGGTCCGGGCCCGGCGCAGGCGCAGCCGGGCCGGCGAGCACCAGCAACGCGCCGAGCGACGCGGCAAGCGTGGCGAACACCAGGCGCATTGCGAGCCTCACGTGGACATCACCAATCGACCTCGGGATGCGCCGACCGCGCGGGCGCGCGCTCGACTCGACTCCAGGTCGCGCTGCGCCTCGCCCGGGAGGGGGAACCACCGGATCCGCTCGAACTCGGGCGTCAGCGCCGGATCGGGAAGCGGTCCGCGCGGCGGCTCGCGCTCGATCCCCTCGATCACCGACCGGGCCTCTTCGAGGTGACGCGCGAGCGCGCTCTCCGGCTCGGTCGACCGCCGGCGCGACGACCTCGGGCCGCCCGTCGCGAACGAGAGGTCATGCAGGCTGATCGACGGCTCCGGCGGTGCTTGCGCGTGCCGCCC
>Ga0207687_10001641_pt1 | contig 15446 bp, 11 predicted proteins | sample KBSM54metaG_FD_184399 | JGI IMG/M metagenome (GOLD analysis project Ga0207687, IMG submission 184399) | Miscanthus rhizosphere microbial communities from Kellogg Biological Station, Michigan, USA - KBS M5-4 metaG (SPAdes) (version 2) | ecosystem: Host-associated > Plants > Roots > Rhizosphere >...
AACGCGCGGTCGTTCAAGTAGCCCTCGTAGCCGGGCAGCCCTTTGCGTTCGTCTTGCGGCACGCCCATCGTGCCCTCGCCGACCAAGTGGTGATCGGTGCCCGAGATCAGCATCGAGCGCGTGATGGCGCTCACCGTGCCGGCGTGATGATTGGTCAGGATGCGGCCATTGCCGATCAGCTGATCGAGGTTCGGCGTGTCGATCTCGCCGCCGAGGGCGTGGATGTCGGAGTAGCCGAGATCGTCGGCCATCACGTACAAGATGTTGGGCTGGCGCACGTGCCACTCGTATTTCGTCACGGGGCCCGGCGCGTCGCTGCCCAGCGCCGCTTTCACGGAGAGCGCGTGATCGCCCACTTTGAGGCCGGAAACCGTGAGTGGACTCGTGCACGGAGCGAAGGCCGCGTCATCGACGCTGCACTGGTAGCTGCAAGTGCCCGCAGAGCAGCCGAAAGCGAAGCTGGCGCTCGTCGCCGAAGTGACGCTCTTCGGTACACTGACGAAGAGCGCGGCCGGGCCGAGCACCGGCGCATTAGTCCCGTCCTTCCCATTGGTTCCGTCTTTGCCGTCCGTCCCGTTCAGCCCGTCTTTGCCGTCGGTGCCATTGGTTCCGTCTTTGCCGTCGGTGCCGTTCAGCCCGTCTTTGCCGTCGGTCGGGCCCGCGCCCGCGAGGTTCGGTTCACCCCCGGTTCCGCCATTCGCGACGCCGCCCGTCCCCGCGCTGCCCGCTGCGCCCTGAGGAGCGCCGCCGTCGCTATCAGTGCTGCAACCACTGAGCATCACCCCCGCCAAAAAAGTACAAGCCACGGCCGAAGCCGAAACCATGGAATATTTCTTCACCGCGAATTGGTCCTTGTTCGTGTTCGGGGTCGAGCGGGTCGCTGCTTCAGCAACAGCTCGCCGGACGTCATACGGGACCGTATTATCTTTTACAAGACCAATGGGCAGCAAAAAGCGTACGAATTGGCGCCATTTCCGATAGCCGCGATAGAGAATGAATCACTACTAAAGACCTCTGTCTATTTTTCGCAAATGAACGAGCAACGGCGCCACCCCCTCCTTTAGACGCGAGTTGGACAGCCCCGGCACGCACGCGCACAGTGAGGCGAGCCGTTACCGAGGAGCACCTAGTGAAGATCAATCGTCGTTCTGCACACATCACCGAAGGCGTCGCCCGCGCGCCCAACCGCTCCATGTTCTACGCGCTCGGCTATGAAGAGGCAGATTTCGCCAAGCCGCTGATCGGTGTGGCCAACGGCCATTCGACCATCACGCCCTGTAACTCGGGCCTGCAGCGCCTGGCAGATGCTGCGGTCGCCGGCATCGAAGCGGCAGGCGGCAAAGCTCAAATCTTCGGCACCCCCACTGTCAGTGATGGCATGGCCATGGGCACCGAGGGCATGAAATACAGCCTGGTCTCGCGCGAAGTGATCGCAGACTGCGTCGAAACTTGCGTCGGCGGTCAGTGGATGGATGGCGTGATCGTGCTCGGCGGCTGCGACAAGAATCTGCCCGGCGGCATGATGGGCATGCTGCGCGCGAACGTGCCCGCGATTTACGTCTACGGCGGGACAGTCCTGCCCGGCACTTACCAGGGGCAAGACCTGAACATCGTCAGCGTGTTCGAAGCAGTCGGCGAATTTAGCGCCGGCCGCATGAATGAAGAGGATTTCAAGCAAATCGAGCGCCGGGCCATTCCGACTTCGGGCTCTTGCGGCGGCATGTACACCGCCAACACCATGAGCTCCGCCTTTGAAGCCTTGGGCCTCAGTTTGCCGTACTCCTCAACCATGGCCAACGTGCACGAAGAGAAGCTCACCTCCGCGCGCGAGTCAGCCCGCGTGCTGGTCGAAGCCGTGAAGCGCGATCTCAAACCGCGCGACATCGTCACGCGCGAAGCGATCGAGAACGCAGTCTCGGTCATCATGGCCACCGGTGGATCGACGAACGCGGTGCTCCACTTCTTGGCCATCGCGCACGCTGCGGAGGTCAATTGGACGATGGCGGACTTCGAGCGAATTCGGCAGCGCGTGCCCGTCTTGTGCGATCTCAAACCCTCGGGCAAATACTTGGCCGTCGACTTGCATCGCGCCGGCGGCATCCCGCAAGTCATGAAGATGCTGCTCAACGCCGGGCTCTTGCACGGCGAGTGTTTGACCATCACCGGCCAAACCGTGGCTCAGAGCTTGGCCCAAGTGCCCGACGCGCCCGCGTCCGATCAGCACGTGATTCGGCCATTCGATAAGCCGATGTACGCCCAGGGTCACCTCGCGGTGCTCAGCGGCAATCTCGCGACCGAGGGGGCCGTGGCCAAGATCACGGGTCTAAAGAACCCCGTGATGACCGGCCCGGCGCGCGTGTTCGAAGACGAACAGTCCGCGCTCCAAGCCATCATGGCCCGCCAGATCAAAGCGGGGGACGTGATGGTACTGCGTTACCTCGGTCCCAAGGGCGGCCCGGGCATGCCCGAGATGCTGGCTCCCACCGGCGCGCTCGTCGGCCAAGGGCTCGGCGAAAGCGTGGGCCTCGTCACCGATGGCCGCTTCTCCGGCGGCACTTGGGGCATGGTCGTGGGACACGTCTCGCCGGAGGCGTACGAGGGCGGCGCGATCGCATTGGTCGAAGAGGGGGACTCGATCACCATCGACGCGCACACGTTGAAGCTCGAACTGCACGTCACGGACGCCGAACTCGCGCGCCGGCGCGCAGCGTGGCAACGACCCGTGCCACGCTACACGCGCGGCGTGCTCGCCAAATTCGCGAAGAATGCCTCGAACGCGAGCACCGGGGCGGTGCTCGATAAATTCGACTGAACGCCGAGAATTACGGCAAATTCCAAGCTTCCCGGAGTTCGCGATACACGGGCTCCGGGAGTTGAACCAGCACCGGTTCAGCCGCTGGATCGAGCCAGCGCAGCGTGCTCTCCAAGTGTTCGGGCGGCATCGCCGTGCAGCCTGCGGTGCCTTTACCCGCGCCGCGCCACAGGTGCAGGAACACGCACGAGCCCGCCCCGGGTTGGGTGTCCACGTCGTTTTGGCGAACGACGATGCCCCAACGAAACACGCCATCGGCGCGCTTCAACTCACTCCAGTAGGGGCGCGCGCCCGCGGTCAGCCCCGGCGCATCGACGACCTGGTTGTAGAACTTGGAACGCGGATCCTCGACGCAATACGAGCTGCCGAGCGCGTGCAGATACGGAAAGGCCTTGGCGCCCTCCGGCAGCGCATCCGCAGCACCAAACGCCGTCCCCAAAAGAAATGCGCCTGCCGGCGAGCGCCCGTCGCCCTCGCGCTTGACGGGCCCGGGCTCGGTCGGATGCGCGAGGCCGCGACCCCAAGCCATGCCGCTCCGTCCCACGTTGAGCGGGGTCTCTGAACCGACGAGCACCCAGTGTGTGGCATCCGTGCGTTCGTAGCGCCCGAGCGTGCCGCTGACTGCAGCCCAACCCGCGCTGCGAACCAGCAACAATTGCCGGCTTTTCGTGGGCAACGGCGATGCGCCGTGGTGCGGCGCTGGCGCCGGCGCTTCACTCGGGCTCGGGGTACCACCACTCACACGGGTGGTACCGAAGAATGCGAGCAGGCCAAGCATGGTCAACGATTTTCGCACGCGCTGCCCGCGTAGCATCGACCGATTTGCAGAACAAGCGCCGCGATCGGCAGCGGTTCGAGCACGCTCTGCCCCCCGAGCTCAGTCGCGCGCTGCCAGGATGCCGAGCTGTTTTTTTGTCGAAAGTGCGGCGCGCAACGCCGCTCGCGCGCGATGCAAGCGCGTCTTCATCGCGGCCTCCGTCAGGCCGAGCGCGACGCACACCTGCTCTCCGGACAAGCCTTCGAGATCGCGCAGCACCAAGACTTCGCGTAACGGGCGATCGAGCGCCGCAATCGCTTCATGCACGGCCCGCACGAGTTGGAAACGCTCCAGCGCCGCCTCCGGATCCAAGCCGTCGCTCGGAAGGCTCTCGAGTTCATCGCTGCGCTCACCGAGCGCCATTCGCTCGCGAGCGAAGGGGCGCCACAAGCGATGGCAGGTGTTCCGCACCACGCTCATGAGCCAAGAGAGCACACTCGGATCCGCAGCAACGTCGGGCCGCCGAGCGAGCTTGCTGAAGGCTTCTTGGACCGCGTCGTCCGCATCGAAACCATCACGACAGACGCGTTGCCCGAAACGATAAACCCGGTCGTGATAGGCGTGAACGAGCGCAGCGAGCGCGGCGTCGTCGCCGCTGGCAGCGGCTCTCAGCCAGCGCGACGGGCTCACTTCGGCGGTCATGGTGGGGGCGCGGGTAGCCATTTTGCGGCGACTCATGGGGAGAAGCCAGCTCGCGCCCCCGAGGATTCAAGAAATCGCGTTTCGCCCGAAAATCGGCCGCAACGCGCTCGCGGCTTTCCATTCAACTAACCCGACGCAAACGCAGCCGCTCTCGCGATCTGGTCCGCGCTCGGGCGAACGCCGGTGTAGAGCACGAATTGCTCGACCGCTTGCAGCGCGATCACCTCGGCGCCGGTGATCACGCGCTTGCCGTATTCACGCGCGGTGCGAATCAGCGGCGTCTCCGGCGGCACCGCTACCACGTCGAACACGACTTCGGCCGCCATGATGGCATCCAAGTCGAACGCGAGATCACCCGCTTCGGCACCGCCGCTCATGCCGATGGGCGTGACGTTGACGAGCAACGCGGGCCGGCTCGAGCCAAGCTCCGCGCACCACTCGAAACCGGTCGCCTGCGCGAGCTCCTGCCCCTTCTGCGCATTGCGGGCCACGATTTGTCCCGACCGAAAGCCGGCGTCGCGCAGCGCGCAGGCCACCGCTTTTGCCATGCCGCCGCTGCCACGCAGCGCGAGCGGCGTCGCGGGCGAGACTCGATGTTGCTCGATCAGCCGCGAAACCGCGATGTAATCGGTGTTGTACGCCTTCAAATGGCCATCGGTGTTGACGATCGTGTTCAGCGATTGGATCGCCGCCGCCGACGGCTCCACCTCGTCCACCAGCTCCAAACACGCTTCCTTGAACGGCATCGAGACGGCGCAGCCGCGGATCCCGAGCGCGCGAATGCCCGCCACGGCCGACTTCAGATCGCGCGTGGTGAAGGCCTTGTACACGAAGTCGAGCTCGAGCTCGTCGTACAAGAAATTGTGAAAGCGCGTGCCGAAGTTTCCGGGCCTGCCGGACAACGACATGCAAAGCTTCGTGTCCTTCGTGATGCGGGCCGTCATCAGCCGAGCCTACACCCAGAAGTCCACGTGCCGCGTCGAGCGCAGCCGGGCGCGCTAATTTGCCGAGAAAGCTTGGCGGTTCGCCTGGCTGGCCGCGTTGCCCGTGCCGTTGATGATGTGATTGATGACGCTCGTGCCGGTGCCGTTCAACCAAGACGTCATCAAATGTTGCATCACGATCCCGGAGCCAGTGGGCGTCTCCACCGAGTTTTCTTCGGACACGTTGTTGTGGAACACACAATAGCTGCCCAGGCCGAAAGCGTGATGCGTCGTCACCGCTGCCGCGACTTTGTAGGACGCGAACCCGTTCACTCCATCATGCTGCCACGCGGCTTGCGACGGCGGATCGTAGGGCAGCTCCGACTGATAGAAGTACACGCTGCCGCCGTTGCCGTTCCACAGCGTTTGGTATTCCTGAAAGTGCTCCACGAACAAGCCGTAGATCGTCACGTCGTTCCCGTTCACGATCACGCCGTTTTTGCTGACGTTTCCAGTCCAACCCGCGCCCGCACCGTGATCCGCGCGCCACATCCACAGGTTGTCGCCGAGCACGTTGCTGCTGTTGATGGTGAGGCAGCTCGTCGCCGTGCCTGCCGTGGCGCCGCCCACGCGACAGGAAACGTCGTGCAGTGACGTCGGGTTCGTGGCGTGGCTCTGGCTGCTGCCCGCCGCGCCCACTTGAATCAAGGTTTCGGCGTTGGTGCTGCCCGCATCGACGACGATGCCGCTCACGGTCACGCCATCGACATCGGCGACGCTCAGCACCGGTGTCCCGTGATTGGGCACCAAGGTGGCGAGCCCCAGCCCGAACACGATCGTGTTTTCGTGGCTCACCTGCAGGCTCTCTTCCAGATGATAGATGCCGGGTGTGAGTAGCAAATGTTTGCCCGAGGCGAGCGCGGCGTTGATCGTCGCGGAGGTGTCCGTGGCCGGCTTGGCGATGTAGAACAGGTCGGTCGAAAAGGCACCCACGGGAGCGCTAGCACCTGCCTTCCAATCATTGCCCGAGCTGCTGGCTTTCACCTTGGGTCGCATCACGAAGTAGTGACCCTGCGCGTCGATGCTGAGGTAGGGCTTCTCGCGAACGAGCGGCGTTTGCGGCACGACGGTGTACGGCAGCGTCGGCCAAGTGCCTTGCGGCGCGGGGCTGTCGCCGACGAACACCATGTTCCACACGCCGCCGTTCCAGCCCGCCCACGTGTCATTGCGCGTGAAGAACTGCTGCTGCGAGCCAGAAGCCACGGGCCCATCGACTTGAGAATTGGCGATGAAGCCGCCGCTCGAATAACCACCATCGGCCAGCGCGACGCCGCCCTTCACGTGCATGCGCCGAAAAGAGGTGCCTTGCGACACCGCCCAGATATCGACGTTCTTGTCCTGCGTGGGAGTGACGCTCAAGTTCTCTGCGGCGCGCCAAAAGTTGAGCGTCGCGTTGCCGCCTCCGAGCCAATCCGCCTTCGACCGGACGGCGCCGGTGATCTGCACGTCGTCCGGGCCCGCGCCGAGACCGAGCGCTTGCATGTAAAAACCGAGTTTCACGTCCACCGTGTAGGCGCCGGGCTTGAAGAAGTACGCCCAACGCTGGGTGCTGAATTGATCGGTGTTCTGCTTGCCGATCACGCCGTCGAGCTGTGCCTGAATGGTCGCGCTCGCCATGCTCGGATCGAAGATCAGCACGTTGGGGCCGAAATCCGGCGCGGCAGCGAAGGGGCCAGCGGTGCTGCCATCGGGTTCGTTCGAATTGCCGCCGCCACCGGCGCCGCCGGTGATCACGGACGAGCCGCCATTGCCGCCAGTTGGCGCATTACCCGCCGAACCCGCGACGCTGTTATCGCCTCCGCCACTCGTGTCGCCAGCGACGTTCCCCGTGCCGCCCGCAGCTTGGTCGCCTCCTGCGCCGGTGCCGGGAGGCGCGCCAGTGCTCGGCGCACTCGAGCAGCCGAATACCGAAGTGAAGAAGCACGTGCAGCACACAATGTGGGAGAGTTTGCGCATGGGGATCCGAAGCGGGGTGCAGCGGGCGCTTCGCCCAACCACCGAACCTCAGTGTCCGCGCACTGCCCGCGTAGTCAGGCAAAGCGCAAATTCTCGCGCCCCAAAGCGCGCTTGCCTACATTCGGCGCTCGCTCGGCGCAGACGCGTGGCCGCAAAATCAGCGATTTTTACCGATTGAAACCGAGCGTCTACGGATGGGTCAACGCGAGTACACGCGCACGTAGTCGACCGACATCGAGCTCGGGAAGATCGAATCATCCGGCGTGCCGGGCCAGGTGCCGCCGACGGCGATGTTCATGATCAAGAAGAACTTCTGATTGAACACCCAGTTGCCGGGCGCCTGGCTGGGCACGCGCGTTTCGTACAGGTGATCGTCGACGTAGAAGCGCACCACGTCTTGCTCCCACTCGGCGGCGAACACGTGAAAATCATCGCCGAACGAAGTGCCGGTCGGCAAGTTGTAAACCGCCGTGAGATCCGCGTTCCCCGAGTAACCGGGCCCGTGCAAGCTGCCGTGATTCGAGGTCAGCTGATCGCCCACCGTTTCCATGATGTCGATCTCACCGCACGCGGGCCAGCCCACCGAACCGATGTTGGTGCCGAGCGCCCAAAACGCGGGCCACAGCCCTTTGCCCTTGGGCAACTTCACGCGCGCTTCGAGGCGTCCGAATTGCGGCTCGAACGTGCCGGAACTGGTGAACTTCGCGGACGTGTACTGGTGGTTCATGAAGTCTTCATGACGCGCGGTCATGATGAAATGGCCTTGCCCGTCTTTGCCCGAATTTTCCGGGCGATCCGAATAGTATTCGAGCTCCTTGTTCGCGTTGTTCGGGCCCACGTCGTACTTCCACTTCGACGTATCGAGTTGTTCGCCCGCAGGGCCATCGAACTCGTCGTTCCAAACCAGAGTCCAACCGGGTCGCACCATCGAGTCACCCGCGCTGCCGCCGCTGCCTGCACTCGCGCCGCCACTGCCGCCAAGCGCGGATCCGCCGCTGCCCGCGCTACTCCCACCGCTGCCTGAAGCACCGCCTTGCCCGGCAGTGCCACCGAGCGCGTAGCTGCCACCCGTCGATGATCCGCCGACGCTTGGGTTCGAGCCCGCGTGGCCACTTGCGCCGCCACTGCCACCGGCAGTGACGGAAGGGGCATCGGAACTCGAGCAAGCGAGTTCGGTCAGGACGAGACACACGGCAGCAGCGAGCAATCGGGAAGCGGGCATTCACTGGTGAATTTAGCAAGATCCCTGCCGCAACGCCCGCTCTGAGGCTGCTTTCAGCGGCTCCACTATTTTCGCGCACCGTCACCCGCGAGAGTGATGATCTGCGCCAAATGCACACACTGTTTCGGCACCGTGACCGACGTCGCTCGGCGCGACGTGCGCAGCTTTCGAACCGTCCACCGCGCAAGAACTGCAAACCTTGCGTGTCGCTCACCACCGCAGCAAGCGCGGCGTCGAACCGCATCGCGTGACTCCGGCTCGCGCGCGCGATTCCCTGGCTGCGCGAAAATTTCACGCTTGGTGTTCGGCGCGCTCACGCGCGCATTCGGTGGGGTGCTTTCGCGCGACGCGTCCGTCGCGGGCCCGTCAATCGACGGCTTTGCCGGCGAGCAACGCTTGCAACCGCGGGAGCAGATTCTCTTGCACCGCGCGCGGCCCTTTGATCGAACCCGAGATCATCCGCCCGTGATTGCGACCATCCGGATCCGGCAACGCCAGCACCGGGATGTATTGGTACACGTAGCCGGCAACCTTCAGCGCCGCGGCATCACGATCTTGATCGAACTCCAAGAAGCGCAAACCAGCGAGCGCGCCATCGAGCTCACCGCGCTCGACCGCTTGGTGAAAATGCTGACACGGCTCACACCAACTCGCGCCGACGTACACCAGCACGCGCGTGTGCGCGGCCTCGGCCAGTTCGACTTGTTCTTGAACCCAAGGTTCGATGGCGCCGCCTTGGCCCGGGTAGCGCAGGAACGCAGGCCGAGCATTGGCGACACCCGCCGCGCTCGCGCTGGCAGCCGGCGCCGGCTTGTCATGGCTCGCTTCAGCGGGGTGCTCGCAGGCGCCGAGAGCAAGGGCAGAGAGAGCGAGCAACGAGCTCAGCGCTCGCCCGGGCACACGAATGGCAGACACCCGAAGAGCCTAGGCCATTTCCGGGGTTTGAGCACGGATCCACACGAAAACCGCCGGCGGAGCGGGCTGCCCGGCGCGGCGGAAACAGACGGGGCTTGCGGCCGAAAGTTCCGGCTTTAGATAGCGAAAGTGATGGTCAAGCGCGTGCTCCCGAGCCTGCTCGCTGCGGCTGCTCTGCTGGGGCTCGGCGCGTCGTCCTCGCTGCAGGCCGCCGCTGCGGCTCCAAGCCGCCTGCCAGTGGCCGCCTTCCGCGTCGTCGAGCGCGAGTCGGGCCCAACGAACTACTATCGCTTGTACAAAGATAGCGAGCCGCCGTTCATCCGCGGCAGCTACCATCCTCCGTTCAAAACCACCGTGCTCGGCATTCAAGTGCCGGATGCCGATCGCGCCGCTGCACGCAAGTTGAGTTGGCGTTGGCGCGCCCAAACTCTGCCCGCCGGCGGTAACGAGTGCGCGGACGGCAAAGGTGACTCGGCCGCGGTGATCTACGTCTCGTGGCGGCGCGGCCTGCGCTGGTACGCCTTGAAATACGTGTGGAGCGCGGTCGGCCCCAAAGGCGCCACGTGCGACCGCAAGAGCAACCCGTTCATGGCCCAAGACACCGTGGTCCTCGAGTCCGGCGCCCCACTGAATGAGTGGCGCACCGAGCGGATCGATCTCCAAGCCGAGTTCCGCAAACACTTCGCGGATGGGGACCCGACCGCATCGGTGCCTGATTTGCTCGGCGTGGGCTTGATGAGCGACGGCGATCAAACGCACAGCGACAGCAGCGCAGATTACGCCGAATTTTCCCTGGAACGCTGAGCCCTAGCGGCCCGCGCGCGGAGCTCGCTAAGCTCTCGGAGATGGACCGCGCAGCTCTGATTCGGTTTTTGCAAAGCCAGCCCCTCGCCGTCGAAGCATCGATCTCGGGCGCGGCTGGGCCGCAAGCCGCGGTGATCGGCATTGCGGTTTCGCTCGCTGGCGAAATCGTGTTCGACACCTCGAGCGCTTCCCGCAAGTGTCGGAATCTGCGTCGCGACCCGCGCATCGCGCTGGTCATCGGTTGGAACGACGAGCGCACCGTGCAGCTCGAGGGCCGCGCCGACGAACCGCAGGGCGCCGAGCTCGAGGCACTCAAAGCGCGCTACTTCGAGGTTTATCCGGACGGGCGCGAGCGCGAAGCGTGGCCGGACATCGTCTACTTCCGCGTGCGGCCGAGCTGGGCGCGGTTCAGTGATTTCAGCGGTTCTGCGCCGGAAATCACCGAATTTACCTGGCCATGACCGCGGGCCCGGCGCGCCCTGCCGGATTGCGAAAGCGCGCGCCGAATCGCAAAAAGGGCGCCTCCCAATAGCGCCGGCTGAGCGTCGCGAGGAGCAACGTGAGCGGGAGCGTGAGTGCGAACACGAAGCTCGCCGACTCGTGCTCCGCGGGGAACGCGCGATGCACGAGGCCAACCACGGTGGAGTTCAATAAATAGGCTCCATAGCTCACCGCGCCGACGTGCCGCACCGCTCTCGCCTCGAGCAAGAACGACAAGCCGTGCCGAGGGCGAATCACCGACGCTCCGACCAGGAGCGCGAGCGACGCTTGAAAGGCCCACAGCGGCGAGCCCTCGTCGGCGAGCGTGAGGACGACCAAGCCCAGCGCGAGCGGCGCGCTCCACACTCGACCGAGCAGCGCGTCGAGCGCCAGGAACCCGCGCCGCGAGTCCAAAATCAGCGCCAAAATCGCGCCTAAACCGATGGGAGCCGCGAAACTCGTGAGCACGCGAAACGAAAGCGACGACGACGGCAACGCGAACCCGAGCACGCCGCGCTCGGCCAAGAAATCGAGCAGCAGCACGCCCACCATGAGCAGCGCCGCGCCGAGCCGTGAAAGCCGTGCCACGCACACCGGCCAGAACGCGTAGAACTGCTCTTCGATGCAGAGCGACCACGCAAACGCGAACAAGATGGGGTGCGGCACCGCGAAGTTTCCGAACCAGTTGGCGGTGAAGGTCGCGTAGTAGGGCAGGGTGCGAAAGAAATGCGCGCGCTGCGGCGCCGTTTCCGGCAGCGCGCACGCAAACGCGACGTAGGCGATGAGCACCGTGAAGTAGAGCGGGAAGATGCGCAGCGCCCGTCGCTTGTAGAAACTCGGCAACGCCACGTGTCCGCGCTCCGCCCGTTCGCGCAGCAACAAAGTCGTGATCAGAAAACCACTGATACAAAAGAAGAGGTCGACGCCCGCAGGCCCTTTGCCGAGCAGCCCAGGCAGTGGGCGCGGCGTAGAATGGTGCCAAATCACTGGCAAAATCGCTAGGCAGCGCAACCCATCCAAGCTCGGGAAGTAACGCGTGCGCCGATACTCGCCGGCGGCGTCCGAGGAGGGCGGCTCGCAGTTCGTGTCGGGCATCACCAATCGAGGAGCAGGCGCCGCACGTGTCCGCGCCCTTCACGCTGATCGGCCACGTACGCCTCACGGCCGTGAATCACCGGCGGCACGCTCGATGGCGCACCGCTCGAACTCTGCACCCGCACGGCACTCGAGGCCTTGCCCCCCCGATACGAAATCGCGAGCAGCTCGGCGCGCCCACTCGATTCGACGGTGACCAGCGCGTGGCAACCCGGTTCATGCTCGGCACAGTCGAGCCCCAACGTCGCGGGGCTGCCGCTAGGGAGCGCCACGTTCTGAACGTCACCGACGAGCTTGCCGCTGTCATCGAGTTCGGCGAAGGACACGTGCGCCGGTTCGTCGCCCGCTTCGGACACGGCCTCCAGCCAGGCAACGAGCGTATTCTTGCCATTCGCACGCGCGACCGGCGAAAACGAATGCGCGCGCGTCTTTTGGACGCAGATTTCCGGGGCGATCCGGCTCGCGTCGTTCGGTCGCAGCGCGGCGGTGTAGATATCGGCCCAGCCCGGATGTTCGGTTTCGCGGGCGTCCGCCCACACCGCCAGCACGCCGCTGTGCGTGGTCACGAGCGAGAGGTCCGTCGCCGAGCCCGGCGCTTCGGTCAGCCTTTGTTCCGGCGCGACGCGATTGAGCGCGTGGTTCACCTTCGTCGCGTACAGCTCGGGATCTCCGCTGCGCTCGTCCACCCAGGCCACGAGGTAGTCTGGTCCCACGCCGAGCGTGGTGATATCGCCCAAGTCACCGGTCTTGTGTGTGAGCATGCGCTGCGCGAGCTTCTTGCCGACCTTGTCGACTTGCGTGAGAAAGACTTGCGGCTGCCCGCCGTCGAGCCCGGCCCACGCCACCAGCGTCTCCGCTTTGGTCGCATCGCTGGTGAGCGAGATGCCGCCCAAGGAATGCGCGCGCAACGATAGGTTTTCCGGACCGGCGAGCGCGGCATACGGCGCGCTCGCGCCGAACAACTGCAAATCCAAATGCGCGCGCAGCGGCTCGAAACGGCCATCCGCGGTGGCTTTCTTGAGCTTCACCCAGGGCGTCGTTGGGTCGAAATCGCTGAGCCAGCCGAGCAGATTTCCAGCACTGCTCGAGCTGAGTGCAATGCGCGCCAAGGGTTCGGTTTCGGCCAACGCTTCGTCACTGACGATGCGCGGCGGTGGCGGCAGCTCGACGCGCTCGGCCGGCGCGCGAAAACTATCGGAACGATGTTCGAGCTTGGCCAAGGCGATGTTCGAAGGCACCCCGTGTTCGGCGGTGAGTGAGAAGCATGCCTCGGTCGGACACGTGAGGTTCCAAGCCAACGCAGCGGCGCCGGGCCTGCCCTCGAGGCGCAGCGGCTCGTTCGCGGTGAGCGCGAAGTTCTGATCGAAGCTCACGAACGCGGGCACGATCGGCGCGCTCTTTTGACATTCCTCGCCACGCAAACAAATCGGCGCCAGCGTGAGCACCGACACACCCGCGGCGCTGGTCGCAATTTCCGGCACCGAGCCGTCCATCTTCCAATATTCGAAGCGCCCACGCACTCCACTCACGCGACCGCTCGGCTCGAACGCCGCCACTTGGAACGAGCGATGTTGCGCGCCTTGCTCGCTCAAATCCTCCCAGGCCAAGTAAGCGCGCGATTTACCGTCGGGGCTGCCGATCACGCGCAGCAACGCTTGCTCACCGAGCGGCGCGGTCGCCGGCGCAGGCGCAGCCGTGAGCTTGCCCTGGGCGTCGACCGACGCGGAAAAGACGCGATTTTCACCGCCGCGATGATCCGACCAAGCGAGCACGATTTGAGCCCCGAGTGGCGCCAGATCTAGATCCAAATCAGCGGTGGTTTCTGCGTTCACCACGGTCGTGATGGGCGCGGCTTCCCCGTCTCCGACTTGCAGTAGTTCGATCGGGCCATGCTGCGTGCTTTCTTTCCCGACGTGCGTCACGCCGAGCGCGAAGCCCGCACCGAACGGCACCGCTTGCCAAGCGCCCACGTCACGCGTCAAAAGGCGCCCGTTGTCGCGCAGCGCGCCGCGTTCGCTCACGTTCGCCGCCCAAATCTCCGCTCGCCCTTTGTTGCTCGCGGCCCACAGAATCGTCGCGCCGTGGGCGCTCGGCATCAGCTCGACCCACAACACATCCGAGAGCGCACGGCCCATCGCTACCGGGCCAGCGAGGCGCGCGCCCGCGGCAGACAGCAACGAAAGCTCGATGACCTCGCCGTCGCTCGTCTTGTGCGTCGCGAGCAGCGCGAAGTCGTCGCGAAAGGCGCGCACCGTCACGAGACCCAGTTCGTTCGGCGCATCCGCAATGCGCACGCTTTCGGCCGGGAACCGACCTTGCGCGTTCACGGCTCGCGCAAACCAACCTCGACCATTGGCTTCCGCGCTGGCCCACACCGAAAGGCCACCGTGCGCACCCATCCCGAGGTACGGCCCGAACGTGCCACCCGGCACCTGGGCAATAGCGGCCGAAGCGAGCCGCGGAGCGCCAGTCGGCGCAGCCACCTTTGCCGTCGCCACGGGAGGCGGCAGGCGCGAGCCCTCGTCGCCAGCGCGAGCGCCGCCACAGGCGCCCAACGCGAGTAAGATCGAACCAGAAACGACTCGGGAAAACCGCACGGCGCGAACGTACCAGAGGCCCCGCTCCGTCACGAGTCAGCGCGCAAGCACCGAGCTAGCTCGGAAAAAACGGCCACGAACCCGAGCTTATTTGGCCATTGGGTCGCGCGGGCCGGATGCTACCCGATCATGCATGGGTATGACAAAACTTGCATTCGAAGCGACGACTTGCCTGGCCTTGTGCGTGGCGCTCGCCAACTGCGGCACCACCGGCAATCCGGATCCCGGCACTGACGTCGGCGGCGCCGGCGGTTCGGACACGGTCGCGCACGGTGGTGCAGGTGGCGTCACGGCGGCCGGCGCAGGCGGCAGCAGCGCGGGCTCGACGGCGATCGCTGGCGCTCCGGGTGGCGGAGCCGGTGGTGTGCCGGCTGGCGGCGGCGCAGGCGGCGTCGCGAACGGCGGCTCGAGTGCAGGCGGCGTCGCGAACGGCGGCTCGGGCGGCGGTGGCCCCACGCCGCGTCCGAAAATTCGCACCGTGGGCTACATCCCGAACTACCGCGGAGCACTCTCTCAATGGGCGACCAAGCTCGATTGGTCGACGGTGAGTTACATCAACGGCTGCTTCGCGGACGTCGATGCGAGCGGCAATCTTTCTTACCTCGATCCCACGCTCGGTTCGTTCATCACCAGTGCGCACGCGGCCGGCGTCAAGGTGTGCGTGGCTATCGGCGGCGCGACGACGATCAGCAACTTGGGCGTGCTTGGCGGCTTGATCAGCCCGGCAAATCGCGCGGGTTTCGTGCAAAAAATCACCGACTACGTGGTCAACACGAACCTCGACTGTCTGGATGTCGACTTCGAAGGCAACGGCGTCAACGGCGATTACGAGGGCTTCGTCACCGCGCTCGGCGCCTCGCTCCGCGCCAAAGGCAAGCAGACGTCGGCCGCTGTCGGCAGCTGGTTCGGCCCGAACGTGACCACCGCTGCACTGCAGAGCTTCGACTTCGTGAACATCATGGCTTACGACATCCACAATCCGGGTGGCAGCGCGTCGCCGGTGCAATCGTCATCGATCGACGACTCCACGAAGGAAGTCGACTACTGGGTTGGGCGCGGGCTCAGCAAAGACAAGGCCGTGTTTGGCGTGCCCTTCTACGGCTACAAGTGGAAGAACGGCTCG
>Ga0207687_10001642_pt1 | contig 15441 bp, 14 predicted proteins | sample KBSM54metaG_FD_184399 | JGI IMG/M metagenome (GOLD analysis project Ga0207687, IMG submission 184399) | Miscanthus rhizosphere microbial communities from Kellogg Biological Station, Michigan, USA - KBS M5-4 metaG (SPAdes) (version 2) | ecosystem: Host-associated > Plants > Roots > Rhizosphere >...
GGCCGCCCAGGGTCATCGCCATCGTGTCGGTCAGCTCGGCGCGGGTGGTGAGGAACTTGTCCTCGGTCGGCAGGCTGATCGTGTAGCCGAGCGCCTGGCCGCGGCTGATGATCGAAATCTTGTGGACCGGGTCGGTGTGCTCCAGCAGCTGGCCGACGATCGCGTGGCCGACCTCGTGGTAGGCGGTGACGAGCCGCTCCTTCTCGCTCATCACCCGGGTCTTCTTCTCGGGGCCGGCGATCACCCGCATGATCCCCTCCTCGAGCTCCTGCATCGTGATCTCGCGCTTGCCCGAGCGGGCGGTCAGCAGCGCCGCCTCGTTGATCAGGTTCGCCAAGTCGGCGCCGGTGAAGCCGGGGGTCTGGCCGGCGAGCGTGTCGAGCTCGATTTCGCGCCCCAGCGGCTTGCCGCGGGTGTGGACCTCGAGGATCTTCTTGCGGCCCTTGCGGTCGGGGCGGTCGACGACGACCTGGCGATCGAAGCGGCCGGGCCGCAGCAGCGCCGGGTCGAGGATGTCGGGCCGGTTGGTGGCCGCGATCAAGATGATGTTGTCCTTCATTTCGAAGCCGTCCATCTCGACCAGCAGCTGGTTCAGCGTCTGCTCGCGCTCGTCGTGACCGCCGCCCATGCCGGCGCCGCGGTGGCGGCCGACGGCGTCGATCTCGTCCATGAAGATGATGCAGGGCGAGTTCTGCTTCGCCTGCTCGAAGAGGTCGCGGACGCGGCTGGCGCCGACGCCGACGAACATCTCGACGAAGTCCGAGCCGGAGATCGAGAAGAAGGGCACGCCGGCCTCGCCGGCGACGGCGCGGGCGAGCAGCGTCTTGCCGGTCCCGGGCGGTCCATATAGAAGGACGCCCTTGGGGATCCGGGCGCCGAGCGCCTGGAACTTCTTCGGGTTCTCGAGGAATTCCTTGATCTCCTCGAGCTCCTGCTCCGCCTCGTCGACCCCGGCGACGTCGCGGAAGGTGATTTTCGGCGCGTCGACCGACATCCGCTTCGCTTTCGATTTGCCGAAGTTCATGACGCGGCTGCCGCCGCCCTGCATCTGGTTCATCAGGAAGATCCAGAAGCCGAAGAAGAGGACGAAGGGCAGGACCAGCGTCAGCAGCGAGAGCAGCCCGGAGCTGCCGGAGCCGTGGACGTCGGTTTCGACGTTGTGTTCGTCGAGCAGGTTGACCAGCTGCCGTTCGCCGTCGGGCGGGTAGCCGGTCGAGAAGCTTTCTTCGTTCGTCAGCTTGACGTCGAGCGTGTTGTCCTTGGTGTTGACGTCAACTTCTTTGACTTCGCCTTTGGCGATCAGGCCCGAGGTTTTGTTGATCAGTTCGTTGTAGTGGTGCGTCTCGCCGCTGCCACCGCTGCTGATCACTTTCTGGGCGATGAAGGCAAGGATCACCACCAGGAGGATCGGGAACGCCGCGCTTTTGAAAAAACGCCTCAAGGTCGGAAATCAGCGTACCAGGGCGGAATTTCCGGACTAGTCGGCGAGGGCGGCGACGAAATCGAGGTTTCGGTACTTCTGGGCGTGGTCGAGGCCGTAGCCGATCGCAAACCGGTTAGGGATCTCGAACCCGACGTAGTGCGGCGAGAGGTCGACCCGCAGCCGGTCCGGCTTGGTCAGCAGCGCGCAGGCCTGCAGCGAAGCCGGATCGCGGGCGTTGAGGTTGCGGATCAGGTATTGCAGCGTCAGCCCGGAATCGATGATGTCCTCGACGATGAGGACGTGGCGGTCCTTGATCGGCGCGTCGAGGTCCTTGAGGATGCGGACGACGCCTGAGGAGTCGGTCTGGGAGCCGTAGCTGGAGACCGCCATGAAATCGATCTCGCAGGGGACGTCGATGTGGCGCATCAGGTCGGCGAGGAAGAGGACGGCGCCCTTCAGCACCCCGACCAGGATCAGCTCTTTCCCCTCGTAGTCGCGGCTGATCTCCGCCCCCAGCTCCGCGATGCGGCGCTGCAGCTCGTCTCTGGCGACGAGGGTCTCGCCGATCGCCGGATCGCTCACGGCGCGCAGTCTAGATATAGAGCGAGGCGCGGAGGATGCCGCCTTCGAGGACGGCGCGGACGCCGTTGCCGAGGTCCAGGGTCGAGCCGCCGCGGTGCAGCGAGGCGACCTGGTCGGCGAAGCGGGCGGCGCCGGCCACGGGGCGGCCGGCGGCCTCGTCGGCGAGGCGCTGGAGGACGAGGCGGCGCAGGGCGGGGTGCAGGGCGGCGAAGCGCTCGTGGGCGATCGTCCCCGGCTCGACCCCCTCCCCGCCGGCCAGCTCGGCGTCGACCAGCGAGTCGAGCAGCTCCGCCTCCTCGCGTAGCAGCGCCGCCGTGCGCAGCACGTTCTCCTTGGCGGCGGGATGGACCCTCTCCAGCTCGGGGATCAGCCCCTGGCGGATTCGGTTGCGCGCGTAGGCGTCGCCCTCGTTGCTGGCGTCGTCGCGCCAGGCGAGGCCGCGCTCTTCGCAGTAGGCGGTCGTCTCCTCGCGGGCGGTGCCCAGCAGCGGCCGCGCCAGGCGCCCGTCGCGCGGGCGCATCCCCAGCAGCGCCCGCCGGCTCGGCGAGGAAGCGAGCCGGTAGAGGATCGTCTCGACCTGGTCGTCGGCGGTGTGGCCGGTGAGGATCGTCGCCCCCTGCGCATCCGCCAGCCGCGCCGCGGCGGCGTAGCGGACCTCGCGCGCCCAGGCCTGCAGGTTCCCGCTCCCCTCTTCCCGCCGCGGCCGCTCCACCGCCAGCGACACCCCGAGGTGCTCGCAGACGCGCGCGCAAAACTGCGCGTCCTCCCCCGCCTCCTCGCGCAACCCGTAGTCGACGTGCAGCGCGCTCACCGCCTCCGCCCCCCGCGCCCGCACCGCGAGGTCGAGCATGCAGACCGAGTCCCGGCCCCCGGAGAGCATCACCAGCAGCGGCTCCGGCCCGGCGATCAGCCCACCGGCTTCGACTCGCTCCAACAGCTCTGCGCCGATCATGCCGAGCGGACGACGAAGAGCTCGGTCGGCACCGGAAAGCCCTTGAGGCTGACCTGGCCGATCCCCTCGAACTGGAGCCGGTCGCTCGCCGCGATCGCGTTGCAGACGGCGTCGGTGACCAGCACCTCGCCGGCCAGGGCCCGGTTGACGACCCGGTGGACGAGGTTGACTTGGCTGCCGAAGTAGTCGCCGTCGCGGTAGACGGCGTCGCCGAAGTGGATCCCGACCCGCGGCTGCGGGCGCTGGGCGAAGCGCGAGAGGAAGTCGACCGACCACTCGGTCAGCGAGGTCGGGTCGGGCGAGACCACCATCACCTCGTCGCCGATCGTCTTCACGATCGTCGCCTCGCGCGGCAGCGTCGCTTCGACCGAGGCGACGAAGTTCTCGACCACGTCGAGCGCCTCGATGTCGCCCTCCTCCTCGGTGTAGCGGGTGAAGCCGGTGAGGTCGATGAAGCAGAGCGCGACGTGGACGTGGCCGAGTTCGATTTCGGCGGTGTCGACGCTCGCGGCGCCGGCCTCCATGTGGCCGACCACGTCCTGCTCGACGAAGAAGCGCAGGTAGCGCCGGTGCAGATAGTCGGTCAGCGGCGCCGCCAGGGGCAGGATGTCGGCGGCGAGCTCCCCCATCTCCTCCGCCATTTCCAGCTCCGGCACCGCGTCGCGGATCAGCGGCTCGTGCACGTAGAGGTGGAAGAGCCGCACCTCGGCGTCGGCGATCCGCCGCATCGACTGCGCGTAGACGCGGACCAGCTGCAGGAAGGCGACGAGCGGGAAGCCGGCAGCCAACACCCGGGCGCAGTGGCGGAGCGCCGCCGCGTCCTCCTCGCTGACCTCGCGGCGACGGTCCAGGGGCGTGCCGAGGATGACCAGGATCCGCTCGACCAGTTCCGGCTCCATCCCCGTTTCCGCCGCCACCGCCTCGACCGTCAGCCGCTCTTCGTCGCCGGTGAAGAGCTCCTCGGTGAAGCCGAAGGCGAGCCGGCCCTCGCGGCCCGCTTCCTTCAGATCCTCGAGCGAGTAACCACGCTCGCGCATCCGCGCCACCACCCGCGCCTGCGCCGCCGCGGTCGCCGTCCAGCGCCCCCGCCGCACCGGCACGATCTTCTCCTCCGCCCACCGTTTCAGCGTGCTGGCCGGCACCCCCGACCGCCGCGCCGCCTCAGTTAAAGAGATCCGCTGGTCAGCCACACGCCGAGGCTAGCCCGCGGCGAAGCGGCTAGGGGGTCCGGTCACCCTTCCCGCTCAACTTCTTTCGGTGGGGCCGCAGCTGCCTGCCGCGGGGGTGGGCGCCGAAAAAGTACAAGCCGCGGGAAGGGTGACCGGACCCCTCCACGACCCGCTCCAGTAGTTCCGTGGTTCCTTACGGACCTATGTCGTCCGAAAAGAACCGCAGCTCTGAGCTCCCGCGGGATCTGCCAGTTCCGTGGTCCCTTTCGGACGGCATAGGTGCAAAAGGAACCACAACTCTGAGCCGATGCCGAGGCTCTGCATCTCGTGGTTCCTTTGTCCTCTATATCCGGACCAAGGAACCGCGGAACGGGCGGAACGCCGGGATCGGCAGTTGCGTGGTTCCTTTGTCGTGCATAGGCGGACAAAGGAACCACGGGAATGTGGAGCTGAAGGAAAGCTCCGATATCAGGCGTCTTTCAGCAGCTGTCGCTGGAGGGGTGGGTGTCCCTCTCGCGCCCGGCGTCCTGTTCCTCGCACAGGCCACTCGGCGAGAGAAGTCCAGTTAAAGGCGAGGAACCCAGGAAGCGAGAGGGACACCCACCCCTCCCCCTCCCAGCCCAACAAAAAGAGCGGGGCGACCCGGAGGCCGCCCCGCTGCTCTTTCTGGGGGAAATGCGTCGGAGCGCGAGGGGTTACGCGGGGATCTCCGACTCCTCGTGCAGTTGGAGGACGGCCTCGCCGTCCTCGCCGGTGCGGATGCGAATCGCCTCCTCGACCGGCAGCACGAAGATCTTGCCGTCGCCGACCTCGCCCGTGCGGGCGTGCTTGAGGATCGTGCCGACGACCACGTTTTTGTCTTTGTCCTCGATCACGACCTCGAGCTTGAGCTTCGGGCGGACGTTGACCGTCAGCGTCGACCCTCGGTAATGCTCGACGACGCCTTTCTGGCGGCCCGAGCCCTTGGCCTCGACAATCGACAGGGAGGGGAAGCCCTTGTCGAGCAGCTCGGCCCGGATCGGCTCGAACGCCTCGTGGCGGATGTACGCCTCTACCTTTTTCATCCAGAGACCAAGCTATGGAGGGAACGGGGGCGGGTCTTTGGACGGCTGGAGCAAATTCGCCCGGAGCGCTTTCTCCCCGATGTCGGCCCGATGGCTAGGGTCGTGGCGGCGAATGCCCGCTCGCCTGCGACCCACCGCCCCGAACGCCGCCGACGCGATCCTCGTCGGCGACCCTGGCCGCGCTTTGATGCTGGCCCAGGAGCTGCTGGAGCAGCCGAAGATGAGCAACCACGCACGCGGGCTCTGGGGCTACACCGGCGAGACCCCCGATGGCCACCCGCTGACGATCCAGTCGACGGGGATGGGAGGGCCGAGCGCGAGCGTGGTGCTCGCCGACCTGGCCGAGCTGGGCGTGCGCCGGGCGATCCGGATCGGCACCTGCACCTCGTTGGGGGAGCTGGAGCTGGGCGAGCTGGTGGTCGTCACCGAGGCCTTTCCCGAACCCGGGGGTCCGCTGCGGGCAACTGACCCCGACGAGCAACCGCGGCAGCCGGTGGTCGAGCCGGACGCGGTACTCACCCACCGGCTCCTTCAGACGCTCGACGACGCGACCGGGGCGATCGCGGTCAGCCTCGACGTCCTCCACCGGCCCGGCCAGGAGGCGCCGCCGGCCTCGGAGGTGGCGGACATGCAGACGGCAGCGCTCTTCGCCACCGCCTCCGAGTTCGAAGTGGTGGTGGCGGCGCTGCTGATCGTCTCCCAGACCCGCGAGGGGAACCATCTGTCCGACGAGGAGCTCGAAGTGGCGGCGAAACGGGCCGGCGGCGGCGCCGTAGCCGTACTCTCACCCTAAGGTTGAGAGTTAGATTCCGTTTTTTTCTTCGTCTTCTTCGCTTCGGTCTTCGCATTTTCCCGCCGGATCGCCCCCAGCTCGCGGCTGAGGTCGTCGATCGCCTCCTCGACGTCCTCGAGGCGCTGGGAGAAGGAGCGCAGGCGTCGCTCCAGCCGTTCGACGTCGGTGGCGGAGGGCAGGTTGAGGGCGCTCATAGCCGCCTGCTGCGCCTCGATCGCCTTCTCGCGCGCCCCCAGGGCGGCGGTGACGGCGTCGTGAAGAGTGGGGTTGTCGATCAGGGCCTGCGCCAGCTCGCCGAGCGCCTGCTCGGCCCGCGCTCGCAGCCCATCCTGCTCGTAATCCTCGACGGTCAAGTCACAGCAGCTTAACGAGCACATCCGGCTCGACTGAAAATCTCCCGTTACAACGATGTTGCAGACGTTGATTAAGCCCTTGTTGGGAGCGGCGGAAGCCGTTGTGGACGTAAGAACTAGTGGGTAGCCTGCGTTCGGTTACTGCCCGGGGAGGGGTATCCGGCGCGGGCAGGGGAAACCTCGGCATGAGAACCAAGTTCGCATCGATATTCGCCGCACTTGCCGCGTTCATGGCGATTACCGCCTTTGGCGCCGCCTTCGCGGGCGCCGATCCACTGTCCGAAAGCACGGCCCTCACCCCGCCGTCGACGACCACGACGGCGATCCCCTCGCTGCAGCCGCCGGCCTGCGCCAACGGCCTCGACGACGACGAAGACAGTCTCCTCGACATGGAAGACCCCGACTGCGAATCGCCCGGAGACACCACCGAGGCGCCCCCCGCCACCACGCCGGCCGAACCGACCGAAAGCGAAGCGCTTCCGGCCCCCGCTCCATCGCCCGCCCCCGGCAAGCCCTCCGGCGGCGTCAAGGAAGGCGGCGAAATCGACGGCGGCACGACCGGCGGCGAGAAGAAGGGGGCCGCCCGCAACGACGAAATCGCCGCGCCGGGAACCGCCAACAGCGGCGGCGTCACCGCCCCGGGCGCCAACGGCGGCGGAGATCAACCTCTACCTAAGCCTGAGGGTTCGGACGGCGGCGCCCAGTTCACCGAAGGCGGCGCCCCCACCGCCGCCAACCCGACGACGACGATCGCCCCCTTCGGCCCGGCCCTGATCGGCGTCCCCAACTTCGTCATCGACTCCTTCGAAATCCCGCCCTTCCTGCTGCCGATCTACCAGGCCTGCGGCACCGAATACGGGATCCCCTGGGAGGTGCTCGCCTCGATCAACAAAATCGAGACCGCCTTCGGGACCAACCTCAACGTCTCCAGCGCCGGCGCCCTCGGCTGGATGCAGTTCCTGCCCTCCAGCTGGGAACAGTTCGGCCTCGACGCCAACGGCGACGGCAAGAAAGACCCCTACAACCCGGTCGACGCGATCTGCGCCGCCGCCCACTACCTGAAGCTGGCCGGCGGCAACAAGGACCTCTACCAGGCGATCTTCGCCTACAACCACGCCGATTGGTACGTGCAGGAGGTGCTCCTCTACGCCCGCGCCTACGGCCGCCTCCCCTCCGACCTGGTCGGCTCGCTGACCGGCCTCACCGAGGGCGCTCACTTCCCGATCGCCGCCAACGCCCGCTACGCCGACGACATCGCCGCCCGGGCGGCGATGAAGGAAGGCGGCGAGGGCCTGGGCAGCGCCGGCGAAGTAATCTCCTCCTCCCCCACCCCGCGCGGGATCAACATCTTCAGCAAGGAGGGGGCGCCGGTCGTCGCCGTCAACGACGGGGTCGTCCGCAAGCTCGGCCACTCCGCCAAGCTCGGCAACTTCGTCGTCCTCGAAGACACCTACGGCAACCGCTACACCTACGCCGAGCTCGGCCGCCTGGTCCGCGACCACCGGCTGGTGGTGATGCCGACCGGCAAGGAGAAGCGGGTCCCGGTCGAAAGCGAGAACCTGCGGCCGCGGCTGCGGGCCTTCCCCGGCCGAGGCAAGGGCAGCAACGTGGCGAGCAGCGTCGAAGCGGCGCTGGCGGCGAGCGGCGAGGGTTCGATCCGGGTCGGCTCGAAGGTGGTCGGCGGCACCGTGCTGGCGCGGGTCGCCAGCGGCGAGGAAGGCATCGACCCGCACATCAACTTCTCGATCCGACCGGCCGGCAAGGGCGCGCCGCGGATCGACCCGAAGCCGATCCTCGACGGCTGGAAGCTGCTCGAGGCGACCGCGATCTACCGCGCCAAAGGCAAGAGCCCGTTCGCCGACCTCAGCGGCGCCGGCGTCCTCCTGCTCTCCAAGGACGCGCTGCAGAAGCGGGTGCTCGACGACAAGGGCCTGGACATCTACAGCTGCGGGCGCGAAGACGTCGCCGCCGGCAAGATCGACCGCCGCATCCTGGCGGTGCTCGAGTACCTGCGCACCAAAGGCTTCAAGCTGACGATCACCGCGCTCGAGTGCGGCCACAGCCTCCTCACCACCTCGGGCAACGTCTCCGAGCACAGCACCGGCGACGCGGTCGACATCGCGGTCATCGACGGCGTGCCGGTGACCGGCAACCAGGGCCCGGGGACGCTGACCGACGAGCTGATCAAAGACGTCCTGCAGCTGCAGGGGACGATGCACCCGCACCAGGTGATCTCGCTCGAGGACCTGCCCGGGGAAACGAGCTTCGCGCTGCCCGACCACTACGACCACGTCCACATCGGCTACCACCCGATCGAAGGCGGCCCCGAAGCGCAGTTCACGGCGCTGCTGAAACCGAGCCAGTGGCAGCGCCTGATCAACCGCCTCGGCCAGATCGAAAACCCGGACGTGCCGGTCAGCCCCTCGAAGTACGCGGAACCGGACACCACCAACGGCGGCCTCTCCGCCGGCTCCGGCGACTGAGTCCGCACCTCCCGGGCTGAGCGGCGAGAATCGCGCCGTGGCCAAACTGTTCGGATTCGTCCAGTTCGACTTCGCCGGGAGATTGCCGCTGGCCGACGGGCGCTATCTGGCCGGCACGGGGGAACCAAGCGCGGGCGACGAGGCTCCCGAGGGCGACTACGTCCTGGTCCTGAAGACGATCGGGACGCCGCCCGCACCGGGGCGACGGCGGCGGCGTGGGCGCGGCGCCTCGGCCGAGCCGGAGCCGGCGCTACTGAGCCTGACCCGGGTCACCGCCATCCGTGCGCACTCCCCCCACGCCGACCAGGCCGAGGCAGCGCGCTGGCTCGACGAGGCCTGCGAGGCCGAGGACACGATCGAGGTACTGGCGGAGGAGGCGATCGCCCCGCTGAACCGGGCGCTGCACGCCCACGCGGTGGCCGCCGCCGACCCGCAGGGCCGCGAGCTCTCCGCCGAGGGCGCCGAGCGGGTGCTGATCGGCTACGGCAGCGGCGAGGAGACGGCCGACAGCCGCTTCACCGACGCGCGGCAGGTCGACCTCATCCCTCGCGCCTCGTCCCGCCGTCGTCGCCGCGAGGAGGAGCTGCGGCCGCAGGAACGGGTCGCCGGAGTCCTGCGCGGCCGCGAACGGCTCGACGCCTGCGAGACGCTGCTGCTGCGGGCCCGCGCCGACCTCGACGCCGGCCGCGAGCGCGAGGCGGCGCTGCAGCTGCGGGTGGGACTCGAAGCGCTGCTGGTCGAGCTGGAGGGCGCTGTCGAAGACCCCGGCCACGAGAAAGACATGGCGGCGCTGCGGGAGCGGCAGCCAGAGGCGGTCGCCGCAGCGAAGACGGCGACTGGCGCCGACCCCACGGCCGAGCAGCGCTCTCGAGTCGAAGAGCTGCTGGAGATCTGCGAGCGCGTCCTACGCCGCCGCCGCGTCCTCCGCGGCTAGCGGTGCGAGTTATGTCCGCTATACGGACATAACTCGCACCGCAACCTCAACCTCAGTAGAGGTCAGAGCGAGAGGCGATGCGCCACCACGTCGTCGAGCAGCGACTCGGCCAGGTGGTGGGCTTCGTCCAGCAGCACTCCCTCCACCGAGGGAACCCCGATCACGGTGAGACCCGCGGCACGGGCAGCCGCCACTCCCGTCGGCGAGTCCTCCAGCGCGACCACCTCGGGGCCCGCCTCCACCCCCAAGCGCCGACACGCCTCCAGGTAGGGGTCCGGCGCCGGCTTCGGCGCTGCCACTTCGTGGGCGCTGAGGACGACGTCGAAGTGGTGCTCGAACCCAGCCAGCTCGATCGAGCGCCGCACAAACCGCAGCGGCGAGTTCGAGACCAGCCCGAGCGGGACGCCGCGCTCGCCGAGGCGCTCGAGCAGCTCCCGGGCGCCGAGCATCGCCTTCACCCCGTGCTCGAGCTCGGCGACCACCAGCTCGTTCAGCTCGTCGATCAGATCCACCGCCCGGCCCGGCTCGCCCAGCCGCCGCTCGAGGATGCCGCCAGCAATCTCCGCCGAGGTCCCGACCAGCTCGAGCTTGTCGGCTGGGGTGAACTCCAGCTCACGGAGCTCGAAGAGGTCTTCCTCCGCCCGCGTCCAGACCGACTCGGTGTCGAGCAGCAGGCCGTCGTTGTCGAAGACCACGGCGGCTGGCAGCGAGGGCGGCATCGTCCGGATCATCCCAACTCTCGCGCGCGGAAACCGTTAGCGTCGCGCCATGGCTTTCCACGTCGAAGTCAGCACGGGCCTGCGGCACGCCCGCGCCTTCAACCTCAGCGCCGAGGAGGTGCGCCAGGCGGTGCTCGATCCGTGGCTCTCCCGCCGGCAGGTCAACCTGGGCGACCGCAAGTGGGACCCCGAAGAGAGCGATCTGCGGGTGCTGGAGGGACCGGAGCTGAGCAACCCCGAGCTCTCCTTCGGCCAGGGCTGGGCGAACGCCGAGCGCGCCTCGGAGGACGTCACCGCCCGGGTGCTCGGCGCCGCTCAGGAGGCGCGAAGCGCTGCGCCCGGGCCGGCGGCGCTGCTGATCGAAACCGACTCGGCCGTGCAGGCGGTGGCCGAGCTCGCCTCGACCCCAGGCGCCCGCACCGTCGAGCTGGGAGAGCTGCGCGAGCGGATCGACGGCCGCGACCCGGAGGTCGCGGCCGTGATCGTGGTCGTCCAGCGGCAGCGCTGAGCGCCGCTCAGGCCGGCGCCGGCGCCGGCGCGCCGAAGTCGATCGAGACGCCGCGGGGAATCACCAGCACCGGGTAGCGCGCGTCCTCGACCGCATAGTCGCTTTTGGCGCTGAGGACGACCCGGCCGTCGGGCGCCTCGGGCCGCGAGCCGACCACGAGGAGGTCGATCGACCCGGAGCCGTACTCGGCGCACGTGGCACCGAGCGCCCCGGCGAGGCTCTCGGCGGTCTGGCGCGCGCTGGGGTCGCCCTCGTCGATGACGCCGACGGTGGCGACGCTGACGATGGGGTTCTCGTGCAGCCCGGCGGGAGCCACGGCGATCGCCGAGGGCCCGCCGAGGAGCAGTTTGTGGGCCGAGATCCCCGGCTTGACCAGGCCGCGAGCGGTCCGGTATTCGGAGCCGAAGGCGATCACGTCCGCCTGCTCTTTCTCCGCCAGCTCGGTGAGGCCGACGCTGGTCGCCGGGTTGACGACCACGTGCTGGGGCATCTCCGGCTTGCCGATCGAAGCCGCCCCCCGCGCCAGCAGCTCCTCGGCCTGTTGCTGTTCGAGCGATTCGCCGAAGGAATGGCGGACGTAGGCAAGCGCGAGCTCGCCCCCCGGGGTGGCGAGGAGACGACCAATGGCCAGCGCGTCGCGGTCCATGTCGGTGTCGTCGTAGGAAACGATGATCTTCAGTGACATTCAGGTTCCTCCGGAAGGAAGGTCAAGTGGGTGGTCCGAGGTTAGAGCCAGAGCCGGAACCGCCCCCGGAGAGGTAGGGGCGGTTCCGGCCTGGTTTCGTCCTCCTGTCGCCAGGGCGACGCTTTAGGCGGTGCCTCCGGCAGGTGCCGGTCGCGCCGCGGGCTGCTGCGCCGGGACGCCGTCCGGGTATCCCAGGGACGGCACGTCCGACGGGTACACCTCGTGGCCGTGGACGGCGATGTCGCCAGCCTCCATTTCCTCCTCGGTCATCCGCAACGGCACGACGAGGCCGACCAGCTTGAGCAGGATGAAGGTCCCGATCGCCGAGAAGACGATCACCCACAGGGCGGTGTACGCCTGGACGCCGAGCAGGTGCAGCCCGCCGCCGGAGATCAGGCCTTCGTGTTCGCCGGCCATCAGCTTGTTGGCGAAGATGCCGACAAGAAGGCCGCCGGCGACACCCGCGAACCCGTGCGTGTAGACCACGCCGAGGGTGTCGTCGACGTTGCGGAACGGCCGCACCCGGCTGAGGTAGTTGAGCGCCAGGTAGACCAGTGCCGAGGCGACGACGCCGATGATGATCGCGCCCCAGCCGTTGACGAAGCCGGCACCGGGGGTGATCGCGACGAGGCCGACGATCATCCCGTTGACGCTGCGGATCAGGCTCGGCTTGCGGCCGGTCATGTAGTCGAGGGCGACCCAGACCAGGAAGGCGACCGCGGTGCAGAGGTTGGTGTTGAGCAGCGAGGCGGAAGCGATTTCGCCGGCGCTGTACCAGTCACCGCCGTTGAACCCGTTCCATCCCATCCACAGCAAGCCGGCGCCGACGGCGACCATCGCCAGGTTGTTCGGCGCGTCGACCTCGCGGTCGCGCTGGAGGCGCGGCCCGATCACCGCGGCGGCGACGAAGCCCGAGACCCCGGCCGCGAGGTGGATCACGTACCCGCCCGAGTAGTCGAGCGCGCCCTGCTGGGCGAAGAAACCGCCGCCCCAGATCAGGAAGGCGTTGACCGTGTAGACCAGGAGCGTCCAGAGGGCGACGAACGGGATCCAGGCTTTGAAGTTGAACCGGCCCAGAACCGAGCCCAGCATCAGGATCGGGGTGATCGCCGCGAAGACGATCTGGAAGTAGGCGAGCGTCGATTGCGGGAAGAGGAATTCTTCTTCCGCCAGCTCCGGTATGTGCGCCTGCTTCAGCAGTTCGTTGCTGTTCAGGATCGACCCGGGCTTGCCGATGAAGTTCCCGAAGAAACCGCTATCGCTGATCGCGTGGACCGGCTGGCCGAACCCCATCTTGAAGCCAACCAGGACCCAGAGGATCAACACGATCGCGAAGGCGACGAACGCCATCATCATCGAGTTCACCGACCAGCGTTTCTGCATCACGCCGCCGTAGAGAACCACCAACCCGGGCACGCTCATCAAGCCGACCAGGGTCGCGGCGGTGAGCTGCCATGAATTGGCGCCTTCGCTCAACCATTCCATTTACAAGGACTCCCTTTCTCAAAGTAGGTACTTCTCGGACCCGGCTAACCCTGCCGCCGGCGGCGCCTCGCCACTACATACGAGTGTCTAAAGATCGGCGGCGAATGTTCGCCCCGGTGGCGATGACGCCCGTGTGGAGGCTTGATTTACTGCCGCCATGCCACTGGAAGGTCATTACGAGCGGCAGACGACGCCGCTCTACAAACTGAGCCCGCGCGAGATCAAGGCCGCCTCCGCCGTCCTCGCGGTCACCCTCGTCGCGCTCCTCGCGGTGGTCCTCGCCACCGCCGGGGACAGCAGCCCGCCCACCCCCCAGGGCTGCATCAAGACCACGGTCGCCGGGGTCGTCGGAGCCGAAACGATCAGCGGCTGCGGCGCCGAAGCGGAAGCGAAATGCGCCCACGCCTCCCACTTCGACAGCCCGCGCTCGGACACGGTCGTCGCCGAGTGCGAAGCGCAGGGCGTGCCGCTGACCGGCAGCACCGGCGACCCGTCTCAGACGCGGCGCAAGGGATAGCGCCGCTCAGTCGAGCGCGGCGACCAGCGCGGCGAGCTCTGCGTCGATCTCGCCGTCCAGCTTCAGCTCGGCCTCGCGGTCGTACGGCGTCTCGCCCTTGGTGACGATCGCCAGCGTACCCCCGGCCTCCAGCGTCAGCTGCGGCAGACCCGCGACCGGGTGGACCGCCAGCGAGGAGCCGACGCAGAGCATCAGGTCCGCTCCTTCGGCCAGCTCGGTCGCCCGCGCCATCGCCTCTTCGGGCAGCAGCTCGCCGAAGAGGACGACGTCGGGTTTGACCGGCCCACCGCAGGAAGAGCAAGCTGCGACACCTCGATCGTCAAAGAGATCGTCAACCTCGGTGAGGAAAAACTCCATCCCGCAGGCCATGCAGGACGAGGTCTCGATCGAGCCGTGCACCTCGATCACGTTCTCCGACCCCGCCGCCCGGTGCAGGCGGTCGATGTTCTGGGTGATCACGCCCTCGACCAGCCCCCGCCGCTCCAGCTCCGCCAGCGCCTCGTGCGCCCGGTTCGGCTCTTTGTCGCCGAGCGCCTGGAAGCGTGGCCGGTAGTAGGACCAGAAACGCTCCGGGTCGCGTTCGAAGACGCTGATGTGGGCGACCTCCATCGGGTCGACCTTCGCCCACAGCCCCGTCTCCGGCGTACGGAAGTCGGGAATCCCCGACGGCACCGAGACCCCGGCGCCGGTCAGGGCGACGGCGCGGCGCGACTGGCCGAGCAGCTCGGCCAGTCGCTCCACCTCAGGCGTCGTTACTTGCCGCTCCACTTCGGGGTGCGCTTGCCGAGGAAGGCGCCGATGCCCTCTTTGGCGTCCTCGCTGAAGAAGGCGGTGGCGAAGCCGACCTTCTCGGCCTCGATGCCCTGGTCGATGTCGCCCTGGTGGGAGACGGTCTTGATCTGCTCGACCGCGAGCGGCGCCTGGACGGCGAGCTTGCGCCCCCACATCAGCGCCGTCTCGAACAGCTCGTGGTCGGGGACGACGCGGTTGGCGAGACCGAGCTCGAGCGCCTCGCCGGAGAGGATCGCGTCGCCGATCAGGTTCATCTCCAGCGCCTTGCTCGGCCCGACCAGGCGGGGCAGTCGCTGGGTGCCGCCGAAGCCGGGGATGATCCCCAGCTTCACCTCGGGCTGACCGAAGACCGCGGCCTCGGCGGCGATGCGGAAGTCGCAGGCCATCGCCAGCTCGCAGCCGCCGCCGAAGGCGATCGAGTTGACCGCGGCGATCGTCACCACGCCGGCCTTGCCGAAGTCGCGGAAGAGGGCGTGGGCGCGGCTGATCAGCTCCGCCCCGCTCTCCTGGTCGAGGGTCGTGAACGCCTTGATGTCGGCGCCGGCCGAGAAGACGATCGGGACCGAGGAGGCGATCACCATCGCCCCGATCCCCTCGGCCTCCTTGACTCGGTTCCAGACCGTCTCCAGGTCCTCGACCACCTGCGGCGAGAGCGAGTTCATCGGCAGGTTCGCCAGCCAGGCGATCGCGACGTTGCCGCGGGTCTCGAGCTTGACCGTCTCGGCCTGCTCGCCCTCGTCGGCCTGCGGGTAGGGGTAGAAGCCCTGGCCGGTGGAAAGCCCGTAGCGCCGCTGGGCGACCAGCCGCTTCAGGGTGACCGGCGGGCTGAAGCGCTCGCCGTGCTTCTCCTCCAGCCGCTCCATCGTCTCCAGCGCCTGGTCGAGGCCGGTGACGTCGGCTTTCCAGAACGGCGGCAACAGGCCTTTGCGCGGGTCGAGCCCGGCCCCGGCCATCATCCCGAGGTCGATGTCGCGGACCGAGC
>Ga0207687_10001645_pt1 | contig 15422 bp, 16 predicted proteins | sample KBSM54metaG_FD_184399 | JGI IMG/M metagenome (GOLD analysis project Ga0207687, IMG submission 184399) | Miscanthus rhizosphere microbial communities from Kellogg Biological Station, Michigan, USA - KBS M5-4 metaG (SPAdes) (version 2) | ecosystem: Host-associated > Plants > Roots > Rhizosphere >...
TTGCTCGTCGTGATCGCGGCGGTGCTCGCCGTGCTCGCGACGGTCGTCGTGATCCTGTCGACGGGCGGCAAGAAGCAGAAGCACGCCGCGATGCCGCCGCCGGCGAAGATCGATGCTGCGGCGGCGCCGGTCGTCGAGACCGGCTCCGGCTCGGCGGAACAGATCACGGCGGGATCCGCGCACGTCGAAACGCCTGCGCCGGCCGATGCTGCACCCGCCACGCCGCAGGTGTGCAACGTCGACATCACGACAACGCCGCCGGGCGCGGAGCTGTCGCTCGACGACAAGACGGTGATCGGCACGTCGCCGGCGACGGTGCAGCTGCCGTGCGGTGTCGAGACCAAGATCTACGCGAAGAAGGCGAAGTTCGGCAGCGCGATGAAGGCGTTCACCGCGAGCGCGGATAACACCAAGCTCGCGCTGAAGATCGCGGCGCCGATGTTCTCGATCAAGGTCACGTCGCTGCCGGCGGGCGCGACGATCACGATCGGCAACAAGGTGGTCGGCATCACGCCGACGACCGTGAAGGTCGCCGCTTTCTCGTCGACGACGATCACGCTGTCGAAGGACGGCTTCGCGCCGGATACCGAGAAGATCGCGCCGCGCGTGAACAACGCCTCGCATCACGTCGTGTTGAAGCGCGCCGTCAGAAAGCCCCGCTAGAGGCCCTTCAGCGCGAGGTCCGCGACGCGCTCGCGGACGCGCGTCATGAACGCCGCACCCGGATCCGGCTTGTCGTTCTGGTAGCCGGCCTCGCGCTCGACGTACAACGGGTCGGCTCGGAACTTCATGACCTCGTAATGGCCGAGGAGATGCGTGATCGGAAACCGAGCCGCGAGGTCGCGAACGAGCGCGGCGTCGGCTGCGACCTGGGCGTCGGTGAGCGGATGAGTCTCGCCGCCGACGTTCTCGATCCCGATCGCGACGTGGTTGAGGCCGATGCAGTGCCGCGCGTAGCGAGTCTCCGGTTGGAGCCGATAGATCGTGCCGTCGCGATCGACGAGGAAGTGCGCCGACACGTTCACGGCTCCGGCGCGAGCGAGCTCCTTGCGCGCCACCTCGATCTTCACGTTGTCGAAGTACGCGCGCGTCGCCTTCGCCGAGGTCCCGTCGGTGTAGTGGAGGACGATCACGTGCGGCGTGATCGCGAGGTCTTTCGCGTCCGGATCGCTGTGCTTGCGCCGGTAGTCGAGCGTGAGTCTCTCGCGCTCGGCGCTCCACGCCATCGGCACATCGACGATCTGGACGCCCGCGTCCGCGACGCCGGCATCGGCGGGTGACGCGGCGTCCACCACGGCTCGGGCAACCGGTCCAACCGGGACGGCGGCTGGCGCTGGTGGCGCCTGGTGGGGCTCGTGACATGCCACGAGCAGCGCGAGCACGAGCCACCGCATGATCCCGGTGATAGCACTGTAACTAACGGATCTCCTGGGAGTAACGTCTCGTTACCACCCCGGCCACGTAGTTCTCGCGATCTCCGCTGGTTGCGCTGGCACGGACCATGGAACTCTCGTGGGGATGACCCGCCGGATCCTCATCGTCGACGACGACCGATCGATCCGGCGCACGCTCGAGAAGTTTCTGATCGGCGAGGGCTACGAGGTCACGACCGCCCAGGACGCGCCGGGTGCGATCGCGGCCGCCGATGGGCCCGACCTCATGCTGCTCGACCTCGGCCTCCCCGGCGGCTCCGGCTTCGACGTGCTCGCGGCGCTCGCGGACCGGCCCGCGAAGCCGACCGTCGTCGTGATCACCGCGCGCGACGACATGCAGTCGACCGTCAAGGCGATCCAGCTCGGCGCCTACGAGTACCTGGTCAAGCCGATCGATATCGATCGCCTGCGCGCCGTCGTCCAGGCTGCACTCGCGAGCCGCGAATCGCGCGCGGAGCTCGTCGAGCTCGCTGCACGCGGCGCGAATGCCGGCGAGATCCTCGGCCGCAGCCCGGCGATCCGCGACATCTGGAAGCAGATCGGCGCGGTATCGACGACGCGTGCGCCCGTGCTGATCAGCGGCGAGTCCGGCACCGGCAAGGAGCTGGTCGCACGCGCGATCCACAACGCGTCGTATCCCGAGGAGCGGCCGTTCGTCGCGGTCAGCTGCACCGCGCTCGCGCCCGGCGTGCTCGAGAGCGAGCTGTTCGGTCACGTCAAGGGCGCGTTCACCGGCGCGATCGGCGACCGGCCAGGCCGGTTCGAGCTCGCCGGCAAGGGCACGCTGTTCCTCGACGAGATCGGCGAGATCCCCATCGAGCTCCAGGCAAAGCTGCTGCGCGTGCTCCAGGAGCGCACGTTCGAGCGCGTCGGCGATTCGCGCACGCACACGCTCGAGGCGCGGATCATCGCGGCGAGCCATCGCGACCTCGCGCAGATGGTCGCGAAGGGCACGTTCCGCGAGGACTTGATGTACCGGCTGCGCGTCGTCGAGATCCACCTCCCGCCGCTGCGCGAGCGCGCGGGCGACATCGGCGTGCTCGTCGAAGGCCTCCTCGCGAAGATCGCCGCCGATCTCGACAAGCCGATCCGCTACGTCACGCCCAGCGCGCTCGCGAAGCTGACCTCGTACGCGTGGCCCGGCAACGTCCGCGAGCTCGAGAACACGCTGACCCGCGCGGTCGTGCTCGCGAAGACCGACGTCCTCGACGAGACGCTGCTGCCGCTCGGTCAAGCCGCGACCACGACGGCGACCCCTGCCGGCGATGAGGACGAGCTGACGACGCTGCGCGAGCTCGAGCGCCGCCACATCATCAAGGTGCTCGCGAGCACCGAATGGAACAAGCGCCGCGCGTGCGCGATCCTCGACATCAGCCGGCCGACGCTCGATCGCAAGATCGAGGAGTACGGCCTGCGCTCCGCGAAGGACGAGGCGTGATGCTGGTGCTCGCCATCGCGTTCGGGCTCGCAGCGATCGCTGCGAACATCGCGGGCTATGTCGGCTGCGGCAAGCCGAAGGCGGCGACGTGATCGTCGGTGGCTTCGTCGCACTCCTGATCGCCGCGATCGGCGCGGCCTACGCCGGTCTCGTGATCCGCGCGGCGCCGCATCGCCGCGACAACGTCTTGTTCGGCCTGCTCGCCGCGACCGACGCCGCGATGACCGCGTGGCGCGGTGTCAACGCGCTCGCCGGCGTCCCGATCGTCGACGCGACCTGCCTGATGCCGTGCGCGATCGGGACGATCGTGATGGCCGTCCTGTCGATGGAGTTCATGTTCAGCTTCCCGCGCCAGCGGGCGATGGCGTGGCCGTGGCGGATCGCGATGCACGTGTGGGCCGCCGTCGCGATCTGGACGGTCGTCGTCACGAAGCTCGGCGTCACGCCGATCTACATCAACACCGAGCTCGTGTTCTTCCTGCCGGCGACTGCGGTGACGCTGCTGCTCGGCGCGCGCGCGTGGCGCCGCACGACCGACAACGCGGCGAAGGTCGTGATCGCGGCACTCGCGTTCCGCTGGATCTTCGGGTTCTGCGCGTACTTCCTCGGCCCCCTGCTCCACCTGTTCGAGGCGGCGGTGTGGGCAGAGACCACGTTCGCGACGACCGTCAGCTTCGTCGTGATCGGCACGGCGGTGCTGCGCAGCGACCTGTTCTCGATTCGCTCCGCCGCGGCCGAGGTCGTCACGATCGCGACGATCGGCTTCACGGTCGCGCTCGGCGGCGCGTTCACCGTCATCGGCATCACCCGGTGGACCGACGGCGGCAATCTTCAGGACGCACTGCTCGTCGGCGCGACGTTCGTCCCGCTCGTGCTCGCGAGCCTCGGCCGCGCGCTGTATCCGCGGCTCGAGAAGCGCGTGCTGTCGGGCCTCGACGAGCGCCGTGGCCGCCGCCTCGCACTGCAAGACGAGCTGCTCTCGGCCGAGCCGACGACCGCGATCGCCGAGGCGACCCGCCGGATCTCGGTGATGGCCGATGGTGCGACCGTGACGTGGCAACCGGTCGCACAGCTCCCGACCGAGCTCGCGGCGACGCTACGCACCGGCGAGCCGTCGCGCCTCGCCCCGTCGAGCGGTGCGTGCTTCGCGGTGCCGGCGCGCGGCGGAGATGGCGCGCTCGTCGGCGCGTTCCAGATCGGCGGTGGCACGATCGATCGCGATACCTACATGGTCGCGCGCGACCTCGGCGCACGCGTCGCGTTGTCGATCGAGCGCCACGCGCTGGTCAGCGAGCTCGAGGACGCGCGCCGGCTCGCGGCGCTCGGCCAGTTCGCCGCGGCGATCGCGCACGACATCCGCACGCCGCTGACCAGCATCTCGCTGAACGTCCAGATCCTCCGCCAGAAGCTCGCACTGCCGCCCGACGACCGGGAGCACCTCGATATCGCGCTCGAGGAGCTGGGCCGGCTCGACAAATCGGTCGCGGAGATCCTCGACTTCGCGAAGCCGGTGAAGCTCGTGACAGAGACGATCGATGTCGGCGAATTGCTCGAAGCGACCGCACGCAAGCTGTCGCCCGTGTTGTCGGAGAAGGGCCTCGCGCTCCGCTACGAGCCCGCCGTGGCGCTTCCGCCAGTGCAAGGTGATCCGCAGCGCCTGCGTCAGCTGCTCGTCAACCTCGTCGACAATGCGGCCGATGCATCGACCGCGGGCGGGGCAGTCACGATGCGCGCGCAGGCGATCGACGCCAACATCGCGATCGAAGTCGAGGATCACGGTCGCGGCATCGACGCCGGCGACCTGCCGCGGATCTTCGAGCCGTTCTTCACGACCCGCCCCGACGGCACCGGCCTCGGCCTCGCGATCTGCCACAAGGTGATCCGCGCGCACGGCGGCGACATTCAGGTCCGGTCGACCCGCGGCGGCGGCTCGACGTTCACCGTCGTCCTGCCCGCGGCTTAGTCGTCGCCGGAAACCGCGACGGCCTGGCAGGCCTTCGCGAACGCGTCGCCCGCGGTCTTCACGGCCTCGTCGAGCGTCGCGGTGCACGTGTTGTAGCGCTTCGCGCCCTTTTCCCACCACGCGTAGACGACGAACGTCGTCTTGTCCTCGCGCGACGCGATCAGGAGGCGGCTCGTCGGCGTCGTCTCGTTCTTGATCACCTTGTCGTTCGCGAACTGCTTGAAGTTGACCTTGTCGGCGACCGGGCCCCACTCCTTCGGCTCGCACGTGCCGTCGCAGTTGCTGCCGACGCTGATCTCGGTGAAGAACCCGAGGTTCGCGTCGTCGGGCGGGTGAAGCGCCGCGAAGCCCTTCATCTTCGACGTCCAGCCCTTCGGCGCGGCCATCGTGTACGTCACGTTGTGATGGCCCCGCTCCTCGACGATGTCGGTCTTGTCGAACACGAGCTTCGCCTTGAGATCGGCGGGCACGAGCGCGTTGACCGCGGCGGCGTCGATCGCCGGCGCCGCCTTCTTGTCGGCGGCCGCCTTGTCGGACTTGCCGCAAGCGAGGAGAGAAGCAGGAAGGAGCGCCAAAACGAGAACGTTTTTCATGCTCAGCCCCTATATCAAAGGTCGTGCCCGCGTAAGCGCGCGATCTTTGGACAACGTCACTGCCAGCCATGGCAGTCCTGCCAGCACCGGCAGCCGAGTAACGAAAGCTTTGCTCGGTAACGACTCGTTACCGCGATCTCGCGCGCAACCCCGCGAGACTCCTGGATGGATCACCGGCACGCGCCGTGCTGAACAGACCGTCCATGTGGACTCTGGCGCGGAAGCTTCTCCTGCACGACCGGCTGAGGTTCGCCGTCGCGATCGCGGGTGTCTCGGTCTCGGTGATGCTGGTGCTCGTCCAGGTCGGCTTGTACTTCGGCTTCATGGACACCGCGTCGTCGATCATCGACGCGAGCTCCGCAGACCTGTGGGTCGGCAAGTCGGGCAGCGAGTCGTTCGAGTTCGCGGCGCCGTTCGACGAGCGCGCGTACTACAAGGTCGCATCGGTCCCCGGCGTGAAGCGCGCCGAGCGCGTCCTCATCAACTTCGCCCAGTTCAAGCTCGGCACGGGCGGTGACCTCGGCGTCCAGATCGTCGGCATCGATCACGTGCCGGGTGAGCCCCCGATGCTCGCGCCGTGGAACGTGATCGCCGGCGATCCCTCGCGGTTGCCCGAGGCCGGCGCGATCGTGATCGACAAGAGCGAGTACGCGAAGCTCAAGATCGACACGGTCGGCACCCAGACCGAGATCAGCGGCGTCCACGCGCAGGTCGTCGCGCTGACCCAGGGCATCCGGTCGTTCACGACCTCGCCGATCGTGTTCACCGACCTCCGCTCGGCGCGCAGCTACCTGCGCGGCCTCGGCGACGACGCCGTCACCTACGTCCTCGTCAAGTGCGAGCCCGGCGTGTCGCCGGCGCTGGTCAAGGCGCGGATCAACGCGATCCCGCACCTCAGCGCGTACACGACGTCGGAGATGTCGCAGCGCACGCGGATGTACTGGTCGACCCGCACGGGCGTCGGCGCCGGGTTCTTCACGACCGCGGTGCTCGGCATCATCGTCGGCTTCGTCGTCGTCGGTCAGATCCTCTACAGCGGCACGCTCCAGTACCTCCGCGAGTACGGAACGCTGAAGGCGATGGGCGCGAAGAACAGCGCGGTCGTCCGCGTGATCCTGTCGCAGGCGATGATCTCCGCCGCGCTCGGCATGGTCATCGGCAGCGTGCTCGCGGTCGGCATGAAGAGCGCGATGGCGCACGCGAACCTGTCGGTCGCCCTGTTCCCCGGGCTCTACGTCGCGACGCTGTTCATCACGATCGCGATGTGCTCGCTCGCGTCGCTGCTCTCGATCGTCAAGGTCCTCCGGCTCGACCCCGCGTCGGTCTTCAAAGGCTAATCACCATGGAATCCGCACTCGCATTCTCCGACACGCTCGCGCTCGGTGCAGCGCCCCAGTCGCTCGCTCGGCTCGTCGGCACCGGCAAGATCTACGGCACCGGCGAGACCGCCGTCGCCGCACTCTCCGACGCGACGCTCGACATCCGCGCCGGCGAGGTCACGCTGATCGAAGGCCCGTCGGGCTCCGGCAAGACGACGCTGATCTCGATCCTCGGCCTGTTGTTGAAGCCGACCTCGGGCGAGGTCTGGCTCGAGGGCCAGAACGTCGCCGGGTTCGGCGAGCGCCAGCTCCCCGGCCTCCGCGCCCGCAACTTCGGGTTCGTGTTTCAAGGCTTCAACCTGTTCCCCGCGCTGACCGCGCTCGAGAACGTCGCGATGGCCATCCAGATGAAGGATCCGCGCGCGAAAGACCCGCGCGGCGAGGCGAAGCGCTTGCTCGAGCTCGTCGACCTGTCGCCGCGCGCGCATCACTTGCCCGCGGATCTCTCCGGTGGCCAGAAGCAACGCGTCGCGATCGCCCGCGCGCTCGGCGGCAACCCGCCGATCCTTGTGGGCGACGAGCCGACCGCCGCACTCGATACCAAGACCGCCTTGTCGGTGATGGAGCTGTTGCGCGAGCTCGCGAGCTCGCACGGCCGCGCCGTCGTCGTCGTCACTCACGATCCGCGCCTCGAGCGCTTTGCTGACCGCGTCGTCCGCGTCGAGGACGGCCGGATTTCTTCGATCGAAGGGAAAGTGTCATGAACAAGAAGAAGACTCTCGTCCTCGCGCTCCCCGTTGCCGTCGCCGCCGGTTGGTTGGCGATCGGCCACAAGACGCAGACCGCCTCGGCCAACACCGAGGTCGGCCGCCCCGCGATCATCGTCGCGCCTGGCCGGGTCGAGCCGCTTCGCGATCCGGTCGCGCTCGCGTTCGAGACCGGCGGGCGGATCGTCTCGATCGATGTCGACGAAGGTGACAGCGTCAAGGCTGGTCAGGTCGTCGCGCACCTCGACGATCGCCTTGCAAAGGCGCGCGTCGCGGGTGCCGAGGCAGCGCTCGCTCAGGCGCACGCGCGCTACGACCTCGCGCGCCGCGGTCCGCGCCACGAGGATCTCGATGCGGCGAAGGCCGAAGCGGCTGCCGCGAATGCCGAGGCAGAGCACCGTACCGCGGAGCAAGCGCGCTCGGAGAAGCTCGGCGCGGTCGGCGCGATCGCGAGCGCGTCGGTCGATACCGACAGCGCGGCTGCACGGGTCTCGACCGCGACCGCAGCGGCTGCGAACGCTCGTTATGCCTCGCTCGCCCGCGGCACGCGCGTCGAGCAGATCGCGGAGGCGAATGCGGCCGTCGAAGCCGCGACGGCCGAGCTCGATGCGGCGAAGGTCGCGCTCGACCAGACGTTACTGAAGGCGCCGCACGACGGTATCGTCCTGCGCCGGCTCGCCGAGGTCGGCACGCTCGTCGGCACGCTCACGCCGCTGCCCGTGCTCACGGTCGCCGATATCTCGCAGCTCGAGATTCGCACGGAGCTCGACGAGGCTGACATCGCCGCGATCAAGCTCGGCAAGACCGCGTACGCGACCGCCGATGCGTTCGGCGATGCGCGGTTCCCGATCCACGTCACCCGGATCACCCGCGAGCTCGGCCGCAAGACCGTGCGCGACGACGACCCGCGCGCTCGGATCGACACCCGCGTGCTCGAGGTGATCGGGACGTTCGACGCCGCGCCGAAGGAAGCGCTGCCGCTCGGCCTGCGCATGTACGTCCACGTCGAGCGCTAGTGCTAGGATCGCCGGATGCTCCGGCACGTCGTGTGGATCGCGCTCGTCGCATGCAGCGCGCACCACGACCCGGCGCCGCCAGCGCAGAAGCTGCCGGTGCTGCCCGATTCGATCACGACGCAGCTCGGCAACGTCGGGCTCGCGATCGCGATCGATCTGAAAGGGCTCGAGGCAGCGAACCTCGCGACGCTCGCCCCCGCCGACCCACCGTGCATGCGGCGGATCCTCCAGTCCGCGCGGCTCGGAGCGCTGACCCAGAGCGTCGCGACCTGGCAGGGCTATATCACCGGGCTCGATCCCGCAGCGACGCGCGCGTGCGTGACCGAGTTCGCATCGCGCGCCGGCCTTGCGGTCAAGGACCACGGGACGACCGGCTTCGAGCTCGACGTCGGCGGCACGCCCGCGGTGTTCCAGACCCAGGGCGATCTGACGCTCATCACGCAGGGTACGGAGCCACCGCACGCGGGCGAGCCTTCCGCCGAGCTCTACGACCTGCTCGCGAAGGTGCCGCGCAGCGCGAAGGGTTGGTTCGTCGCGCTCGGGATCCCCGCGTACAAGATGAAGAACATCGTCGCGTGGTTGGAGCTCATGTCGGATGGCTTCGAGCTCACGCTGCAGCTCGAATCGACGACGAAGGACGAAGCCGGCGTCGAAGCGGCGCGCGTCGTCAATGCGTTCAAGGACGCGATGCGCGGCAACGGCGTGAAGGTCGAGGACAGCTGGTTCGACATCAAGTCGACGCCGACCGCCGCGACGGTGACGGCGAGGCTTCCGACCGCGGCACTCGGCGCTGCGGCGCACTAGGCATGCGCGCCAGGTGGCGGCCGAACCGCCACATCACGTAGCGATGGACGAGCGCCTGCGAGGCCCGATACAGCCACCACGGGAGCGTGGGCAGAAAGTCGTGGATCGCGGTCAACAGATGCGCGCCATCCGGCGTGACCCGGAACTCGAGCCGGCCACGCGTCTTCGAGCGAGCGAGCGAGCCGCCGGTGACGTAGAACAGCTGGCGATCCGACGCGCTGCGATCGCCGGCGAACTCGAGCTCGAGGAGCGCCGCCTTGAACGGACGCAGGAAGAACCGGGTGAGGTGGTGATCGCCGTCGACCGCGACGCGCATCGGCCACGCTCCGTGCGGCAGCCAGCGCATGTACTCGTGCGCGGCCCACTCGGCATCGCGGGTCGGGGGCAAGGCGATGCGCTGCACGGAGCGCACGCCGGTCAGCGGTGCGCGGGGCGCTGGCGCGTAGGCCTGCGGCGTCTTCGCGTTCCCGCTCTCGGCAGCGATCGCCGCGCGCACCGCCTCGCGAAACGCAAGGCCCGGAAGCTCCGCCTCGTCCTGGAGCCGGCGATCGCGGCACACCATGTCGTGCCGAAGGCTCTCGACCAACGGCTTGACGAGCGAACGCGGCGCACCGGTGATCGTCGACACCCACAGCCGCGAGATCCGCGGGCTGACGAACGGCACGTGCAGCGTGGGGCGATGCACGCCGAGCTCGTCTGCGACGATCGCGAGCATGTCGCGATAGCGCAGCACGTCCGGACCGCCGAGATCGTAGGTCTGACCGTATGCGCTGCGCCGCCCGGTGACGTGGTCGACCGCGGCCGCGACCGTACCGAGGTCGACCGGCTGACACCGCCGCTCGGTCCAGCTCGGCAGGATCATCGCCGGCAGGCGCTTCACGAGCCGGGTCATCATCTCGAACGACGAGCCGTGCGGGCCGATCACGATCCCTGCGCGCAACGTCGTGACGTTGACGCCGTGCGCACCGAGCGCGAGCTCGACCTCGCGCCGGCTGCGGAGGTGGTCGGATAGCGCCGCGTCATCGTCGGGGATGAGCCCACCGAGGTAAACGATCTGCTCGACGCCGAGCTTCGCGGCGGCACGCCCGACGTTGTCGGCACAGATCAGATCGAGATCCGCGAACGAGCCTTGCACGAGCCGCGCGGACGGCAGCATGGAGTGAACGAGATACGCGACATAGCGCGCACCTGCGAACGCAGTTTCGACGTCCTTCAACGAGAACAGATCGCAGGTGACGAGCTTCGTCCACGCGCCGCGCGCCTCGCGCCGGCCGCGAGTGAGGCCTGTGACCTCGAGCCGCTGGGCCAGTCGCTCGGCCACGGCGTGGCCGACGAAGCCGGTTGCGCCGGCGATGACGATCGAATCCATGGGCATTGGATGGTGGTGCAGGGTGCACGTTACGCGCCGCGGCGCGGCAGCGCACGGGCGAGGATCCGTATCGCATCGGCGAGCTCGGCTTCGCTGTACTGCGCGAACGCCAGCCGAATATACGGTCGAGGCTTGCGATCGAGTGCGAGATCCTTCGCTGCGACCACGCGCACGCCGCGCGCCTCCGCTCGCTCCAACCAGCGATCGATCGGGATGTCGTCGGCGACGCGGACCCAGATCGTGATCCCGCCGGGCGGCAGCGTGAACTGGAGCGCGGAGCCGAAGTGGGTGCGCAAGAGCGACGCGAACCGCTCGCGGCGCAGCGCATACGTCCGGCGCAGCTTGTTCGCGTGGCGCTGGATCTCGCCCTCCTCGACGAGCTCGGCGACGGCCGACTCGAGCACGTGATCGCCCTGGCGATCGATCAGCGTGCGCACGCTGGTCAGCGCTTCGACGACCGGTTCCGGTGCGGCGAGAAAGCCGAGGCGGAGGCCCGGCGCGAGCGTCTTCGACAGCGAGCCGATGTAGATCACGCTGCCGTGTGGATCGGCACTCGCGAGCGGTGCCACGGGGCGGCCATCGAAGTGGAACTCGTGATCGTAATCGTCCTCGAGGATCGCGAACCGATCTCGACGCGCGCGATCGAGCAACGCGAGCCGGCGAGCCGGCGTCAGCAAGACGGTCGTCGGGTACTGGTGGTGCGGCGTGACGTACAGCGCGCGCAGCTTCGCCGGTAGCTCGTCGACGACGAGACCTTGATCGTCGAGTCGCACGCCGGCGAGCTTCGCCCCTGCGGCCTCGAACGCGCGCCACGCCGGCTGATAGCCGATGTGCTCGACCGCCGCCGTGTCGCCGCCGCGGATCAGCGCGCGCGCCGCGAGATCGAGCACCATCTGGCTGCCGCGCGTGATCAGGATGTTCTCCGGCCCGCACGGCACGTTGCGCGCCTCGCGCAGCAGCGCCGCGATCGCCTCACGCAGGCGCAGCAGCCCGGACGCATTCGCGTAGGCGAGCGCGGCATTCGCGGTGCGAGCGCGTAGTGCGCGGCGATACGCGCGCGCCATCACGTCGTGAGGAAACAGCCGCGGATCGGGAACGCCGGCGGAGAGCTGATAGCGCGCGGCGGTCGCGGTGAGCGGTAGCGGCGGCAACGGAGCGACATGAAGGTCGTATGCAGCGCGCTTCGCGAACGGTGCCGGTGCGTCGCTGCGCCGCTTCGGCAGATCGGGCAGCTCGCCGGCGACGAACGTGCCCGCCGCACCGTGCGATGCGATCCAGCCCTGCGCGAGCAGCTCGTCGTACGCCGCGACGATCGTGTTGCGATTGACGCCGAGCTCGGCAGCGAGCGTGCGCGTGCTCGGCAGGCGATCGCCCGCGCGCCGCACGCCGCGCCGGATATCGGTGGTGAGTGCGTTCGCGATCCGCACGAACGCTGCATCGGAGCCTGAACCGCGCCGCATGCGTGAAGGATGCGCCGAGCGGTACAGACCGGCAATGGATGGACTAGATGATTTCTTAAACATGGACCTGTTTCATGGTCCGTTCCGGACGCATCGTGATCGCATGGACCGCACCCAACTCCGCCGCAAGCCGGCGCGAGGCAGCCACGACCGCGACGTCATCGATCGGATCTGCGACGAGGCGTTGATCTGCCACGTCGGGTTCGCCGCGCCGCACGGCCCCGTCGTCATCCCGACCACGTTCGTCCGGATCGGCCCCGAGCTTCACATCCACGGCTCGGTCGGTAGCGCGATGCTGACCGCCCTGTCCGAAGGCGGAAGCGCGTGCATCACGATCACGCTGCTCGACGCGCTCGTGCTCGCGAAGACCGCGCTGCACCACTCGGCGAACTATCGCTCGGTCGTCGCGTTCGGCCGCGGCCGCGTCGTCGAGCAGCGCGAGGACAAGCTGGCCTCGCTCGCTGCGCTGCTCGACAAGATCGATCCGGGCCGGTCGCGCGCGTGCCGGCCGCCGAACGACAAGGAGCTCAAGGCGACCCGCGTGGTCGCGCTGCCGCTCACCGAGGCGTCCGCGAAGATCCGCTCCGGCGGCCCGCTCGCCGAGGACAACGCGGACGACGCGGCGCTGCCCTACTGGGCCGGCATCATCCCGCTCGTCACGAGCCGCGGGGAGCGCATCCCGGCATGAGGTGCTCGCGATGATCCGGCTGGTGCTCGAAGGCGTGCTCCGCTAAGCTGACGTGGATCGAAAAACGGCAGGTCGGTTCCCGGTGAGCCCCGACCACTCCATTCTGGAGCCCTTGTCCCTCGCGCGAGTGTGACCCCCGATCGAACGCGGACCTGCGTCCGCTCTCGAGGGTCTCTTGAAGCTCAACCATCTCGATCTCCAGTCCACCGACGTCCAGGCGCTCGCCGCGTTCTTCGTCGACCACTTCGACTTCCAGCGCCGCTCGAACGATCGCTCGCCCGCGATCGCGATCCTCGGCGACGAGGCCGGGTTCACGCTCGTGATCCAGCGCGACGCCGCGCCGGCGTATCCCGAGTACTTCCACGTCGGGTTCATCCACGACGGTGTCGAACCGGTGCGCGCGCATCGCGAGCGCCTGGTCGCTGCCGGTCTCGATGTCGGCGAGCTGTCCAGCGATAACCGCGGTACCCGGTTCTACCTCAGGGCGCCCGGCGAGCTGCTCGTCGAGGTCTCGACGCCAGTGCGCTAGCGGCGGAGCTTTGCGAACATCTTGTCCGCCTCTTCGGTCATGACCTCGGCGAGGAGCTTGAACTCCTTCAGCCGCGCCGAGGACGTGCGCCACGCGAGGCCGACCGTGCGGCCGGGCTGCGGCTTTGCCATCGGCTTGACCTCGACCGGGCCGCGCGGCTGGACGAGGGTCGCTGCCGCGGCTTCCGGTAGCAGCGTGATGCCGAGCCCACCGGCGACCATCTGGACGAGCGTCGGCAGCGAGGTCGCGCGGACCTCCATCGCCTCGACCGCACCGCTGCGCTCGCACACCGCGAGCGCTTGATCGCGCAGGCAGTGGCCATCTTCGAGGAGCAACACGATCTGATCGTCGAGGTCGCGCTCGGTCAGCGTGCGATGGTGGTGCAGTACCGCCGCGCCGCGCGGTGCCGCGACGAGAAAGCTCTCCTGTGCGATCGCCGCGGTCGTGAAGTCGCCGGGCACGGGGAGCGCGAGCAGCGCGATGTCGAGCTGACCGGCATCGAGCTGGACGAGCAAGCGCGCGGTCTGTTCCTCGCGCAGGACCAGCTCGAGCTTCGGGTAGCGCTTGCGCACGCCCGGCAGGAGCGAAGGCAGCCAGTACGGCGCGATCGTCGGGATCACGCCGAGCCGCAGCTGGCCCACGAGCGGCTCGCCGCGCCGTCGCGCTGCTTCACCGACCGCGTCGACGCTGGCGAGTGCGAGCCGCGCGCGACCGATCACTTCTTCACCCGCCGGCGTGATCAGGACCGAGCGGCGATCCCGTTCGAACACCTGGACGCCGAGCAAGTGCTCCGCCGCGGCGACCGATGCGGAGAGCGCCGGCTGCGACAGCCCGAGCAGCGTCGCGGCCTTGCGGAAGCTCTTCGCATCCGCGACCGCGACCAGGCTCTCGAGCTGACGAATCGTCGGACGCTCCACGATAGACGTGGTCTATCACACTACGGTTGGCGGTGATCGCGACGCGGCTGTCTCGACTCGTGGCGCGCGCGCGACGCAAGACGCGGCCAACGCTGGCAACCGCCGGCACCAAGCGAGGCATTCGCGTTGCACTTGTAGGCAACCATGCGCCGTCGCTTCAACTGGGGATTGCTCGCGCTCGGGTTGTACATGCTCTCGCTCGTCGTGCCTGCCGTGATCACGCAGAAGCTCTTCGGTGGCGGGATGGAGACCGACCCCGGCATGACCTGCCTGCTCCTCGGGTGGTGCACGATCCCGTGGTACGCGAACCCGTTCCTCCTGTTCGCGGTGATCGCGAACGCGATGCGTGCGAACGAGGTCGCGATCATCTTCTCGGCGACGGCGCTCGTCGCCGCGTTCACGCTGTTCGGCTACAACCCGCGAGAGCTCCAGCCGCACGTGGGGTACTTCCTCTGGCTCGCGAGCATCGTCGCGACCCTGGTCGCGAGCGTCACCCGGATGCACGACCGCAACGAACGCGAGGCCCGCGAGCGCGAGCTGCTCACACTAATGCACGCAGCTTCTCGAGATCCGCGACCGTCTGCTTCGGCAGCACGCGACGGATCAGCGGCTGGATCAGTCGACCCATGATCGAGCGCGGCACGATGTCGATCGTCTGGGTCAGCTTCGTCCCCGCCTCGGCGGTCGAGAGCAGGAAGTCGATCGTGACGTCGAACATCTTGTCGTTGTAGCGAAACGCGATGTGATTGGGCGGGCCGTGCGCGGCGATCGAGCCCTCCATCGTCGCGGGGCGCTTGCCCTGGACATAGTCGTAGCGCAACCGCGTGCCGACGGCGTTCGGGCCCGAATCGAGCTTCTCGATCTTGGTGCACCGCGACAGCCACTGCGGCGTGCGTGAAACATCGTCCAGCACTGCGAACACCGCAGCCTGCGGCTTCGCGATGTCGATCGAGTGTTTGAAGTGAACCGCCACGCGGTGACGCTATCACGTACGGATCTGGCGAACGACCCAGGCGATCGCGGCCGTGCCGAGCCCGAGCGCGATCACGAACGCGACGGCACCGCCCGAATGATCGTCGTGGAGCTCGATCAGCGCGACGCGAGGCGCCTCGCGAACCACGACCGC
>Ga0207687_10001646_pt1 | contig 15420 bp, 16 predicted proteins | sample KBSM54metaG_FD_184399 | JGI IMG/M metagenome (GOLD analysis project Ga0207687, IMG submission 184399) | Miscanthus rhizosphere microbial communities from Kellogg Biological Station, Michigan, USA - KBS M5-4 metaG (SPAdes) (version 2) | ecosystem: Host-associated > Plants > Roots > Rhizosphere >...
CGGCGACGAGGATGCGCGTGAGCAAGATGTGATTGGGATACTTCTCGACCGTCGCCGGATGCACGCGGAACGCGTTGAGCTCCGCGGCGTGATTGCCGAAGTAGACGGCGATGTCGGGCGGCGGCGGGAGGATGCGGTCGTCCGTCTGCGAGAGCTGTGAATCGACGTAATCGCGCCATTTCAACTCACGCGCGTCATCGAGATTCAGGAGCGCCGCAACCGCGATTGCGGCAATGATCGGTTTCATACCTTCATCAATATTAGAATCCTCAGCCCGGAGGAAGTTTCATGGCCGACAACGAGCAGATCGGAATTGATGCGCTTCTGCAGGAGAACCGCACGTTCCCGCCCAGCGATGCGTTTCGGCAACAGGCGAACGCGCGCGACGAGAACGTTTGGGCCGAGGCGGCGCGCGATCGCGAGGCGTTCTGGGCGAAGTGGGCCGAGCAGCTCGACTGGAGCCAGAAGTGGGATCGCGTGCTCGAGTGGGAGCCTCCGTATGCGAAGTGGTTCGTCGGCGGAAAAATCAACGCGTCGTACAACTGCCTCGATCGCCATCTCGAAACGCGCGGCGACAAGACCGCGATCATCTGGGAAGGCGAGCCGGGCGAGATCCGTCAATTCACCTATCGCGAGCTTCATGAAGAAGTCTCCAAGTTCGGCAACGTCCTCCGCAGCCTCGGCGTCGTCACGGGCGATCGCGTCGCGATCTACATGCCGCTCATCGTCGAAGCCGTCGTGGCGATGCTCGCGTGCGCGCGCATCGGCGCCGTGCACTCGGTCGTCTTCGGCGGATTCTCAGCGGACGCGCTGCGCGATCGCATCGACGACGCGCAGGCGAAAGTGCTCATCACCGCGACGAGCGGGTATCGCCGCGGATCGCTCGTCGCGCTGAAGAAGACCGCTGACACCGCCGTCGCCGATGCGGCGTCGATCGAGCATGTGGTCGTCGTCATGCGGCGTTCCGCCGTCGATGAAGCGGACGACACGCTGACGATGAAGAGCGGACGCGATCACTGGTACCACGACCTGATGCGCACCGCGCTTCCCGATTGCCCTGCCGTGCCGCTCGATTCCGAGCAGATGCTCTACACGCTCTACACGTCGGGCACGACCGGCAAGCCGAAAGGAATCATCCACACGACCGGCGGCTATCTCACCGAGTGCTACGCGACGTGCAAATGGGTCTTCGATCTGAAGGAAGACGACGTCTATTGGTGCACCGCCGACATCGGATGGGTCACCGGACACTCGTACGTCGTCTACGGTCCGCTCGCATGCGGCGCGACGGTGATGTTGTACGAAGGCGCGCCCGACTGGCCGAGGAAAGATCGCTTCTGGGAAATCATCGAGCGGCACAAGGTCACGATTTTCTACACGGCCCCGACGGCGATTCGCGCGTTCATGAAATGGGGCGAGGATCTGCCGAAAGCGCACGACATGTCGTCGCTGCGCCTCCTCGGTTCCGTCGGTGAGCCGATCAATCCCGAAGCGTGGATGTGGTACCACAAGAACATCGGCGCCGAGCGTTGCCCGATCGTCGACACGTGGTGGCAAACGGAGACCGGCGCGATTCTCATCACACCGCTGCCGGGAATCGTTGCGACGAAGCCCGGCTCCGCGACGAAGCCGTTCCCCGGCATCGACGCGAAGATCCTCGATCAGAAAGGCAACGAAGTCGAAGTCGGCGGCGGCTATCTTGCGATCACGTCGCCGTGGCCGTCGATGCTGCGCGGCATCTACGGCGATCCCGATCGATACGTGAAGCAGTACTGGTCGCGCTGGCCGGGCGTCTACTTCACCGGCGACGGCGCCAAGCGCGACGCCGACGGTTACTTCTGGCTTCTCGGCCGCGTCGACGATGTGATGAACGTCGCCGGACATCGCATCGGCACGATGGAAGTCGAGTCGGCGCTCGTCGATCACAAATCGATCGCGGAGGCCGCGGTGGTCGGCATCTCGCACGAGATCAAAGGAACCGGCATCGCCGCGTTCGTGATCGTGAAGGAATCGGAGCGCGAGGCGGCGTTGAAAGATCCGGCGAAATTCGAAGCGGAGTTGAAGCAACACGTCGCGGAGAAAATCGGCGCGATCGCGAAGCCGGAGAAGATTCTCGTCACGTCCGATCTCCCGAAGACTCGCTCCGGAAAAATCATGCGGCGCTTGCTGCGCGACATCGCCGAAGGCCGCGCGCTCGGCGACGTGACGACGCTCGCCGATCCGTCCGTCGTCGCATCGCTCAAAGACAAGTACGAGGAAGAGACTTAGGTTCAGTTTGGGACAAGTCGCACTCATCACCGGCGCATCGCGCGGCATCGGCCGCGTGACGGCCATGCATCTGCTCGCCGACGGCTGGTCGGTCGCATTCACTTACAACCAATCGAAAGACGCGGCCAAAGCGTTCGAGCGTGAAGCGAACGTCGACCTCGGCGCCGACGAGCATCCGCGCGTCGTCGCGTATCACGCCGACGTGCGCGACGGCGCGACGAGCCGCAAAGTCGTCGAGCATGTCGTCGCGCGTTTCGGATCGCTCGACGCACTGATCAACAACGCCGGCGTTCGCCGCGACGCGCTGATGTACAACATGTCAGACGAGCAGTGGGACGAAGTCGTCGACACAAATCTGCGCGGCGCGTGGTCGATGGCGAAGGCGGCGCTGCCAGTGATGATGCAACAACGCCGCGGCGCGATCGTCAACGTCGCATCGCTATCCGGAATGCACGGCATCGTCGGACAGACGAACTACTCGGCGTCGAAGGGCGGCCTGATCGCATTCACGAAATCCCTCGCGCGCGAAGTGGCGCGGAGCGGAATCCGAGTGAACTGCGTCGCGCCCGGATTCGTCGATACGGACATGACCGCGAACCTCGACGAAGAAGCGAAACGCGCAATGATCCGCGCAATCCCGATGCGGCGCCTGATCAAGCCAGACGAAGTCGCGGCCGCGATCGCGTTTCTGATCTCGGAAAGCGCGAGCGCGATCACGGGGCAAGTGCTCTGTGTCGACGGCGGAACGAGCGCGTGAGACCTTAGTGGGCGGATTGGCGCAGCAGATCCACCGGCAACGCTTCGATCGTATGTCCATTCCCCGTCATCGTCGTCGCCTTCAGCAGTGAATTGACGATCGCTTCCTCTGTCGCCTCGATCGTCGCAAGAAACAACGGCGACATCGTGTCATTCGCAATCGGCTTGCAATCGCGGCACGTCGAGAACGCGATCGCGTAATCGCCGCTGCCGTTCGATCCCGCGGCGCCGGTGCGCGCCATCCCCATGATCGCGCGCGCGGCGATTCGCTTCAGATTGCGCGCGTCGACGGGCGCATCGGTCGCGACGACGATCATGCACGATCCATTCGGCTGCGACGCCTTGCCGATCGGCACACCGCCGATCTGCAGGAACCCGCCGAAATTCGTCTGCACGAGAACGCCGACAGTGTAATTGCCCGCCTTGCGCGATGACGTTCCAATCCCGCCCTTCCACCCGAACGCGATCGTCCCCGTTCCCGCGCCGACGGAGCCTTCTTCGACCGGACCATCCTTCGCGTTCTTGATCGCGGCGAACACTTCGTCGCGCCCGACGGGACGCGAGCGAATGTCGTTCAGCGTTCCGTCGTTCGTCTCGCCGACGACGACGTTGATCGAGCGCACGTCTTCGTTGCCGGGCAGCGCGAGCATGTAGTCGATGAGCGCATCCGCGACGCGCGGCACGTTGAGCGTCGACGTGAGCGCGATCGGCGATTCGATCTCGCCGAGCTCCTCGACCTGCGTCGATCCCATCAGCTTCCCGAATCCGTTGCCGACGAAGATCGCGGCAGGCACTTTCTCGCGGAAGAGATTGCCGCCGTGCGGCAGGATCACCGTCACGCCGGTGCGCACGTTGTCGCCGCGAATGAGCGTCGTCTGACCGACGCGAACGCCGGCGACATCCGTAATCGCATTCAATGGTCCGGGCTGGAGGGTGCCGAGGGTGACGCCGAGGTCGCGGATGTGAGGCCGGGTGGTGAGGACCGCAGCGAGAAACAACTCGATGAACATGACTCAGTCTACAATCCGCCGCCCGATGTTTTTCTCGGTCGTCATCCCGACATACAACCGCCTCGAGATGCTCATGCGCGTCCTCGCCGCGCTCGAGAAGCAGAAGGATGCGCCGGAGTTCGAAGTCATCGTGATCAACGACGGCTCGACCGATCCGACCGAGAACATCACCACGATGCATTGGGATCTGCCGCTCACGTTTCGCACGCAGCCGAACTCCGGCCCGAGCGCGGCGCGCAATCACGGCGTGACGCTCGCGAAGGGACGATTCGTCGTCTTCATCGGCGACGACACCGTGCCCGAGCCGCACTTTCTCGACGAGCACGCGCGCACGCATCACGAATCCAACGACGACCCGCTCGTCGCCTGCCTCGGCTACACCGGCTGGCCGCGCGAGGAACGCGTCACCGCGTTCATGGACTACATCAACGACTACGGCCTGCAGTTCGGCTACAAGTTGATCCGCGGCGGCGACGTCGTGCCGTTCAACTTCTTCTACACGTCGAACATCTCCATCGATCGCGAGCTGCTCGCGTCGCATCCGTTCGACACGACGTTTCCCGCGGCGGCATGGGAGGACATCGAGCTCGCCTATCGCCTCGACGCGCTCGGATTGAAGATTCACTACAACGCGAAGGCCGTGACGCGTCACTATCACCGCATGACGATCGAGTCGTTCGCGCGGCGGCAGTACACGGTCGGCAAATCGGGAGCGATCTTCTTCCGCAAGCATCCCGAGCTCGGCCACTTCCTTGGCGCGCACGACGAGACGCCGCTGGCGAACGATGACGAATTGACGAAGCTCACGAAGCGCGCGCGATGGGGCGAGCGTCTGCGGTTGCTCGCGAACAAGGATGTGTTCGAGCGACTGATGCGGCAACATTACCTGCGCGGTTTGCGCGACGGCATGAACGATGTTCATCACGTTTGAAGGCATCGACGGCTCGGGCAAGACGACGCAGCTGCGGCGCGTCGCGGAGCGATTTCAAGATCCGGTGATGACGAAGGAGCCGGGCGGAACTCCGACGGCCGATCGCATTCGCGCGATTCTTCTCGATGCGAGCTCGAAGCTCGATCCGCTCGCCGAAGTGCTTCTCTTCGCGGCGTCGCGGCATCAGCACGTCGTCGAAGTGATCAAGCCGGCGCTCGACGCCGGACGCGTCGTGCTCTGCGATCGCTACACCGACGCGACGCTCGCGTATCAGGGATTCGGACGCCTGCTCGATCTCGATCGCCTTCGCGCGCTCAACGACTGGGCGACGGGATCGCTGAAGCCCGACAAGACGCTGCTCTTCGATATCGAGGAGGAGACCGGACTGCGGCGCGCACGCGGACGCGGCGGCGATGAGCTGCGTTTCGAAGCGGAGGATCTTCGCTTCTATCGTCGCGTTCGCGAAGGCTATCTCGCGCTCGCGGCAGCGGAGCCGAAGCGCTTCGTCGTCATCGACGCGAACGGCACGATCGACGAAGTGGCGCAGCGCGTGAGCGAGGTGCTCGCATGACCGCGTCGGCCTCGCAGCTTCTGATCGACACCGCGCAGCGCGGCGAACTGCATCACGCGATCATCGTTCACGGTCCTTCGCCCGATGCGCTGCGCGATCTCGCATTGCGTCTCGCGAAGACACTGAACTGCGTGAATGAATCGACGGGCGGCGACGATTGCATCGCGTGTCAGCGCATCGAGCGGCGCATTCATCCCGACGTTCACTTCATCGAAGTCGGCGGCGAGCGGAAGATGATCTCGGTCGAGCAGATTCGCGAGATCGTCAGCGAAGCGTCGCTGCGTCCGTACGAGGCGCGCAACAAAGTCTTCATCATCGATCCCGCCGACGCGCTCAGCCCCGGCGGTTCGAACTCGCTGCTCAAGACGCTCGAGGAACCAGCGCGCGACACGCATTTCATTCTGCTCACGCGCTCGCCGGATCTGTTGCTGCAAACGGTGAAATCGCGATGTCAGGAGATCTACGTCGGCGACGATCGTCCGAATCGTACGCGGCTCGAGCAGGTGTCGAATCTCGATGATGCCGACCTCGCGAAGCAGATCAACGCGGCGCTGGAGCGATTCGCATCGCATCGCGATTCGACGGCGCTCCTCGCGCTCGCGTCGATCCTGTCGTCACACGACGATGTGAAGGACGCGATGGCGCTCGCCGCGGGCGTGCTGACGGAGCGAACGTTCGAATCGATCCCGCGCGAGCGCGCGCTCGCTGCTGCCGACGGGCTGCTCGCCGCGATCCGCGCGATGACGATCAACGCGGATCCGCGTCTCGTCGTCGAGCTCGCGCTCGCTGAGCTCGTGGCGTAGCCCACAAAAAGAAGCGGCCCCGCGTTGGCGGGGCCGGATCACTTCTACTGGATGGGGCTGGGCGCGAAGGCTCAGGGGTGAGAATTAAGGTCGGTAAGGTTCAAGGAAGAATTCAAGAGGCGGTGAAACAAGGCAGGCTGGTGAAACAGAAAGCGTTTCCCGCCAGCCCATCCAGTAAATGCCGTTTTCATCGTTGGTCGCGAGTATAACCTGACTTTGTGAAACTTTTCACCATGTAACAGCAACGTGACAAGCTATTGAATTGGCAACACATACGCGCGAATTCGGAAACGAAAGCAAGATAATACAAAACGATCGTTCGGTCTAGCAGACGCCGCGCCATTCGCGTAGATGATTGATATGTAACCGGTTACAAGCAGTTAGCGTGCCCGTGGGTCGAGCAGCGACGGCATCGGCGTCAGCGGCTTGTCGAGCGCGATGTGCCCCGCCAGCGTTTCCGCCGGCATTCCATTCACGAGCACTCGCACTTTTTTTACTTCCGCGAAGTTCGCCATCACCGTTTCCACGATCGAGTAGATCGCCATCAACTCCTCGTGACTCCCCGCCGACCATCCTTGCGTGAGCGTGGTCCCGCCGAGGTCGATGAAGGCGGTTCCGTCGGGAAGGAGATACGCGCCGCGAATGACCGTGTCGGCAGGAAGCACGCGCGCGAATGCGGGATTCGTCGCACCCTTCGTCAGCTCGCGAACGACCGCCGGCAACGCGCCCGCCGAATTCTGCGGCACCTGAACATTGCGTTGTTCGGACACGAGCAGCATCGCCGCCGACTCAAAATACAAACGCACGACGCGCGGCGCGACCTGGTTCTGCGCGGCGAGATTCGTCGTGACCGGCGGCTTCTTCTTACAGGTTGCTGCGAGCAACACGAGCGCGATGAGAACAGTGCGCAGTACGCAGTGCGCAGTGCGCAGGCCCGCCGTCACCTGCGCACTGCGCACTGCCCGCTGCGCACTCGGCTCCCTCATTTCGTCGTCGTCGTTGCGGGCGCTGCCGTCGTTGTGGTCGTCGTCGCCGGCTTCGCTGCCGGCGCGGCGGGCTGAATCACGCCGATGCGCGTCTCGTAGTCGGTCTTGTAGCGCAGCACCGCCTTCGTCAGCGCGTCGACGACCGTCGTCAGAAACGCGTCGTCCTTCAGCTTCGTCTCTTCATCGGGATTGGAGATGAACGCCACTTCGACGAGCGCCGCGGGCATCGTCGCGCCGACCAGCACCTTGAACGGCGCCTGCTTCACGCCGCGATTCTGGATGCCGGAGATCGCGTTCATCTCTTCCTGAATGTCGGTGGCGAAGCGGCTCGATTCGTTCACGTACTCCTGCTGCGCGAGATCCCACAGGATCATCTTCAGATCCGCCGACGGCGTCGCCGCCGCGCTCGCGGCGTTCTCGCGTTCCGCCGCTTTCTTCGCGAGCTCGTCGCTCGCTTCGAGCGAGAGGTAATACGTCTCCGAACCGCGCGCGCCTTTCACGACGGCCGCATTCATGTGCACGGAGAGGAAGAGATCCGCTTTGTATTGATTCGCGATCGCGGTGCGCTGATCGAGCGAGACGACCGAGTCGTCTTCGCGCGTCAGCACGACGCGCGCGCCGGTCTTGATCGCGAGCGCCGCGGACAGCTTGCGGCACAGCGCGAGCGTCGCGTCCTTCTCCATCGTTCCCGCGGGTCCGAGGGCGCCGACGTCTTTTCCGCCGTGCCCGGGATCGATCACGATCGTGTGAATGCCCGGCACATCGACCGGCCGCGACACCGCAGGAGGAAGCGTGCCCGGCGGGCCAGGCGCGGCGGCTTTGCGCAGATCCACGACGATGCGATACGGATTGTCGAGACGGTACGCGTCGCCGACGACGTCCGGCGCAGTGAGTTGAATGCGGAGATCGTTGCCGGTGAACGTCGTGTGCGAGACGTTCGGATCTTCGTGCGCCTGATCGGTGTACGGCGCGCGGATCGGCGACTTGAAGTGAATCGTGTACGCCTGCGGCTCTTTGACGATCGAATAATCCGCGGACGCGCTGAGCGTGATCACGACCTTCGTCGTTCCCTGCACGTTCGCGACGGACAGCTGCACGCTCGCGATGTTGTGCTGCTGCGGACGCACGGACAACACGCGCGCCGCGGAGTCCCACGTCACTTCCATGTCGCCGGCGCGCGAGAGGAATCCGGCGAAGAACTGCGCGCTGACGTACGGCTTGCCGTCGACCACGATCGGCGGCAGCGGCATCTCGATGAGATCGTCGCGCACGACGGCGAAGCGCGAGTCGGGTCCGAACGCGGCGTTGACGTTGTTGAGCGTCACCTTGAATCCGTGACTGTCCGGCGTCACGGTACCGCCGAGGGCGGTGATGACGTCGATGGCGGAGAAGAACGTCATCAGGTTCTGATGAATGGTCGGAATCGGCTTGTCGCCGGACGGAGTGCGCAGCGTCGCCTGCGCGGACTGCTGCGCGAGAACGATCGACGTTGCGGCGAGAATGACGACGACGGCGAGGGCGAGGACGCGTTTCATACGAGAGAGTTGCGCGCATGATCGCAGGTGATACCCTCTCGCCGCAATGCGCCGGAGCGCTCTTTTTCTCGCGTTGATCGTTCTCTCGTGCAGCAAAGAGTCGACGCAGCGCCCGACGTTCGCGGCGCTGAGCAAAGACCCGACGAGCGTCCGCGGGTGGATTGCCGACGTCGAAACGCGCTCGTCCGGCGAGGTCTATCGCACGACAGAAACCGAAGCCGCGCGCCGCGCCGCGATGTTCCAGGCCGCAAATGTGTGGATCGACAACGCGCCGTACGTCTCCGGCGGCATCGCTGAGAACGGCGCATTCGTGTTGCTCGACGTACCGCCGGGCGACGTGATCATCTCGTTCAGCACGCCGACGATTCCGCTCGCGCGCCTGCCGCTCATGAAGATCCCCGGCAATGCCGACGTGCTCGTCCCCGGATTGATCCTCAAGCTCGACGGCAGCGTCGGCGTGGAAGATCCAAAAGCGTTGAAGGTGCGCGTGCCGGTGAAGCTGCCGCCGATGAAGACAACCGTCGCCGGCGTGCCCGTGGAACCGACCCAAGTGCCGATCCAGGCAATGGTGGACCGCCACGACTATTTGATGCCGCCGCCGACGATTGCGCCGGTCGCGACCGTCAAGTAGGCACGGCCTCTGCCATGAGTGCGATCAATGGCTGATCGCCGCACCCGCCGCGAAAGCGGCATCCTCGGACGTTTCGCAAGCTTGGCCACGCAGTGGACCGGGTCGACGCCGGCGTTTCTTATCGCTTTTGCGGTGATCGTCGTGTGGCTCGTCACCGGCCCGATCTTTCACTTCTCGGACACGTGGCAACTCGTCATCAACACCGGCACGACCATCATCACGTTCCTGATGGTGTTCCTCATTCAGCGCGCGCAGAACAAGGACGCCCTCGCCGTGCAGTTGAAGCTGAATGAGATCGTCGCCGCGCTCGAAGGCGCGAGCAATCGCCTGATCTCGGTCGAGGATCTCTCAGAGCCGGACCTGAAGACGCTGCACATTCACTATCAGCGACTCGCCGAGATGGCGAAGAAGGAAGCGCAGGTCACGGAGTCGCACTCGATCGAGGAAGCGGAGATGCGCCACGCGATAAAACGCGACCGGCGCCGGACGACGAAAGAGAAGATCACGCAGGTTTTGAAAGGGAAATCGAACTCGCATTAGGCTGGCCGCGGGGCGGTCGTCGAGATACGCTTACTGGTACACTTGCACGTACCATGGGAAGAGCGACCCGCAGGCTAAAGCTGAACAGCGACATCAAACCCGTTTCTGAATTTCGCGCGAATACTGCCGAGCTCATCGAGCAGATGAAGGCGAACAGACGTCCTCTCGTGCTTACCCAGCGGGGTCATTCAACAGCCGTGGTGCTCGACGTCTCCGACTATGAAGAAATGGTCGAAGAGATCGATTTGCTTCGAGACGTTCGCACCGCGATTCAACAGATCGATGCTGGCCAAGGCGTATCTAACCGAGCGGCGAAGGCCGAGTTGCGGAGGCGCTTCGGTCGTTGAGGATCATTTGGTCGCCACTCGCCATCGAACGCGCGTATGAGGAGGCGGGTTACATTGCGCAGGACAAGCCCCTAGCCGCGCTGAACTGGCTCGAGCGCCTATTCGAATCAACGGACCGCCTCGAGAAGTTTCCTCAATCAGGCCGCATCGTGCCGGAGCTGGGCCTTCCTGAGTACCGAGAAATCATTTACAGATCTCATCGAGTGATCTATCGCGTCGAGAAGTCGGTCGTCGCCATCCTGACCGTCCGTCGTTCGAGCCAACAGCTGGACGCCACGGAACTCTTCGACGCGGGCTAACTCCATTCGCGGGCAACTCAGGCGGCGCCGATCAACTCCGCGAACTTCTTCAAATCGATGTTGCCGCCGGAGATCACCGCGACGATCGGTCCGTCGCCTGCGCGTCCCGAAAGCGCGGCGGCGACGGCGAGCGCGCCCGCACCTTCGGCGACGACGCGCACTTTTTCCGCGACGATGCGCATCGCGTTCTTCACTTCGTCGAGCGTCACGACGATCGAGCCGTCGACGATGCCCTGCATCCGTTCCCACATGCGCGGGAAGATGCTCTTGCCGCCGGCGCCGTCGACGAACGTCGCTTGCCATGCTTCGAACTTCTGCGGCGAGCCTTTCTCGAACGACAGCGCCCCGGGCGCCGCGGTCTCCGGCTCCGCGCCGAAAATCCTGACGTGCGGTGCGAGCGCGCGGACCGCGCTGCCAACGCCGGAGATCAATCCGCCGCCGCCGATCGCCGTGATCACCGTCCTCACCTGCGGCAAGTCTTCGAGGATCTCGAGACCGAGCGTGGCGTTGCCGGCAACGAAGTTGTCATCGTCGAATGGATGAATGAACGTTCCTTCGACGCCCGGAAACGCGCGTTGCTCCATCGCGTTCCAGCAGGCGTCGAACGGCGCGCGAACGATCTTCGCGCCGAGGTCGACCATCCGTCCGAGCTTTGTTTCAGGTGCAGTCTCGATCGCGACGACGGTGCACGGAATGCCCGCGTCGCGCGCCGCATACGCGACGCCTTGTCCGGCGTTGCCGGCGCTGATCGTCCACACGCCTTTGCTGCGCGCTTCCGGCGAGAGCATCGCCACTGCATTCGCGCCGCCGCGCAACTTGAACGCGTTGATCGGCTGCAGGTTCTCGAGCTTGAGCCAGATCTCCGGAGTCTCGCGTCCGTGCCGCAGTTTGATCATCGGCGTGTGCGTGATGACGCCGCGAATGCGCTCGCGTGCGGCGCGAATCTCGTCGAGCGTTGGCCGATGCGGAGGAGCGAGCGTCATGGAACGCGGATGTTATCGAATCGGCGCGGCGCCCGACGCGAGAATCCGCAGCGTCACCGGATCCTGCAACATCGCCACGATGGTCCCGTGCGCGTTCTGCGTCGCAACGCGGCGCGTCGTCACTCCCGCCGCGACGTCGATGAAGCGCGCGAAGGTGCGCGCGATCGCGTCGTTCGTCTGCGTCGTCCCATGAAGCTCGCCGCGCTCGATCTTCGTCACGATTCCGTCCTCGGTCGTCACGATGATCAGCTCGAGTCCTTCGCGCGGCGCGTTCGTCTCGATCGTCACCGATCCGCGATCGGCGCTCACCTTCACGCTCGCCACCGATCCGCGCTTCGACGCTTCGTCGATCGCGGCGCGAACGGCGAACGCATTCGATCCGATCATCTGCCGCGCGCCGTCGACGACGATCTGCGGCGTGTACGAGCTCTGGAGCTTGAACGCCTGAATGTACTGACCTTGCCGCTGCGTCCAGAGGCGCGACGAAAACGGATCTTTCCAGCCGAGGTAGTCCCAGTAATCGACGTGGTAGGCGATGGTGATGACGTTCGGATCCTTGTGCAGTTCGCGGATGAGCGCTTCCGCCGGCGGGCAGCTCGAGCAGCCCTGCGACGTGAACAGCTCCACCACGACCGCGAGAAGAATCATCATCGCGTCAGTATCATCTAAACTCGCGCGCGCGTGGGCAAACGAACGCGCAACATCGAGAAGCAATCGTCAGCGAGCCTCATCCTGGCGGCCGCCGCCATCCTCGCCGCGATCTGGATCATCTACGCGCGCTCGCTGTCGTTTGCGTACACGAACTTCGACGACTACGACTACATCGTCGACAACCACCACGTCACCGAGGGGCTGACGCTCGCGAACGTGCGGTGGGCGCTCACGGCGATGTACGCGTCGAACTGGCATCCGCTGACGTGGATCTCGCACCAGATCGACGCATCGCTTTTCGGCATCGATGATCCGGGCAAGCTGCGCATCAACAGCATCGTGCTTCATTGCGCGAGCACGCTCCTGCTTCTGCTTTTTCTGTTGCGCACGACGGGACGGCGATGGCTGAGCGTGATCGCCGCCGCGCTCTTCGCGCTGCATCCGCTGCGCGTCGAGTCGGTGGTGTGGATTTCCGAGCGCAAAGACACGCTGAGCACGTTTTTCTTTCTCGCCACGCTGCTCGCGTACGCGGCCTACGCGCGCGCACCATCGATCGGACGCTATCTCCTCACACTCGCGCTCTTCATCCTCGGCCTCGCCACGAAACCGATGTTGATCACGTTGCCGTTCGTGCTGCTGCTCATCGACTTCTGGCCGTTGCAGCGCGCGCTCACTCCGCGGCTGATCCTCGAGAAGCTGCCGATGTTTGCGCTGATCGTTCCGTCGGCGATCGTCACGATGCACGCGCAGCAGGAAGCGATCAATCCGATTCCGTTGTCCGTGCGGCTCGCGAACGCGCTCGTCTCGTACGCCGTTTACATCGAGAAGATGTTCTGGCCGAAGTCACTCGCGATCATCTATCCGTTTCGACAGAGCGTTCCCACGATCGCGATCATCGGCAGCGTCGCGCTTCTCATCGGCCTCACGTTCTTCGCGCTGCGATACGCGAAGAGAGCGCCGTACGCCGCCGTCGGATGGTTGTGGTTCGCCGGCACGCTCGTGCCGGTGATCGGCGTCGTGCAGGTCGGCGTGCAGTCGATGGCCGATCGCTACACGTACATCCCCTCGATCGGACTCACGATTGCGATCGTCTGGCTTGTCGCCGACCTTCTTCACGGCCGCGCGAAGCTCGAGATCGGAATCGCGACCGCGATCCTGCTCGCCGTTCTCACCGGCATGTCGTACACGCAAGCCGGCTACTGGCGCGACACGATCGCGCTCTTCGAGCACGCCGTCGAAGTCACGCCGCAAAATCCGCAATCGATCAACGCCCTCGGGCGCGAGTACCTGCTGCGCAACGAATACGACCTCGCGGAGCAGCAGTTCAATCGCGCCATCGCCGTCGATCCGAAATATCCGGAGGCGTACAACGCGCTCGGATCGGCGCTGAGTGAATCCGGCGACGTCGCCGGCGCCGAGCGCAACTTCCGCAAGGCGATCGAGCTCGATCCGCGCTCGAGCTACTACCGCGATCTCGCGCAGCTTCTCGCGACGTCCGGCCGCATCGACGAAGCGCTCGCGCTCTATCAGAAGGCGATCAAGATCGGACACGATCCCGAGGCGCTCGCCGAAGTCGCGGCGATCAAAGGCGACGCCGACAACGCCATCCGCTACTACCGCGAGGCGATCGAAGAGCGGCCGCGCGCGCCCGATCTCCACAACAACCTCGCCGCGATGCTCGCGCACAAAGGCCGCGACGACGAGGCGATGAAGGAGTACGAGATCGCCGTGCGCATCGCGCCCAAGCAATACGACGCGCACATGAACCTCGGCGCAATCCTCACGCGGCGCAATCGCGTCGACGATGCGTTCAACGAGTTCCGCACTGCGTCAGAGATTCGTCCGAGCTCACCGGAGCCTCACGTCTTCCTCGCGCTCGCGTACGCGCAGATGAAGCGGTTCAGTGACGCGGAAGCCGAGCTGCGCGCCGCGGGCACCATCGATGAATCTGCCGCGAACGATCAGCTGACCGAAGCCCTCGGAATCGCGCCGAAACCGACGAACCTCCGCGACTACATCGAGTTTCTTCACCAGAAACAGAAGTGAGAGTGATCACGCCGCAGTTTTCTGCGCCGTGATTCCCGGAGAGGTCGGCAACGAACGCCGCTTCATCTTCGCCGTCTGCACCAGCGCGACTCCGCCGAGGATGATGACCATCGCGGCGATGGACACGGGCGTCAGTTGCTCGTTGAGCACGAGCCATCCGAGAACGACGGCGACCGCCGGATTCACATACGAGTAGAGCGCCAGCCTCGGCGTGCTGATGTGCGAGGCGGCGTAGATGTACGAGCTGAACGCGATCACCGATCCGAATACGGACAGATACGCGAGAGCGCCGAGCGTGCGCGGCGTGAATGCGAGTCGCGGCAATTCGCCAATCGAGACGCCGACGATGTCGATCACGATGCCGCCGATCAGCATCTCGACCGCCGATGCCGTGAAGAGCGGCACGTTGCGCACGAAGTACTTCGATCGCATCGTGCCGTACTGCCAGCCGATGCATCCGATCTGAATCAACAGCGCGCCAAGGAGGAAGTGCTTGTCGAAGTGACCGCCCGCGGTCGCGCCGGGCATCACCAGCATCGCCACGCCGACGAACCCGACGAGCATGCCGATCCCGCTGCGGCGATCGATGTCCTGCGTATTGCCGCGCATCCACTCGAGCAGATTCGCCCAGAACGGCGCGGTGGCGACGAACAGCGCGGCGATGCCGCTCGGCACCCACTGCTCGGCGATGACGACGGACAGATTGCCGACGCCCGCCATCAACAACCCGACGAGCGCGAGGTTGAAGAGCGTGTTGCGATCCCGCGGAATGCGTTCGCCGCGCGCGAGCGCGATGATCAGCATGATCGTCCCGGCGGCGGTGTAGCGGATGCCGGTCATCAGCAGCGGCGGAATCGTCTCGATGGCGATGCGGATGCCGAGGTACGTCGTGCCCCAGACGATGCAGACGATGCCGAACGCGACGTACGCGAGTGCGCGATCGCGTTTCATTCGCTGGCCTCGCCGAGGGTGATGCCGCCGAGCTTCTCGACATGAGTCTTCATGACGATGGTCGTGCGCGTGACGAGATTGAACGGCGCGTGCGTGAGCTTGTTCACGAGCA
>Ga0207687_10001648_pt1 | contig 15405 bp, 13 predicted proteins | sample KBSM54metaG_FD_184399 | JGI IMG/M metagenome (GOLD analysis project Ga0207687, IMG submission 184399) | Miscanthus rhizosphere microbial communities from Kellogg Biological Station, Michigan, USA - KBS M5-4 metaG (SPAdes) (version 2) | ecosystem: Host-associated > Plants > Roots > Rhizosphere >...
TCGGCGCCGAAGGCAACTTCGTCGGCTCCGGCATCTTCAAAAGCGCCGACCCGGAGCGGCGGGCGCGGGCGATCGTCGAGGCGACGACCCACTACGGCGACCCCGAGCGCGTCGCCGCCGCCTCGATCGGCCTCGGCGAGGCGATGCCGGGACTGGAGATCGCCGGTCTCGCCGCCGAGGACGCCCTGCTGCAGAACCGCGGAGCGTAGGTGGCGACCCTCAGGGTCGGCGTCCTCGCGCTGCAGGGGGGCTTCGAGGCCCACGCCAAGACCTTGCGCCAGCTCGGCGCCGAGCCTCGGGAGGTCCGCACTCCCGCGGACATGGAGGGGCTCGACGCGCTCGTCGTCCCCGGCGGCGAGAGCACGACGATCGGCAAGATGATCGCCTCGGCGGAGCTGGAGCCGGCGCTGCGCGCACACCACGAGGCGGGGCGGCCGATCCTCGGCACCTGCGCCGGGCTGATCGTCTGCGACGCCGAGCACCTCGGCTTCGTCGACGCGACCGCCAGGCGCAACGCCTTCGGCCGGCAGCTGCAGAGCTTCGAGGCCGACCTCGAGGTCGAGGGAGTGGGGGACGAGCCGCTGCGGGCGGTCTTCATCAGGGCGCCGTGGGTCGAGTCCCACGGCCCGGGCGTCGAGGTACTGGCCTCCTACGAAGGTCATCCGGTTGCGATCCGGGAAGGGAACGTGCTCGCCTGCGCCTTCCACCCGGAGCTGACCGACGACCCGCGCTTCCACGCGATCTTCATGGCAATGACGACCGCTGCCCGGGAACGGGCGGGGGAGGAGGCGGCAAGATCATGAGCGGCGGCGACCCACGGGTCCAGAACCTGGCGAAGATCCTGGTCGGGTACTCGACCGAAGTGAAGGAGGACGACGTCGTCGCGATCGACGGCGAGAGCGCGGCGGGGCCGTTGCTGCTGGCGGTCTACGAGGAGGTGCTGAAGGCGGGCGGCCACCCGATGCTGAACGTGGCCCTGGAGGGGCAGGTCGCCGCCTACTTCAAGCACGCCTCCGACCGGCAGCTGCAATGGATCTCCCCTTTTGCCGAGTGGATGGTCGACAACGCCGACGTGCGGATCGCGATCGGCGCCAGCACCAACACCCGTGAGCTCTCCGGGGTGCCGCCGGAGCGGCAGACCCTGCGCCAGTCGGCTACCGGCGACCTGATGACGCGGGCGATGAAGCGCGCCGCCGAGGGCGAGTTCCGCTGGTGCTACACGCTGTACCCGACCAGCGCCTACGCCTCGGAGGCGGAGATGAGCCTGGCCGACTACGAAGACTTCTACTACGGCGCCTGCCTGGCGACCGACCCCGAGCCGCTGACCGCCTGGCAGCGCGCCTCCGAGGAGACGCGGCGGCTGGCCGACTGGATCGAGGGTCGCGAGGAGGTGCGGGTGACGGCGCCCGGCACCGACATCACACTCGGCATCGCCGGCCGCACGTTCATCCCCTGCGTCGGCGACAACAACATGCCCGACGGCGAGTTCTTCACCGGCCCGGTCGAGGACTCGGTCGAGGGTGAAGTCAGCTTTCACCTGCCGGCGGTGATCGGCGGCCGCGAGGTCGCCGGCGTGCGCCTGCGCTTCGAGGCCGGCAGGGTCGTCGACGCCTCGGCCGACCGCGGCGAGGAGTACCTGCTGAAGCTGCTCGACACCGACGAGGGCGCCCGCACCCTCGGCGAGCTCGGGATCGGCACCAACTACGGGATCGGCAAAGGCACCCGCGAGGTCCTGCTCGACGAGAAGATCGGCGGCACCGTCCACATGGCGGTCGGCTCCAGCTACCCCGAGTCCGGCGGCGAGAACGAGTCCGCCGTCCACACCGACCTCGTCTGCGACCTACGGCTCGGCGGCAAGCTCGAAGTCGACGGCGTGGTGATGCAGGAAGACGGGAAGTTCGTGGTCTGAGGCTTCAGGTCTGGGTGATGATCGTCGCGATGATCCCGAGGAAGCCGACGAGCATCGTGCCGATGAAGCCGTAGGTGAGTTGGTTGATGTGGCGATTCGTCGCGATGACCTCAGCTCGCAGATCTCGAGACTCCTGGCGCATCTCCTTGAATCCGTTGTCGATCTTCTTGTCGAGCCCATCAAATCGCTGGTTGACGTTCTCTTTGAGGTCGTCAAGACGGTGGTCGGTCCACGTTTCCCTTGCCATCACGGCCATGATGGCACCCTAGCGGACAAGTTGCAACGTGTTGTGCGCGAAACGTAAAAGTTTCGCAACAGCTCTGTCACGGGACTGGGACTACTGGTTCGGAATCGGGGATCCGGCCCAGAGGAAGAACCAGATCGTCAACGCCAGCATGGCCAGCAGCACCGAGCCCATCAGCACCGCCTCGACCACGGTCACCGAGCTGCGCATCGGCGCCGTGTCGCGCATGCTTTTCAGCCAGGTTGGCCGGATCGGCTGCAGCCGGTTGGTGCCGGTGATGCGGATGTAGAGGGTGTTGAGGCGGCCGATCAGCCAGGCGACGAAGAGGATCGAGGCGACGATGCCGACGGCGACCACCGCGTAGGGCCCGCCGCTGGGGAACTGCGTTTCCGAGAGCTTGGAGGCGATGTAGACCCAGCTCAGCGGAATCGCCGTCCAGAGCGAGAAGGCGGCGAGGAGCATGGCGATGAAGACGAGGCTCGCCGCGACCCCCTGGCCGGCTCGGTGCATGTGCGCTCTCGTCTCCATAGTCCTAGTTCATAGAATGGCAGGCGATGTCCGGGCACTCCAAGTGGCACTCGATCAAACACAAGAAGGGCGCCGCCGATGCGAAACGCGGCAAGCTCTTCAGCAAGCTCGCGCGCGCGGTCACGGTCGCGGCGCGGGACGGCGGCGGTGACCCCGACCACAACCCGACCCTGGCGACGGCGATCCAGAAGGCCAAAGACGCCTCGATGCCGAAGGACAAAATCCAGAAGGCGATCGACGTCGGCACCGGGGCCGGCAGCGACGGCGCCGCGATCGAAAGGGTCGTTTACGAGGGCTACGGACCCGCCGGGGTGGCCGTCCTGGTCGAGGCGCTGACCGACAACCGCAACCGCGCCAGCGCCGAGATCCGCCACGCCTTCTCCAAACACGGCGGCAACCTCGGGGAGCCGGGCTCGGTCGCCTGGATCTTCGAGCGAAAGGGCTCGATCGTCGTCGACGGCAGCCGCTACGGCGAGGACGACCTGATCGGGGCGATCGACGCCGGCGCCGAGGACGTCCGCGAGGACGAGGGAAAACTGCGCGTCATCTGCGACCCCGCCGACCTCACGGCAGTGAAGGAATCGCTGGCAGGCGAAGGGATCGAGTTCGAGTCGGCGGGCTTGGCAGTCGAACCGAAAAGCACCGTCGAGCTGAAGGGCCACGACGCCGAACGGCTGCTGAAACTGCTCGACGCGCTCGACGAGCAGGACGACGTCGACGAAGTCTTCGCCAACTTCGACATCCCGGCCGAGGTGCTCGAGCAGCTGGCTGCCTGAAGGCATCCGACTGGATTCCCAGAATCAATGCCCATGCAGGTTGTAATGGGCATTGACCCAGGTGCAGCGAACTTGGGCTTCGGAGTTGTGCGCGTCGAGGGCAACCACATGGTCGCGCTCGACGGAGGCGTCGTCGAGACGACGCCGGATCTGCCGATGGAGCGGCGGCTGGTGCGGATCCACGAGGCGCTGCGCGAGCTGATCGTCTGGCACGAGCCGAAGGCGATGGCGATCGAGGAGATCTACTTCGGCAAGAACGTGCGCTCGGCGATGGCCGTCGGCCAGGCCTGCGGGGTCGCGATGCTGGCGGCCGCCGAACAAGGCGTCGGCTGCTTCTCCTACACGCCGCAGGCGATCAAGATGGCCGTCTGCGGCTCCGGCGCCGCCGGCAAGCGGCAGGTGCAGCGGATGGTGAAGACGCTGCTGGGCCTGCCCGAGCCGCCGACCCCCGACCACGCCGCCGACGCTCTGGCGGTCGCGATCTGCCACGGCGGCGGCAGCGGCCACCGGCAGGCCGTCACCGCGGTCGAGGAGATCGACAGCGAGCCCGGGGAGCGGGTCGCCCGGTGATCGCCGCGGTGCGCGGAGAGGTGATGGTGCGGCGGCCCGACCACGTCGTCATCGACGCCGCCGGCGTCGGCTACCGGCTGGCGGTCTCCTCCGAGACGCTGAAGGCGGTGCCGGCGGCGGGGAACGACGCCTTCCTCCACGCCGAGCTGATCGCCCGCGAAGACTCGCTGGCCCTCTACGGCTTCTCCGCCGAGGAGGAGCGCGACCTCTTCCGGCTGCTGATCACGGTCAGCGGCGTCGGCCCCAAAGTCGCGATCGCGACCCTCTCCGGCGGCAGCACCCGCGACCTCCTGCGCGCGATCGCCGCCGGCGACGCCAAACGCTTCCAGGCGGTTCCCGGGATCGGCAAACGGACGGCAGAGCGGATCATCGTCGAGCTGCGCGAGAAAGTCGCCGGAGCGCTGGAGGAAGAGGTCGTCGCCGTCGCAGGGGAGGAGGGGAGTGCCCGCACCCTTGCCCGCGACGGGCTCGTCAACCTCGGCTACGCCCCGCTCGAGGCGGAGCAGCTGCTGGACGGCATCGAGGGGTCCGAGCCGCAGGAGCTGGTCGCCGCCGCCCTGCGCAAGGCCGGAACCTCGAGGAACGCCGCGTGAGCGGGCCCCCCGAAATCGGCGGCAACCGGATCCGCACCCCCGGGATCGACGGCGATCCGGTGCCGGTCGACGCCGAGGTCAAGGTCCACGACGCGCGGGCGGAGGCGCCGGACGAGGAGCTCGACCGCTCGCTGCGGCCGCCGACGCTGAGCGACTTCGTCAACCAGCAGCAGGTCACCGACCAGCTGGCGATCTTCATCGAGGCGGCGCAGAAGCGCGGCGAGCCGCTCGACCACGTCCTCCTCGCCGGCCCGCCCGGGCTCGGCAAGACCTCGCTCGCCCACATCGTCGCCGCCGAGCTCGGGGTGCCGATGGTGCAGACCGCCGGGCCGGCGCTCGAGCGCAAGGCCGACGTCGCCTCCTTCCTCACCTCCCTGGAGCCCGGCAGCGTCTTCTTCATCGACGAGATCCACCGCCTGGGACGGGCGGTGGAGGAGACGCTTTACCCGGCAATGGAGGACGGCGAGCTGCCGGTCGTGCTCGGGCAGGGCGCCGGGGCCCGCACCGTGACCCTGCCGTTGCCGCCCTTCACGCTGGTCGGCGCCACCACCCGCGCCGGCCTGCTGACGACCCCGCTGCGGGACCGCTTCGGCGTCTCCCATCGCCTCGAGTACTACTCGGCCGAGCACCTGGCGCTGATCGTCGAGCGCTCGGCCGGGATCCTCGGGGTCGACATCGACAGCGGCGGCGCCGAGACGATCGCCTCCCGCTCGCGGGGGACGCCGCGGGTCGCCAACCGGCTGCTGAAGCGGGTGCGGGACTTCGCCGAGGTCAAGGGCAGCGGCACGATCGGAGTCGACGTGGCCACCGCCGCCCTGGAAATGCTCGAGGTCGACGAGGGCGGTCTCGATCGCAGCGACCGCGCCCTGCTGGACACGATCGCGACCAAGTTCGCGGGCGGGCCGGTCGGCCTCTCGACCCTGGCGATCGCGATCGGCGAGGAGCAGGACACGATCGAGGACGTGCTCGAGCCCTATCTCCTGCAGCAGGGGCTGCTGAAGCGAACGCCCCGCGGCCGGGTGCTGACCCAGCGCGCCTACGACCACCTCGGGGTCCCCGCCCCCGAAAACGCCGCCAGCCTCTTCTGAGCCGGTCGAATCCGGATCGGGAACCAATCATCTAGCCTGTCGCCTATGCCGTTTTTCATCTGTCCGAATTGCGGACACCGGGAGGTGAGCGGGGAGAGGACCGCGGGGTTCAGCACCCGTCCCAAGGGCTGCTCGAAATGCGGCTTCGGCTTTGTCTTCGAATTACTCGACGATTATTATCCGGCTCCCAATGCCGCCTTTTTCGTCTGTGACAAGCAGGAACGCGTGATCGACGCCGGCAAAGGCAGCTTCGAGCTGACCGGGCTGACCGACGAGGACGTCATCGGCCGCCCGGTGCGCGAGGTCCTCGGCCTCGACTGGATCGACGCCGGCGACGGCGGCGAGGAGGCCGACACCAACGGCGACGGCGTCACCGACCCGATCGAGACCTCGCTGGAGTGGGGAGTCCGCTCGCTCGGCAAGCGGGTCTCGGTGAACGCGGAGGGCGATCTGCCGGCCAAAGCGGTCGCCGACGTGTTCCCCGCCTACGACGACGACGGCGGCCTGCTCCTCGTCCTCACGCCGGAGGGCTAGCCAAATGGGGACCCGGCGCCGGCATCTCTTCGTCCTCCTGTTCGTGGTCGGGCTGGTCGCCATCTCCGCGATCGTCATCGCCAGCAAGGAAACGAAGCTCGGCCTCGACCTGCAGGGCGGCCTCGAGCTCGTCTACCAGGGGCAGCCGACCGGCACCACGAACGAAGTCAGCGGCGAAGACATCGAAGACTCGATCTCGATCATCGAACAGCGGATCAACAAGCTCGGCGTCTCCGAGCCGGAAGTGGCGCGGCTCGGTACCGACGAGATCACCGTCTCGCTGCCCGGGATCACCGACGCCAACCGCGCCGCCGAACAGGTCGGCACCACCGCCCAGCTCTACTACTACGACTGGGAACCGAACCTGATCGGCCCCCAGTTCGCGATCGGCGGGCACCCCGGCCGCGAACCCGCCGAAGGGCCGTTGAAAGCCTCCGAAAAGCGCTGGGAAGAAGCCGGCCGCAACGTCACCAGCCAGGAGAACAGACAGCTGATCTTCGCCGGTGCCTTTCCGACCGCCTACGAAGCGGCACAGCTCGCCGCCGAACAGGAACCGGTCGAAAACTGCAAGGACTGCTCGGTCGCCAAGCCCCGCTACTACCTGTTCGGGAAGGCGGAACCGCACGAACTGATCGCCGGGCCGGAGCTGGCGAAAAAGGACCTCTACATCAGCCCGACCGGGAAGAAACGGCCGAAAGACGGGATCGTGGTCGAAGTTCCCGCCGGCACGATCCTCGTCTCCGAATACCCGAGCAACGAAGCAGGAGAACTGGACGAAACCGCCGAGCCCGGCTGGTACGCGCTGAAGGACAAACCGGCGCTCAGCGGCAGCGACATCACCAACCCGGAACAGTCCTACGGGCCCAACAACGAACCGATCGTCACCTTCCAGTTCACCGGCAGCGGCCGCGAAGCCTTCCAGGACACGACCCGCCGGATCGCCCAGCGCGGCCAGGCCTCGGCGATCGGCCCGGTCGGCGCCGAAGAAGCAGCGGCCCTCTCCGGCCACTTCGCGGTCGTCCTCGACAACGAAGTCAAGACGCGGCCGATCATCAACTTCGCCGAAAACCCCGACGGGATCGACGGCCGCACCGGCGCCCAGATCTCCGGCGGCTTCAACAGCATCCAGGACGCCCAGGACCTGGCGACGACCCTGCAGATCGGCGCCCTGCCGATCAACCTGAAGCTGATCAGCGAGACCCAGGTCTCGGCGACCCTCGGCAGCCAGGCCCTCCACGACGGGATCAAGGCCGGGATCATCGGCCTCAGCCTCGTCGTCATCTTCCTGCTCCTCTACTACCGCTTCCTCGGTCTGATCGCCTCGGTCGCCCTCGGCGCCTACGGAGTCATCTTCTTCGCCCTGATCAAACTGATCCCGATCACCCTGACCCTGCCGGGGATCGCGGGTCTGGTGCTGACGATCGGCGTCGCCGCCGACTCGAACATCGTCATCTTCGAGCGAATAAAGGAGGAGGTGCGGGCTGGGCGCTCGATGTCGAGCGCGATCTCCGCTGGCTACAAACGCGGGATCAGCACGATCGTCGACGCGAACGTCGTCACCTTGCTGACCGCCTTCATCCTCTTCGTGCTGGCGACCGCCGGCGTCAAGGGGTTCGCCTTCACCCTCGGCGTCGGCACGATCGTCTCGCTGCTGACCGCCGTCGTCTTCACCCAGGCGCTGCTCGGCAGCATGAGCCGCTCGCGCCTGCTGCGTTCGCCCGCCGCGCTCGGCGCCGCCGGCGAGGGCAGGCGCTGGCACTTCGACTTCATGGGCGCGAGCCGCTGGTTCTTCTCGATCTCGGGAGTGATCCTGCTGGTCGGCGCGCTCTCGCTGGCGACCAACCAGCTCAACTTCGGGATCGACTTCGAATCCGGCACCCGGATGACGGTGGCGCTCGAAAAGCCGACCGACGAGGAAGGGGTGCGCAGCACCCTCGATGCGATCGGGGTCAACGGCGAGGAGGTGCAGCAGGTCGACGACCCGAACTTCGGCTCCAACGTCTTCCAGATCCAGTCGCACCAGCTCGAACCGGGCGAGGTCCACAGCGCCGAAGCGGAGCTGGCCTCGGCGTACGGGATCCAGAAGAACGGCTTCGAAAGCACCAGCGTCGGGCCGACGTTCGGCCAGCAGGTGGCCAACAGCGCCCTCAAGGCGCTGATCTTCTCGCTGCTGGTGATCTGCGGCTACGTGGCGCTGCGGTTCGACCCGAAGTTCGCGGTGCCGGTCCTGATCGCGATCTTCCACGACATCCTGATCACCGGCGGCGTCTACTCATTGACCGGAAAAGAGGTGAACAGCGGCACGGTCGCCGCCTTCCTCACCATTTTGGGCTACTCGATCTACGACACGATCATCGTCTTCGACCGAATACGCGAGAACGTGCCGCGGATGCCGCGCGCAGCCTTCTCGCAGATCGTCAACCGCTCGATGAGCGAGGTGCTGACCCGGTCGCTGGCGACCAGCTTCTCGACCTTGCTGGCGGTCGGCTCGCTGCTGGTCTTCGGCGGCGCGACCCTGCAGGACTTCGCCTTCGCGATGCTGGTCGGAATCGCCTCGGGAACCTACTCCTCGATCTTCATCGCCTCGCCGGTGCTGACGGCCTGGAAGGAACGCGAGCCGGGCTTCATCCGCCGGCGCCTGCGGATCGCCGAAGTCGAGGGCGGACGGGTGCCCGCCTATGCGGACGAGATCGAGATGGCGAAACTGGGCCGCGACGACGAGCGCGAAGCCGAACCGGCCGCCGCTGCTGAGGAGCCGGCGGCAGAGGCGGCGCCCGGCGCCGTGGCGACGGTGGAGCGAACGGGCGACGGGTCCGGCAACGGCGCCAGCTCGATCACCAACGGCGACACCGATGCAGCCGCTTCCGCCTCCACCGAGCGGCGCAAACGCAACGCCGAGCGAAAAGCGCGCCGCCAGGCCCGCCGCAAGCACGGGAGGAGCCGCTGATGGCTTTGGTCGTCTTCTTCACGATGGGCATCGCCCTCTGGCACTTCACGGTCTTCATCCCCGACCGCTTCTGGCAGGGGATCGTCGGTGCCTTCATCGGCGCAGTCCTGGGCTCGATCGTCTTCGGGCTGATCGTTCAGGAGATTCAGGGCAAGGGCCTTGGCGATACGGATCTCGGCACCGCCCTGATCGCCATTCCGGGCGTTCTGATCGGCCTCGGCGTGGTCTACGCGATCGGCATCAGGGCCGAGGGCGAGCACGTCTGAGCAGCGCGTTTTCCGCGCAACTTGGGACGCCGCCGCGCGCGCTTTCCGCCGCCGCGCTTCCTAGCCTGGAAACGTGCCGGAAACCATCAACGCATTTGCCGTAGAGCCCTACTCCTACGCGGAGGCCCGTGCCCTGAGCGAGCAGCTCGGGGTGAGCGAGCCGGTCGCGGTGACCCTGGTCCGGCGCGGGTACCGGACGCCCGAGCAGGCGCGCTCGTTCCTCACCGCTGACGAATCCCATCCGCCGGCGGCCTTCGAGGGCATGGGGCAGGTGGTCGAGCGGGTGCGGGCGGCGATCGCCGCGGGTCGCCGGATCACCGTCCACGGCGACTTCGACGTCGACGGCGTCTGCGCGACGGCGGTGATGGTGAGGACGCTGCGCGAGCTGGGAGCCGACTGCGACTGGTTCATCCCCAACCGGCTCGAGGACGGGTACGGGCTGAGCAGCAAGAACGTCAGACGCCTGGCCGAGCGCGGCACGCAGCTGCTGCTGACCGTCGACTGCGGGATCACCTGCGTCGAGGAGGTGGCGCTGGCGCGGGAGCTGGGGGTGGAGGCGATCGTGACGGATCACCATCAGCCGAAGGACGAGCTGCCGGACTGTCCGATTCTTCATCCGCAGGTGAGCGGCTACCCGTTCGAGTCGCTTTGCGGGACTGCTGTGGCTTGGAAGCTGAGTTGCGCTCTGGAGGGAACGGGGGAGGGACTCGGCGGACAACAGCGGGGAGGGTCCGGCGAGTCCCTCCCCCGTTCCTCCGAAGCCGCTCAGGTCGATCTCGACCTCGTGGCCTTGGCGACTGTTGCCGATGTGGTACCGCTGGTCGGCGAGAACCGCAGCCTCGTACGCCGGGGGTTGGCCGAGATTCGGCGGGCCAAGCGACCAGGCATCCGCGCCCTGCTCGAGGCTTCGAAATGCGATCCGGAGCGGTTGGACGAGGGCGACCTCGGCTTCCGGCTGGCGCCGCGGATCAACGCGGCCGGTCGTCTCTACCGGGCCGACGCGGGGGTCGAGCTCTTCCTCACCGAGGACGAGGGGCGGGCGATGGCGATCGCCGAGGAGCTGGGCCGGGCCAACTCGGAGCGCCGCGCCACCGAGCGCGAGGTCGACACCGCTGCCGAGGCGGCGCGGCGGGGGCTGCCCGAGCACCTGCGGCAGGCGCATGGCCTGGTGCTGGCAGGGGAGGACTGGCACCCGGGGGTGGTCGGGATCGTCGCCTCGCGGCTGGTCGAGCGCCACTGCCGGCCGGTCGTCGTCATCTCCCTCGACGGGAAAGGGGAGGGCAAGGGCTCCGGCCGCAGCATTCCGGGCTTCGACCTGCTGGCGGCGCTGGAGGCGTGCGCCGAGCACCTGGAGGGTTTCGGCGGCCATCGCGCTGCGGCGGGGCTGACGATCAAAGCCGAGAACGTCGCCGCCTTTCAGGAGGCCTTCGCCGCGCACGCAAACGAGGTGCTCGCGCCCGAGGATCTGCGCCGCACCGAACGAGTCGACGCGATGGTCGGCGGCGTCGGTCTCGGACTGGAGCTCGCCGAGGAGCTGAAGCAGCTGGCCCCCTTCGGGATGGGCAACCCCGGGGTGCGGTTGCTGGTCCCCTCGGCTCGCGTCACCGACGTGCGGGCGATGGGGGAGGGCAAGCACGCTCGCTTCAGTCTCCACAGCGGCTCCCACCGCGCTCTCGGCGTCGCCTTCGGCCGCTCCAGCCTCGGCGTCGAGGACGAGGATCTGCTCGACGCGGCGGTCCGTCTCGAGGTCAACCACTGGAACGGCTCGGTCGAGCCAAGGGTGGTGCTCCGCGAGCTCTACCCGCTCGAGGAGCCCGAAACGGATGGGGAGGAGCCGACGCTCCCGCACTCCTGTACGAGCGAAGAACCCGAATGGTGGGCGCGCTTTGAAGCCGAGCTGGAGACCCCGCTCGCCGGCGAGTCCGTAAAAAGTCGGCCTCAAGCGGACTTTTCACAGACTCGCGAAGGGGCGCGGCGGCTGGTCCAGGGTCGGGCGCCTGTGACGGTCGCCGTCGCCGAGCTCGTTTCGAGCGGCGCCGGCGTCCTCGCCGTCTGCGCCGACGCTTCGCGTCGCGCCAGCCTCGGCAACGGGGCCGCCGGCCTCGCCCGCTTCAACGGGGGCGCTGCGCTGATCGCCTGCCATCGTTGCGGCGACGAGGAGATCGCGCGCCTGGCGGGGAAAGCTGACGGCGGCCTCGCCCTCACCGACTACGCCGCTCTGGAGCGGGCGCCGGAGCTGGCGGCCGCCTTCGAGCACGTCGTCCTCGTCGATCCGCCCCGGGACGCCGGAGACGAGCGGCGGGCGGGAGCGCCTAGCCCCGAGGGTGCGCCCGGCTTCCTCCACCTGCTCTGGACCGACGCCGAGGTCGACTTCGCCTCGAAGGTGCTGGGCGAGCAGTGGCCCTCGCGAGAGGCCGTCGCGGTGGCCTTCCGTGCCCTGCGCGAGCAGGGCGAGTGCGGCGGCGAGGAGCTGCGCCAGGCGCTCGCCGGGTCCGGCAGGTACCCGCTCTGCTCGGAGGCCTGCGCCCGCCGTTTCCGGGTGCTGAGCGAGCTCGGCCTGCTGCAGGGCTCGCCCGCGAGCGGCGCAGGCACCGTCCGGGTCGTATCCTCAGAGGGGACGGATCTGCAGCGCTCGGCTGCGTTCCGCGCCTACAGCGACAGACTCTCGGAGGCCCAGCGATACCTCGCAAGACCGAAACCGCAGTAGCGCACAAGGAGCTCCTCGCCGATCTCTTCGCCGTGATCGAGGAGTTCGACTCCAGCGCTGCCGAAAACGGGAGCGCGAACGGGGACGGCGCCTCCGGCGGCGGCACCGCGGTCGCGGTGGCGACGATCGACCGCGCCAAGGTCGAGCAGGCCTTCGACTTCGCCTGCGAGCGCCACGCCGACCAGCTGCGCCGCTCGGGCGACGAGTTCATCACCCACCCCGTCGGCGTCGCCCAGATCTGCGCCGGGATGCGGCTCGACACCGAGACCCTCTGCGCCGCCCTGCTCCACGACACGGTCGAGGACACGACCGCGAGCCTGGATGAAATCCAGGCCGGGTTCGGCGACGAAATCGCCCAGCTCGTCGACGGGGTGACGAAGCTGACCGGGATCACCTTCGAGAGCCGTGACGAGCGCCAGGCCGAGAACTACCGGAAGATGATGGTGGCGATGGCCACCGACGTCAGGGTGATCCTGATCAAGCTGGCCGACCGCCTCCACAACATGCGCACGCTCGGCGCCCTGCCGAAGCAGAAGCAGACGCTGAAGTCGCACGAGACGCTGGAGATCTACGCGCCGCTCGCCCACCGGCTCGGGATCCACGCGATCAAATGGGAGCTGGAGGACCTCGCCTTCGCCACCCTGCACCCGCGCAAGTACGCGGAGATCAAGCAGCTGGTCGCCCAGCAGCGCGACGAGCGGGAGACTTACGTGGCCGAGGCGGGCGAGTTCCTCGCCGGCGAGCTCGAGCAGGTCGGGATCGAAGCCGAGATCTCCGGCCGGGCCAAGCACTTCTACTCGATCTACACGAAGATGGCGAAGAAGGGCCGCGAGTTCAACGAGATCTTCGACCTCACCGCGATGCGGGTGATCGTCCACTCGGTCAAAGACTGCTACGGCGCGATCGGCGTCATCCACTCGCTCTGGAAGCCGCTTCCCGGGCGCTTCAAGGACTTCGTCGCGATGCCGAAGGCGAACATGTACCAGGCGCTCCACACGACCGTGATCGGGCCCGAGGGCAAGCCCCTGGAGATCCAGATCCGGACCGAGGAGATGCACAAGCTCGCCGAGTACGGGATCGCCGCCCACGTCGCCTACAAAGAGGGGAGCAGCGGCGACCCGCAGCGGGAGAAGATGACCTGGCTGCGGCAGCTGGTCGAGGCCGAGGGCGAACAGGACCCGACCGAGTTCCTCGAATCCCTCAAGGTCGACCTCTTCGAGGACGAGGTCTTCGTCTTCACCCCGAAGGGGGAAGTGAAGAACCTCTCCGCCGGCTCGACCCCGCTCGACTTCGCCTACGCCGTCCACACCGACGTCGGCCACAGCTGCGTCGGCGCCAAGGTCAACGGCTCGATCGTGCCGCTGCACTACCAGCTGCGCTCCGGCGACATCGTCGAAGTGCTGACCGCGAAGCAGAAGCGCGGCCCCTCGCTCGACTGGCTGAAGCTGGTGCGGACCAACCGCGCCCGCAACAAGATCCGTTCCTGGTTCAAAGAGGAGCGGCGCGAGGACGCCGAGCGCGACGGCCGCGAGAAGCTCGAGGAAGCGCTGCGCACGCGCGGCATCCCGATGCAGAAAGTCTCCGGCTCGGCGCTGCTCGCCGACGTGATCCGCGAGATGGGCTTCCGCAAAGCGACCGACTTCTACATCGCCCTCGGCCAGGGCAAAGTCTCGGCCAAGACCGCCGCCAACAAGCTGATGCAGCGCCTGAAGGCGGGGGAGGGCGTCGAGGACGAGGCCGCCGGCGCCCAGCCCGGTCGCGAGGACCGCGCCCGCCGCACCAAGGACGCCTCCAACTACGGGATCAGCGTCAAGGGGGCCGAGAACGTCGCCGTGCGGCTCGCCAAGTGCTGCCGGCCGGTGCCCGGCGACGAGATCGAGGGCTACGTCTCGCTCGGCCGCGGGATCACGATCCACCGCGCCGACTGCAAGAACGTGAAGGCGCTGAAGCGCTCTTCGGAGCGGTTCGTCGAGGTCGCCTGGCAGGGCGAAAACAAGGCTGCCTACCGGGTCGAGCTGCAGATCGACGCCTACGACCGCACCCGCCTGCTCGAGGACCTCTCGCGGACCTTCTCCGAGGCCGGGATCAACATCATCGGCGCCAGCTGCGTGACCAACCACCCGATGGTGAAAAACCGGTTCGTGATCGAGGTCGGCGACACGGAGCAGCTCAAACACTGCATCAGCCGCCTCCGCAACGTCGAGTCGGTATTCGATGCGTATCGGATTACCCCGGCCGCTTAGGACGGCCGAGCGGACGGGGTAGATGCCTTTAGCCGTCGCTGTAACCGGCCCTACGGGGGAGATTGGGAAGCCGCTGATGTCGGAGCTGGAGCGGCGGCCGGAGGTCGAGAGCGTGGCGGGGATGGCGCGGCGGCCGTTCGACCCGGCCGCGGAGGGGTGGGGGAAGGTTGCCTACCGGCGCGGGGACATCCTCGACCGCGGCGCCCTGGCGGCGCTCTTCGACGGTGCCGAAGTCGCCGTCCACCTCGCCTTCGCGATCTTCGGCGGCCGCGAGGAAACCCGCAAGGTCAACCTGGAGGGGACGCGCAACGTCTTCGAGGTGGCGATCAAGTCGGGGGTCAAGCGCCTCGTCTACGCCTCCTCGGTCGCCGCCTACGGCTTCTACCCCGAGAACCCGCAGCCGCTGACCGAGGACGTGCCGGCGCGCGGCAGCGAGGGTTTCTACTACTCGCGCCAAAAGGCCGAGCTCGAGGATTTGCTCGACGAGCTCCTCGACGACAGCGAGGTCGAGGCCTACGTCTTCCGCCCCTGCGTCGTCGCCGGGCCGCGGGCGACGATGCTGATCGAGCAGACCGTGGACGCGGTCCGGGTCGGCGACCCGGTGCCGCTGCTGCGCAGGGGGATCGAGAAGCTGCCGCTGGTCAAGCCGATCCTGCCCGACCCCGGCGTCCCGCTACAGCTTGTCCACCACGACGACGTCGCCCGGGCGATGACGGCGGCGATCTGCGGCGAGGGTTCGCCGGGCGCCTACAACCTCGCCGGCGAGGGGGAGATCGCGATGTCCGACGTCGCCCGCGCCCTCGGCTGGCGCTCGGTCCCCGTTCCGAGCCTGGCGGTGAGCGTCGGCAGCGCTGCGGCCCGCCGTCTCACCTTCGCCTCGCCAAAGCTGGAGTGGGCTGCGGCCTTGGACACTCCCGTGCTGATGGATACCGCCAAGGCCCGGCGGGAGCTCGGCTGGAAACCGTACTTCGACGTTATGGAAACCCTGGAACAGACGGTC